>OBLG01000425.1_pt1 | contig 46890 bp, 28 predicted proteins | sample 1517451 | NCBI WGS metagenome assembly OBLG01 (sample SAMN04571694, study PRJEB22368) | human gut metagenome | biome: human gut; material: stool | host: Homo sapiens | place: Luxembourg | collected 2012-06-29
AGGTCGGCGAGCGCCTCCACCAGATCCGGGCGGAAGTGCTTGAGACCGTGGTAGGTGGTGCGTGGCTCCAAGGTGACGAAGTCGAGGTCGATGACGCCTTCGCCGTCGAAGGTCAGGCGCAATGTGCCCTGTGTGGCCACGCTCGAGCCGGCATCGCCGTGCTCAGGAACGGTCAGCGAGGCTTGGTATGTCGTCCATGCCGAGGCTGAGACGGTGATGGTGTTTTCGGCGATGATGCTGCCGTCGTCTCCGCGCAGCGAGACCGTCACCGGCATCGCGCTTTCCGATCGCACGCGCATCCAGGCGGTGAAATCGTAGGTTTCTCCGGCGTGGAACACCATGCCGTCCCAGCCGGTGTTGTCCAGCGCGGCAGGGGCGTGTTCGACTTCCACCGTCGCGTAATGCGGGTTTTCGGTGGCGACCGGGTCGTTGTCATGGATGCAGAACGCGGCGAACGAGCCTTCCGGCACGATTTTGCGCCAGAAGCTGTAGTTGCTCCAATCGATGGAGTCGGCGCGGTTGTATTCGAAGGCGCCGTTCTGCACGAGGTCGGCGTTGAGGCCGCCGTCGCCGGAGTAGCTGATGTCTTCGAAGAAGATGCCCCACAGGTCGGTGCTGATGGCGCGCACGCCCGCTTTGTCGAGTGTGGCGGTGAGTTTGTCGGTCATGGTGTGGCCGTCAGCCGGATATTCGTCAGCCGGGGCGACGGAAACGGTGGTTGGGATCGTCATCGAACCTCTCTTCGTTCGGGGCCGCTATGACGCAGCGGTGGCAAAAGCCGGACGCCGTCATGCGAACCATATATGTATCGTTACATATTCTAGCGCAAATCCAAGCGTCCGCAATGGACACAATACGTCGGTGAGTCTTTGTATTTGCAACGATTTTACAGAATCGAAAAAATATAATATCGTTACATATCAATCGTATTGTTCAAGGAGCGGCATATGACCAGCAGCACACCGACGCTACGCGACGTGGCCGCGGAAGCGGGCGTCTCCCCCATGACCGCGTCGAACGCGCTGCGCGGCAAGCCAGGCGTCAAGGAATCGACCCGCGCCAAAGTGATCGCCGCAGCGAAGAAACTCAATTACCGCATCAATCTGACGGCCAGCATGCTCAAATCGGGCCGCAGCAACATCATCCACGTCATCGTCAACGAATTCGATTCGCCGTTCTATTCAAAGCTCACGCAGGCGTTGAGCAACGAAATCGTGTCCCGCGGACTTATTCCATTCATCGAGCAGACGCAGTATTCGCCGGACGCTGCCGAGCACGCGCTGAGCAGCAATCCGTTCTCCGGGCAGCTGTTCGATGGCGAGATCCTGCACGCCACAGGCTTGGGCACAAATGTGCCGCTGTCCAAACTCAATGGCGGCAGACCATTCGTGCTGCTGGACGCCTGCGAGGAGACGCCGACCGTCGATGCCGTGAACTTCCCCAACGAGGAGGCCGAACGCGCGGCGATGCAGCATCTCATCGACCGCGGATGCCGCAATATCGCGATCGTCGGCCACCGGTTCGCCCCCCGCGCCGATCTGGCGCATGCCCAGAACGCGTTCGCTCTGCGATTGCGCGGCGCATGCGGAGCGCTGTCCGACGCCGGACTGCCCTATGACGAGTCGATGGTGTTCGAAGCCGGGGATGTGGCCAATGGCATCATCGCCGGGCATGCGATTGCGGAACGTATTCTCGCCGCACGGAGCGGACATGGTGGCACCGAGTTCGACGGCGCGTGCTGCGCCAACGATTTCGCGGCGTTCGGCGTGATACGCGGGCTCGCGGACCGCGGACTGCGCGTGCCGCAGGACGTGAAGGTGATCGGATTCGACGGCGTGACCTCCGGCTCGTACACGACGCCGGCGTTGAGCACCATCCAGGTCGATTTCACGCAGCTCGCGAAATTCTCGGTCGACATGCTGTCCGAACGTATCGATCATGGAACAGACGAGGCGTTGCCGCCAAGACGGGCCATCATCGGCTACCAGCTGGTGGACCGGGAATCGACCGCGGTCTGAGGATGACGCCCCGATGGCAGGCAATCCGCCATAGGCAGCAGCCTTCGCGGCCAATCCCACTCAATCGGAATCACTCAATCGGAATCAATCGCCATCATTCATCAAGGAATCTCTAGGAGCATCATGAGCATCGACACCCAGGCCTATCTGTTCGTGCATTTCATCGGCGAGGAACGCAATCCCACCGACGAACAGCTGTACTTCGCGCTGAGCCGCGACGGCGTGCATTGGAGGGATCTGCGCCCGGCCGGCAGTCCGGCGTTGACGTGGCTAGGCGGCGAGAAGGGCGTGCGCGACCCGCATATTGTGCGCGACCCACGTGGTGGATTCCACATTGTGGCCACCGATTTGAGCATCTATTACCGTGGAGGCTGGGGGCCGAACGATGGCGCCACCACGAATGGATCGACCGGCCTGGTGATCTGGGACTCCCCTGACCTGGTCCATTGGAGCGAGCCGCGCCTGGTGGACGTGGCCTCGAAGATTCCGGACGCTGGCATGGCTTGGGCTCCGGAGGCGAATTGGGATCCGAATCGCGGGCAGTGGATCGTGTTCTGGTCCACGAAGAGCAACGCCGAAAGCTCCGCGGATCCGTTGGCCAACGAGCTCGGCGATCCGACGAATGTGTATTATGCGACGACCGTTGATTTCAGGGTGTTCTCCGATCCGGTCAAGTGGATCGATCGTAAGAATGTGATCATCGATTCGACCATGCTGCGCGACGATGACGGCTGGTGGTACCGCGCGTCCAAGGACTCGGAAATCACCATCGAACGCACCCGTAACCCGTATGCGACGACCTACGAGGTGCTGCGCACCGACGACCCGAATGAGTGGTCGTATGTGGGCACGCTCACCGACATCTTCGGCAATGGCCGGTATTCCATGCACTACTTGGAAGGGCCGGAACTGTTCCGTTACAACGACGAAGACGTGAAGGTGGTCAACGGCAGGACCATGCCATTCGGCCTGATGTGCGACCAGTACGCGGAGTCCAAGGGCTACCTGTCGTTCCGCGCCGCCTCGCTCGCCTCGCATGATCCGGCCGATTGGCAGCGCGCAGACGATATCGATTTCGGCGCGCTGAAGAAGCGTCACGGCGCGATTCTGCCGATCACGGCCGCCGAATACGACGCCATCGAAACCGCCTTCGCCCTGTAGTCGGCGCGATTGTCCATCCGTCGCAACCGCTCAGGCGCGGCGGATGGCGAAGATGCGGGCGGACGGCTGCTTGGAGGTGGCCGCGTTGAGCCGGACCGTCTCGGGGTCCATGCGCTCGACGGTCCACGGCTTGGCGTCGGGCGCATGCTCGGGAACGGCCGGATTCGGGAAGATCTGCTCGATATGGCAGTCCTCGGACAGCGGCACGTTCACGGAAGGCGTGCCGCCGCGACGCCAGACAATGATGTAATCGCACGGATCGTCGTCCTCCGACGGGAGGAATGACGGATGGCGCAGACCGACGACGAGCCAATCGCCATCGAAATCAGGCAGACGGGCCGGCCAGAACGGCACCAATTCCTGCTGCTCGGTCAGCACACGGCGGTGCAAGGCCACCGCATCCCGCACCAAGGCAAGCCGATGCTCGTCCATGCGGTCAATGAATCCGGACAGGTACAGCCTGCCGAGTATGCCCGTGGCCAGCGTGAAGACGGCGGTCTCATCGTCCATCTCCTGCTGGGCGTAACCCCAGTTGCCTTGCTGTTCCGGCAGGATCGTCAGTCCGGCGCCGGCGGCGATCGCGGCGTAAATCAGCGGATCACACTGGTCGGAGGTGGATTGCAGGTCCAATCGTTGCAACTGCGCGTAATCGGCGCGCATCGCACCGGAACCGCAGTTTTCGATCATAACGTCCGGATGGCGGCGGCGCAGGTCGTCGAGCCAGTCAAGATAGGCGCGGCAATGGCCGAGCAGACCTTCGCCAACGGACCGCGCATCGACGTCCGTACCAACGCCCGGGGTGGTGTTGTAGTCGAATTTGAAGAAGACCGCTCCGAAATCGTCGATCAGCCGATCCACGGTGCGGGTGACGTGCTCGCGTGCGGCGGGCGAGCGGAAATCGAGCAGATAGCGGCCCGAATCGCAGACGCGCACACCGTGGCGCTGGAAGAACGCGTCATCGGGCAGACTTTGGGCGAGCGGCGATTTCACACCGATCACCTCAGGCTCGAGCCACAATCCCAAGCCCATGCCATGCGCGCGGATGGTGTCGGCCAAACCCTTGAGTCCAGCTTCGCCGAAACGGTTCGTGGAGGCCTGCCATTCGCCGACCATGTCCCACCAACCGCCGTCCGTGCTGTCGTACCAGCCGGCGTCGATGCAGAAGATGTCCGCGCCGACGCGTGCCGCGCCCTCGACGAGCGGCAGCTCCTTCTCCAAGCGCGGGTCGCCGAACAGGGTGTTCATGTAATCGTTGTAGATGACGAGTCCCTGCGTGCGTTCGAACTGCTCGGAACGCCCCAATTCGCGAGCCTTGGCGGCACGCAACGCACGGCGCTGCAATGTCATTTCGGCGACGGACTGCTGCCAATCGCCGGCCGAGATCGCGAAGGAGACCGGCACCGATTCGAAATCGTGGCCTTCACCCAGCTCCGTATACCAATGGTGGTCCTGATATTCCGGTCCGAACGCGCTGATGTGCAAACCGGGATCATCCTCACCGACCTCCCACTCCCACGGGCCATTGTGCTCGATCTGCCACATCACGGAGAAGTCACGCGATTGGCGGCGCGAGCCCTCGACCTGTACGATGCCGGCCGGCTCATGCACGCCGGTGCTCCATGTGGAGGCGGAGCTCATGGCGAATCGCGAGCTGGATTGGCCGGGATTGATGACTTGATTGCGATTGCGCACCGACACGTCGCGCAGCGGACGGCTGCGCCAATCGTTTTCCACCGCCCACGCGGAGTCTCCCCAGAATACGCGGGAATGGTCGATTTTGCCGCAGTTGACGCGCATCGGCACCGTCAGATTCAACGACGACACCGCCTCGATAGGCAGCGGGCGCGCGGAGCTCAACCGCGTGTAAGTGCGCACTGCGGACAGACCCGGGAACGCTTCGAATACGGAAGTGACTACCAGCCCAGCCGTGGCGTCGGCATGGCGGACGGTTTCCGGCGAGGGCTGCGCGGCGGCTTCGGCCCGTTCGGCGGCGGTCGGTTCGAACGCGCGCCCGTGCGGCTCCAGTTCCGCATACGAAGCGAATTGGACGATCTCCAAACGATATGGTTCGGCGGACCCTTCCTCCGGCTCGGAAGCGGCGGCCGAGACGAATCGCAATACGCTGCCCGCCACCGTGGCGATCAAGGTGAGGCGATTGTCCTGCGATCCGGTGTTGGCGGCACGCACTTCGACGATTGGACGCGGATCACGTTCCAGCACGGTTCTTCCATCGTCGGCAACACGGCCGCCGATGGGCCCCATGCCGCGGCCTGCAACGTTGCACAATCGGACGGGGGAATCGCCTGCCGTGTCGAACAGCATGGAAACCACGCCATTGCCCCATTCGAGACGCCCGTCCTCACGGGGACATACGGGGTTCATTGCACCGGCACCGCTTATCATCTTCGACTCCTCAACCGTGTTCAGATACCGCCTGATCATTGACGTGCATCGATTGACGTACCTGGTACTAGCTTAAGCGGTAAATGGGGCAAATCGCACGTGCGTGTCTACTCGAAGCGGAGATATGCGATGAACTTGACTGGCGCATCCTTGGTTTTGGCGATGTTGCCGAAACCAAGGACAGCCCCTTTGTCGGGCAGTCCCTTCGTCACTCGTCATGCTCACCCGCGTAGGAACACCGTCATCTCGTTCTCGCCACGGTTGGCCCATGCGAAGTATGGAATCAGCGTGGCCGTCGTCGTCTTGCGTTCGGCGGGACGCCAATCATGGTACAACGCGGAGGTTTGCGCGGAGTCTTCCACTTCACGCCAAGCGGGAATCGCCAGCGTGGTCATCGGCATATCGACGGCGTCCACCTCGCCGAGCCCCTGCTCGTCCTGCGCAACGGCGCCGGCATGGAAGACGATGCGATCAACGGACACGCAGGACGGGTCGGATGCGATGCGCGCGGTATCGGCGTGCAGCAGATGCAGGTTCGCGCCATTATCGACACCTTCCGCGCAGTAGGCCAGCGGTCCGCGCACGAACGCCACCTTTCCGGCGTCCTCGCGCACGAGCGGATTCGCGGCGACCATGTGGACCGGCATCGGGAAATCGAAATCGACGACGTCGCCGTCATGCCATGCGCCGGTCAGATACAGGTATCCGTCTCTGATGACGCGGGAGATGTCGTCGCGGCCGCGCACGGTGACCGCATCGGAAGCGGTTTCGCCACCGGCCCAAGCGGGCAGACGGAGGGCGATCGTGAAAACCGCGTCCTTGGATGCATCGGAAGCAGAATCGCCTGCATCAAAGCCCACCGCGACGGATCCCTTGCCGGACCAGGGCATATCGGACATGACGTCAAGGCGCACATCGGTGCCGGAAAGCCTGGCATGGACGCCGCCGCCCATATACAGATGCACATACAGGGTGGATGAGTCGTCTCCGATCGTGTAGGCGTACTGCTGCACGTCCTCCACGATGCGTGCGATGTTCGGCGGGCAGCAGGCGCATCCGAACCACTTCTGGCGCACCGGCTTGACGTGCGCCTTGCGTTCATCGCGATGGCATGCCTCGGGCACCACTTCGAGCGGGTTCACGTAGAAGAAGCTTTTGCCATCGAGTGCCATGCCGGCGAGCGTGGTGTTGTACAGCGCCGATTCCATGACGTCCGCATATTCGGATTTCGGCTGGATTTCCAGCATGCGGCGGGCGAAGAACGCGAGCGCGATGGCGGCGCAGCTTTCCGAATAGGCGGTGTCGTTCGGCAGATCATAGTCGAAGGAGAAGGCCTCCCCCATGTGTGTGGCGCCGATACCGCCGGTGATGTAGATCTTTCGGTCGACGATGTTGCGCCATAGTCGTTCGCAGGATGCCAGCAGGTCGGAGTCGCCGGTCAGGCGTGCCACGTCGGCGGCTCCGGCGTAGAAGTAGGCGGCGCGGACGGCGTGTCCGAGGGCCTCCGTCTGTTCCGTGATCGGCTTGTCGGCCTGGTAGTAGGCGTAGTTCTGCTCGCGCGGCGCGTAGTTGCGGCCGTCCTCCCGGGCGCGGCGGCGGTCTTCGAGCTCGAAATAGAGCGGCTGCCGGCCGCGTTGGCGTACAAAGTATTCGGCGAGGTCGGCATAGCGCTGTTCGCCGGTGGTCTCGGCGAGTTTGACGAGTGCCATTTCGGCGATTTCGTGCCCGGGATAGCCGTGCAGCTTGCCGTCGGCGGTGCCGAATCGGGAATCGATGTAATCAGCGAAACGGCAGGCCGCGTCAAGCAGCTTGCGTTTGCCGGTGGCTTGATAGTAGGCGATCGCGCCTTCGGTCAGGTGGCCGAAGCAGTACAGCTCATGGTGGTCCTTCAGGTTGGTGAAGTGCCGGTCCATGCCGTTGAGGATGTAGTAGGTGTCCAGGTAGCCGTTGTCGAGCTGCGCCGCGCAGACGATATCGATGGCGGTGTCGGCGGTCGCTTCAAGGTCAGCGTCCGGGTGGTGGGTCAGCGAGTAGCCGACCGCTTCGATCCATTTGGAGAAATCAGTGTCTTGGAACACGAAGCCGTAGAACTTGTCGGAATCGGGGTGCGCCGGGTCGTCCGGCAGGGCTTCGAAGCCGCGGAACGTGTATTTCGGCGGCACGAAGGCCTTGCCTTCCTTGTGGTGTTCTGCGTTCTGCGCGGCGGCGGCCTTGAAGTTGTGCATGCAGTAGCTGGGTGCGGCGCCGGGAACGTTGTCGTTCAGCGCGTTCCACTGGTAGGGAATCACCTGGGTGCGCACGAGTTCCTGCCGAGATGCCCAGAACGGGTCGGTGACGGTGGCGTCGCGCAATGCGATTGGATGGCTGGTGCGATTGGTGGTAGTCATGAGTGCAAGCGCTCCTTAGTGCATCGTTGTCTTGTTAACGCTCACAATCCATTATTCCACGGGTTGCTCCAAAGTACATTCCGCATGGCGGCATGTCCGACGGGAATCCCACCGCGGCAGCCGGCCCAAGATGGCCGCGCATTGGCTGCGCGACCGTTGAGCAGGCATTTCGGATTGCGGATATACGGGCTAAGGGGCAGAGCAGCTAGCCGCCGGGGCTGGCGGCCGGCTGCTCAGACCTTGATCATGGCGTACTGCGATTCGTAGAGCCGGTAGTAGGCGCCATGGCGGGCGAGCAGCTCGGCATGGTTGCCCTGCTCCACGATCTGCCCGTGGTCGATGTAGCAGATCTCATCCGCATTCTCGATCGTGGACAGGCGGTGCGCGATGATGAAGCTCGTGCGTCCCTTGAGCAGATGGTTCAGACCGGCCTGCAGCGCCTCCTCGGTACGCGTGTCGATATTCGACGTGGCCTCGTCGAGAATCAGGATGCGCGGGTCGGCGAGCAGCACGCGCGCGAACGCGATGAGCTGGCGTTGGCCCGCGGACAGGGTCGAGCCGCGCTCCTCCACCACGGTGTCGTAGCCGTCTGGCAGTTCCATGATGAATTCGTGCGCATGCACGGCCTTGGCAGCGGCCACGATCTCCTCGTCGGTGGCGTCCAGTTTGCCGTAGCGGATGTTCTCACGCACGTTGCCGGAGAAGATGAACGTGTCCTGCAGCATGACGCCCATCTGCCGGCGCAGGCTTTCCAACGTGACGGAACGCACGTCGTGGCCGTCGATCGTCACCGAGCCTTCGGCGACGTCGTAGAAACGCGACAGCAGGTTGATGATCGTGGTTTTGCCGGCGCCCGTAGGACCAACCAACGCGATCGTCTTGCCCGGCTCGACGTGCAGGTCGACCAGGTTCAGGATGTTGCGGCCGTCCGGCTCGTAGCGGAAAACCACGTCGTTGAAGTCGACGCGGCCCTCGATCTGCGGCAGATCGACGGCGTCCGGCGCGTTACGGATCTCCGGCTGCACGTCCAGCGTTTCGAAGATGCGCTCGAGATACGCGGAGCAGGTGATCAGCTGGTTGTAGAAGTTACCGATGCTGATCACCGGGTTCCAGAAGTTGTTCGCATAGCCGACGAACGCGATGAGCACGCCCGTACTCACCTCCACTCCCCCAAAACCGGTGACGCCGACGAAGTAGATGAGCGCGATGGTCATGACGGAAATCGTCTGGATGCCCGGCCACATGAGGGACTGGATGTGCACGGCCTTCATCCACGAGGTACGCACATCGTTCTGCTGCTCCTGGAACGTCTTGAATTGCGCGGCCTCCTGGGCGAAGGTCTGCGTGGTTTTCACGCCGGCGATCGACTCGTGGATGTACGCGTTGAGATTGCTCTGCTTGTTGGACAGCACCTGGTAGGCGCGACGCTGGAAATGCTGCAGCACCAGCACCCATGCGATGAGGAAGGGGAACAGCGCGAGGCTGAACAGCGCCAATCGCCAGTCGATGACGAACATGACCACCAGTGTGATAAGGAACGTGAACACATCGGAAATCACATTGATTAGGCCGGAGCTCAACGTATCGGACAGCGTGTTCACATAGTTGACCACGCGGATCAGGATTTTGCCGTGCGGGCGTGAATCGAAATAGCTGAACGGCAGCGTCTGGATATGCGTGAAAATGTCACGGCGCATGTCTTTGAGCATGAGCTGGCCGACGCGCGTGATCTCCACGGTACGGTAGCGCAATCCCAGTTCGAAAATCACGATCAGCACCGCAAGCAAGGCGGTCAGCTCGCCAAGCAGCGTAAGGTTTTTCGTCGGGATCGCACTGTCGATCATGACTTTCGTCAGGTACGGCACCACGACCGCGATGCAGCTCATCATCACCACGACCGCGAGGATGCGGACCACGCGTGCCATGTACGGCTTGAGATAGACGCCGATGCGGAGGATGTCATGCAGGTTGATCTGCTCCTCAAGTTCCTCATCCTCGCGGAACGTATTGCGTTTTGCCATGATGATCCTCCTTTCTAGTCGTCAAAACCCTGTGCGCGGCCGGCTTCGAGGCCCAGCTGCTTGCGGTAGATCTCCCAATATCGCCCATGCGCGGCCACCAGGTCGTCGTGGGTGCCGCGTTCCACCACGCGGCCATGTTCGAGCACGAGAATCAGGTCGGAATCCTTGATTGACGAGATGCGGTGCGCGATCGTCACAATTGTTTTCTTCTCGTCCAAATCACGCAGATGCTGTTGGATTTCCGCTTCCGTCTCCATGTCCACGGCGCTGGTCGTATCGTCCATGATGAGGATCGACGGGTTGTCGGCGAGCGCGCGTGCCAGGCTCAGTCGCTGTTTCTGCCCGCCGGACAGGCCGACGCCGCGTTCGCCGACGACGGTATCGTAGCCTTCCGGCATGCTGCGGATGAAGTTGTCCGCGCCGGCGATGGCGGCCATGCGGCGGATGTACTTTTCGTCGTATTCGCGCTGTTCGCCGGCGCCGAAGCCGATGTTGCCGCCGATGGTGTCGGAGAACAGGAACGTGTCCTGCGCGACGATGCATACCTGCGATCGCAGGGTGGCGAGCGGCCAGTCGCGCGCGTCGATGCCGTCGATGAGCACGCGTCCCGCGGTCGGATCGTAGAATCGCGAAATCAGATTGACGAGCGTTGACTTGCCGGCGCCCGTCTCGCCGAGGATGCCGAGTTTCGAGCCGGCGGGGATGTGGAAGTCGATGTCTTTGAGAATCGGGGTTTCCGGATCGTCGGGGAAGGCGAAGCTGACATGTTGGAAGTCGACGTCGCCGGCGATGCGTGCTGGGCAGTTCGTGGACGTTGCGGTGGCGCTGCCGGCCTCATGGACACCGTTGGTCCGGCCGTTGACTTGGCTGACGATAGCGACTGCCTGTTTGACGCTTTCCTCGGCGCCCGGCTTCTCCTGGATACGCGACTGCGAGGTCAGCAGTTTGCGAATCTTGATGCAGGACGCGTTGAAGCGTTGCCAATCGTTGATCAGCCAGCCGGATTGGCGCACGGGACCATCGATCATCCACAGGTAGGAGTTGAACGCCACCAGGTTGCCGAGGGTCATATGGCCTGTGATGACCAGGAATCCGCCGAATCCCAAGGTGATGAGCTGCAGGGAGAAGCCGAGGCCGTCGAGCCATGGCATGTATCTGCGGCTGTTGTAGGCCTGGTCCATATTGCGCTGCATGTAGTCGTCGTTGCGCTCGTCGAACTTTTTTGTCTCGTACGGCTCGCGCACGAACGCTTTGACCACGCGGTTGCCTTCGATGTTCTCCTCGACCATCGAGTTCATTTCCGCTAGGGAATTGCGGATGGCGAAGAACAGCGGCCGCGCATGCGAGGACAGTCCGCGCGTCAGGATGAAGAGGAATGGCGTGATGCAGGCGAGCGCCAGGGCGAGACGCCAGTCGATGGTGAACATCATGGCGAGCGCGCCGATGAACATGACCACGCAGTCGAGCGCCTGATAGCTGACCCAGCTTAGCGCGTGGCGGATGGCGTCCGTGTCGGAGGTCATGCGGCTCATGATGTCGCCGGTGCGGGTGTGGTTGAAGTAGGTGAAGTCGAGCTCGTGCAGCTTTTCGTATTCGTCGCTTACCAAGCGGAATACGGAGTTTTGTCCGAAACGTTCCATCCACATCTGGTAGCCGTAGCGCGAGGCCACGCGCACGATGGTGAAGACGAGCATCATGACGCATAGTCGGGTCAGTTCGTCCACATGGCCTTGGGTGATGACGCGGTCCACAATCAGTCCGGACAGCAGGGGGATGGTGAGGGCCATGGTGTTGTTCACGCAGAACAGTACGACCGCGCCGGCCACGCGCGGCAGGTCGGGTTTGCAGTATGGCAGGATCCATGCAAGGTTGCCCGCCTGCTGGTTGCGTTTCGGATCGACATACATACGTAGCGTTCCTTCGAATTGTTTGCTTGGGTCTTGGTTGGGTTGTTGTTGGGTTGTGGTGTTGCGGCCATTCGTTGCCGCCACGATTCACGTCCGTCGTGTGTCGAGCGTCCCGTCACCGGCATGCCGCCGCCGGCCGAAACCCCTGTTCGGATTCGCAAACTCGACTTATTTTAAACGAACCGTACGCCGATGCAACAGATGCGTTTTCGGCGTGTCGCAATCATAATAAAATCAACATATATACCGTTACATACCACTGGTTTGCGGGTGCTGCGAAAACCGTCATCGGAGCCTGGCTCGCCGGAATCGGAGCATCGCATCGGAACATCGCACGATAATGGAATCAAGCTCGAACTATCGATACGAGCATCGGCGACGCACGTCGAGGAAAGGACGGCAAGGATGACGGACTTGGAGCACATCCGCGCGAAGTTCGCTGCGGAATATGGCCTGTCGGAGGACATGCTCAGGAACGCGGAACGTTGGACGGAGACCACGGGCGACCTCGAAGGGGTTCCCGAGAACCTGCTGCCGGGCATTCTGGGAATGCGATTTGGCGCGATCGCCATCGATACGCCGCGTTCCGAACGCTGGAGCACGCCGGAAGACATCGATGTAATCGCCGACCTCGCCTACCTGCCGGATGGCGGGTACGATACGGCCGCGGGAGCGTGCCGCGGCCATTTGCTCGACCTGTATCTGCCGCATGACGCGGTATTGCGCGGTGGGCACACCCTGCCGGTGTACATCGATATCCATGGCGGCGGATTCACTTACGGATACAAGGAGCTGAACCGGAATTTCAACGTGCATCTCGCGGAACAGGGCTTCGCGGTGTTTTCATTGAACTATCGTCCGGCGCCGCAGACCGACTTGCGTGGGCAATTGGCCGATATCCAGGCGGCATTGCGTTGGATCGCAGCCCATATGGCCGATTATCCGGTCAATCCGAACGCGGTGTTCCTCACCGGCGATTCCGCAGGTGGCGCGTTGACGCTACTGACCTTGGCCATTGAAAACAATGCGGAAGCCGCGGCTGCGTTTGGCGTCGACAAGCCGTCCGGCATCCGATTCGCGGGTGCCGCTCCGGTGTGCGGCGCGTACAGTTCGGCGTCGTTGGAGACCATGGGCCGCAAGCTGACGGTCGGGTATGACCCGAACCGCCGTATCGGTCTTGAGCAGATGTTGGGCGTCGATTTCTTTGCGGGGCTCGAAGCCGCCGATCCGAAGTTCCTCACCGCTGAGGGTCTGGCGTTCAACGTCGATCTGCCACCCTTGCTCATCATCACCTGCGGCGACGATTTCCTTGAAGCCGACAATCTGGCGTTGGCCGCCGCCTTGTCGCGCAAAGGCGCCGATTTTGAATTGTTCGACCCGAAGCCGCGCCGCCATGAGACGTTGGGGCATGTGTTCGTCATCGGCATGCCATGGCTTGAGGAAAGCCGGGAATGCCTTGATCGAATCCGCCGCTTCTCATACGAACGCTGTTGAATAACGTGAATGGGGTGAATACTCCTCCGGAGTGCCCGCCCCATTCAATGGCCGTCGATGCCGCGACGCCGTATCAGCGGCGGACCATTTCCTCTTCGATCTGTTCGAGCGACTTGCCCTTGGTCTCAGGCACGAAACGCAGCACGAACGGGATGGACAGCGCGGAGAACACGCCAAAGATGGTGAACGGGCCGCCGACGTTGTTGCCGAACATGGCCAGCAGCATGAGGAAGAACTGGGAGACCACGAAATTGCCCAGCCAGTTGGCAGCGGAACCGAAGGAGCTGCCGATGCCGCGCACGCTCAACGGGAAGATCTCGCCGATGAGCACCCATGCGATCGGGCCCCACGACAGCGCGAAGCCGAGGATATAGCAGGCGATCAGCACCATGGTCGGCACGGCCAGCGTGGCCACATCGCCGGTGAAGTTAAGCACGGCCAGCACCGCGAGGGCGATGGTCATCGTCACCGATCCGAAGATCAGCAGCTTCTTGCGGGGGAATTTGTCCATGATAAGCGTGGCCGCGATAGTGGCCACGAAGTTGACCACGCCAATGCCGACCGACACCCAGATGGCATGGTTTTCGGGGAATCCGAAGCCTTTGATGAACACCTGCGGCAGGAAATAGATCACGGAGTTGATGCCGACGAGCTGCTGGAACAGCATGATGCCGATCGCGGCGACGAGCGCAGGACGGGCGATGCGGAACAGCTCGCGGACACCGCCCTTGGTGTTCTGCGCGGCGACGGCCTTGATCTCGTCGAGCTCGAGCTGCACCTGCGTCTGATCGACGTCCTTGCGAATAAGGGTAAGTACTTTGAACGCCTCACGATCCTTGCCTCGACTCACCAGATATCGCGGCGATTCCGGCAGCAGCAGGCCGCCGATCAGCAGCAGGGCCGCCGGCACGAGCGCCGACCCCAGCATCCACCGCCAATCGCGGATGCCGGCGATATTGTGGCCGAGGAAGCCGAGATTGGACGCGTATGCCAGCAGGATGCCGAAAGTGATCATCAGCTGGAATAGCGTGGACAGCGATCCACGACGTTCCTTCGGCGCAAGCTCGGCAAGATATGCCGGAGTCAGCGAAGAGGCCGCGCCGACGGCGAGACCGAGGATGATGCGGGCCACGACCATCATCAGGAATCCCGTGGATCCCGCGCACATACCCGAACCGAGCAGGAACAGTATCGCCGCCAGAATCAGCAGCTTCTTGCGGCCGAAACGATCGGACAGCGCGCCGATGGACAGGGCTCCCGCGCAGGAACCGATCAACACGGATGATGTGATGAACCCGGTCTGAGCCACGGACAGGCCGAAATCGGATTCGATGAGAGGCGAGGCTCCGGAGATGATGCCGGTGTCGAAGCCGAACAGCATGCCTCCCAGCGCGCCGAACGTGAAGATGAACGCGCTGTTGAGCGGGAAACGTGTGGAAACGCCACGCCCCACCTCCCGCTCGACGGCGTCGATCGTCGCGCCGACCTCATGGATGCCGGCTTCCACCGCACCTTCGGCGTCGTGTACTGGATTGGACGTCTGCACCGCAGTCATGATTCCACCTTCCATTCCCATCGATCCTCATCGATATGAGATGCAGCAATCGCAGCAAACAAAAAAGACCTGGAACGACGTATAGTGACGTCGTTCCAGGTCTTGCCTCGCATTGAGTAGCAACCCTGCCGCGCTTGTATGCTGCGTATATTGCATTCAAGTGTAGGTCATGGCGGCATGCGACACTCCGATTTTTTAGAAAACGTTTACCGGTTATTTTTCAGTGCAGGAAAGCGTGAAGCACAGGCCAGCGGCACATGCTTTTCCCTCGTGCGGAGAGCCTCCTCGGATATCCACGAGCAAGCGGACCGAATCAAGCCGTCAAACCATCCACAAGCAAGCCGGCAAAAAGAAAGCCGGCGGAGAGAAGGCCGCCGGCTGAGAGAGAAGAGAGAAGAAGGGTTCAGTTATGGGATTCTTGAAAGAACCTCGCCAACAGCCGTAACCGTTGACATGTTCTATATAACCGCCCGACCCTTGGAGGAACGATGTGTGTTCCTGTCAATTCCCTGAGAATTTCGTAGCGGAAATGTCACGACGGTGCGAATTCGGGGGTTTATCCCACTGAATATCGCCCCAACGGCCTTCCTGCAGCTTGTTCAGCGCGGCAACAGACGATTGCACGGCATCTGCCGACACCGTCATGAAACGCCGCTATACAACACCGCCGCTCAACGACGCCGTGCACTCACACGCAATCGCGCATCTCACTCGGCGAATTTGTCGACGCGGCGATCGTAGGTCAGCAGGCCGTTGAGCTCCTCCTCCACGTCGGAAACCTGCGTATACACGTATCCCGCAAGTCCGCGCGATTCCAGTGCGGCCGCGGAGGCGAGCACGGAACGCACGGCGGCCCGCCAATCGTCGATCGAATCGTATTCACCGTAACCGTAGGCGCGCGACACCGCCGCATGCTCCGGTACGAGCTGCGCCAATCCGCCGAATTCCGAAATCACGAACGCGCGTACGCCGTGCCGTGCGACCGGCAGCACCACGTAATGCGCGGCCCTGCGGCGACGGCGGTGCTTCTTCTCGAACTCGGCCACGTATCCGCGCAACGGACCCTTGTCCGGGTAGATTTCCAGCGGCCGGAAATAGTTGTGCACGCTATGGAAGTCGCCGCAATGCTGGTCGTACCAGCCGCTGGTCGCGTCGATCGGACGGGTCGGATCGAGCGCGTGGATGCGTTCGGCTGCATCGCACGCGTCGAATTGGCCCCAGCCTTCGTTGAACAGCGTCCACGTCACGATGGAGGGGTGCCCGCCGAGCATGTGCACCATCGCGTCGCACGTACGCGACCAGTCGCGCCGGTAGATCGGGTCGTCCGCGCCGAGCGCCGTGAAATGTTTGGCGGTGTCGTCGCGGAATTTGTTCCATGTGGAGCGGATGAGCGTCGGCTTGCGATTCGTGGTCCACGCATTGTATTCGCCGTCCGTGCCGCCGCCGGACACCGCGTCCTGCCAGACGAGCATGCCGAGGCGGTCGCAATGGTAGTACCAGCGGGCCGACTCGATTTTGATGTGCTTGCGCAGCATGTTGAAGCCGGCGTTTTTCATGGCCGTGATGTCATGCGTCAGCGCCTCGTCGTCGGGCGCGGTCATGAGGCCGTCCGGCCAGTAGCCTTGGTCGAGCACGCCTTTGACGAAGAGCGGCTTGCCGTTGAGATGGAAGCGCGCCACCCCCTTCGTATCCGGTTTGATTTCGACGGAACGGAACGCGCAGTAGGAACTTACGACATCCATCGGCTGCGATTGCGCGACCGCCGCATCACCCGCCGTTTCCGCGGGTTTCGCCGACCCGTACCGCAATTCGGCCCGCACGTCATACAGATACGGATCGGCCGGCGACCACAGATGTTCGGCAGCTGTTGCGATTTCCGCACGCACCTTGCGCACGCCCGCCGGCAGCGTCTCATCCGCCACCACCGTGCCGTCCGCAGGGTCGGTGACGACGATGTGCAGTTTCGCGTTCGGCTTGTCGCCGCCGATTTCCGCACGGACGAACAACTTGCCGTCGGATGCCCCCTTGAGTGTCAGCGTGCGCAGGTAGGCTTCCGGCACGATTTCCAGCCAGACGCTTTGCCAAATGCCGCTTTGCGCGGTGTACCAGATGCCTTCGCGCTCGATTTTCTGCTTGCCGCGCAACTGCGTGCCCGAATCGTTCGGATCGTAGACGCACAGCGCGATTTCAAACGCGTCATCAGGGTCGATAAATGCCGAAATATCGACGTCGAACGGCAGGTAGCCGCCGACGTGCGTGCCCGCGAGCTGGCCGTTGACATAGCAGGCGCAGACATAATCGACCGCTTCGAAATGCAGGATGAGGCGATTCGCGTCGCCGATCTGCCGGACCGTTTCCTCTCCGCCGAGCGTGACGGGATGCACGACGGTGCGGTACCACAGCAGATTGTCGGGATAGATGGTCTGGTGCACGCCGGACAGCGCGGATTCCGGCGAGAACGGTACGAGGATCTTGCCGTCGAACGTTTGCGGAATGGCGGTTTCCTTGACTGCGCGGACCGCTTCGTCGCGGGTCAGCATCGCCGCCGTTTTGCGCCATTTCGGCGCGGTCTCATCTTCCGGAATGGACGCGATCGCGTAATCCCACCAGCCATTGAGCATGGTGCAGTTGTCGCGTACCATGGTCGGGCGCGGGTGCTCGCCGAGTATGGGGGTACGACCCTCGTCCAGCGTGCGTTCGCCTTCCTCGGCGGGATTGAACGCCTTGTTGCCGGCGCGCGCGGACAGCCATTCATGGTCGATTCGTTCACCCCACGGTGTCCACAACTGCTGCAGCGGCTCACGGGAACGCATTTTCGTAGGAGCGGCCTTCAGTACGCGTTTGATATCCAGCATGGAGAGCCCCTTCCTGCAGCCTTGCATATCTCCGCTCTCATTGTAAATGGCGGTCGCGTTAAATGGCAGATGAATGGCAAGCGATTTTTGCAGGAAAGTGCGCGAATGTGCCGGAAGGCATAGGAAAGCAGAAGAATGGCGATTCAAAAGCCACGCGATATGTCACGATTTGAAAAAGTGCTGTAATTTTCAAATCGTGACACATGTAGGGGGTTGCGTGTTGAAATCAGCCTTCGAGCTTCGCCTTTTCGGCGGCGAGACGGGCGGCCTCGGCTTCGCGGCGGGCCTTCAGCTCGGTATCGAAGCGGGCGAGCTCCTCTTCGACGGCCTCCGGCGGAATCTTCGCGAAGATCGGGTGCGGCTTCGGCACCGAGGTGCCGGCCACGATCGGCTCGGAAGCCCACGGATGCACGGTTTCGCCCAGCTTGTAGTCGCCCGTGATGATCGGGTACGTGAAGCCCGGCTTGTCGAGATCCTCAACCTCTTCCAGATGAGGCAGCGGCGAGAAGACGCCGGTTCCGCCGAGGGCCTCCCACACCTTCTGTGCGGAGTGCGGCAGGAACGGGGCCAGCAGGTGGTTGGCGTCGGACACGGCCTGGGCGGCGGTGTGCAGCACGGTGCCGAGGCGGGCCGGATTGTCCTTGATCTTCCACGGTTCGGTGGCGGAGATGTACTTGTTGATGTCGCCGACCACGCGCATCGCTTCGGACAGCGCGTTCTTCTGGCGGTGATTCTCGATGAGTCCGCCGACGGTTTCGAACGCGGCCTTGGTTTCGGCCAGCAGCGCACGGTCCTCGTCGGTGGCGGAAGCCTCGTCGAACGCCGGAATCTCGCCGAAGTTCTTGTTGATGAGGTTGGCCACGCGGTTCACCAGGTTGCCCCAGGATGCGGCGAGCTCCTCATTGTTGTGGCGCACGAACTCGGCCCAAGTGAAGTCGGAATCGGAGCTTTCCGGTCCGGCCACGGAGATGTAGTAACGCACGGCGTCCACGGGGTAACGGGCGAGGATGTCCTTCACGTAGATGACGATGCCGCGGGAGGACGAGAACTTCTTGCCTTCCATGGTCATGAACTCGGAGGCCACGACCTGCTCCGGCATGTTCAGCGGACCGAGCTTGCCGGTTTCGCCGCCCTTGGAGCCCTGGCCGTTGTAGGCCAGCATTTCGGACGGCCAGATCTGGGAGTGAAACGTGATGTTGTCCTTGCCCATGAAGTAGTAGCCCGGGGTGGTCGGATCGTTCCACCATGCGCACCATGCCTCCGGGTCGCCCTTGCGGCGGGCCCATTCGATGGATGCGGACAAGTAGCCGATCACAGCGTCGAACCACACGTACAGCTTCTTGTTCGGGTTGTCGATCCAGCCCTTGACCGGCACCGGAATGCCCCAGTCGATGTCACGCGTGATGGCGCGCGGCTTGACTTCCTTGAACAGGCCGATGGAGAAGTTGATGACGTTGGTGCGCCAGCCTTCGCGGGTCTTGAGCCACGCGAGATTGGCTTCGGCGAGCGCCGGCAGGTCGAGGAAGAAGTGTTCGGTTTCCTCGAAGCGCGGGGTTTCGCCGTTGATCTTGGATACGGGGTTGAGCAGCTCGTCCGGGTCGAGTTCGTTGCCGCAGGCGTCGCACTGGTCGCCACGGGCTCCGTCGGCGCCGCAGATCGGGCAGGTGCCTTCGATGTAGCGGTCCGGCAGGGTGCGTCCGGTGGACGGGGAGATGGCGACTTTCTGGGTGCCCTTGTAGATGTAGCCGTTTTCGAGGCACTGTTTGAACAGTTCCTGCACGACCTTTTCGTGATTGCCAGTGGTGGTGCGGGTGAACAGATCGTAGCTCAGGCCGAGATCGCATAGGTCCTTGGCGATCACGCGGTTGTAGCGGTTGGCGAGCTCCTGCGCGCTCACGCCTTCCTTGTCGGCTTCCACCAGGATTGGGGTGCCGTGCTCGTCGGTGCCGGACACCATCAGCACGTCATTGCCCTTCATGCGCTCGTAGCGCGCGTACACGTCGGACGGCACGCCGAAGCCGGCGACGTGGCCGATATGACGGGGGCCGTTGGCATACGGCCATGCAACATTCACCAAAATATGACTCATGGTGCCCGATTATACAAAGCGCCATATCCCGTGTTTTCGGCGCATTCCGATTGGCGGAAGACGGGCGGATGGGGTCGATGACGTTCTCGCAGACCGGCCTGCGTCAGGCTACGGTAGTCCACAAGGTTATCCACATTGTTGTATCACGCAACAATCATCGTCCACTTATCCACTTTTTTCGCGAAGCCGGTGGCACGCCGCTTTCCGTATCAGCTACGGTACCCCGCATGGATACCTCCCCTCCCCTTTTGGGCGACGCCGACCTGCCCGGCCCCATTTGTTTGAATCGTTTGCATTCCCTAGGCGTGGTATGCAAACTTGACAACGACAACGCCTACTCGTATCACGATTCGCGCACGCTGTACGGCCGCGCCAGCATCATCTCAACGCTGATGCCGAGTCGTTCCGTGGCGTGCGCCGGCACCGCTGCGTGGGTGTGGTTGGGTGGCATGTTTCCCAACACGATCGACATCATTTCAAAAGCGCATTACCGAACGGCGAGGTACGGTCGCAAAGTCAGCGTTTTCAACCGACAGGCGCCCGACGAACATGTCACCGACGTCGGCCCGATCACCGTCACCACGCCCACACGCACCGCATGCGACCTTGCCATGAACTGCACGCCGGAAACGCAGTCGCCGGTCACGGAAATCGTATGCATGCTCATGCAGGAATTCCGGTTCCGCCCCGACGATTGCCTGCAGGTCATGCAGGAGGCCACCCATATTCGCAACGCGCCACGGGCACGCCAGTTTTTCCGGACGATTGACGGAAAGCAGTGACGGATATGCGCGAATCGCAACGGCCGTCGGAAAAACCACGGCAGACGAGACAGACGGGACAGACACGGCAAGCGTCTGCACAGTCGCGGCGCACGGCAAGCAAGAGATATGAAGAGCGCGCGAAACGTAGCAAACGTCATGGGCAACGACATGAACAGCATGGACACCATGGCAAACGCCACGAACGACGTCGCGCACCGCCGAAATATCAGCCGCACGCGCGGCAGCGGGCATTGGTAGAACCGCCTGCGCCGCCGATCGAATTGACGCCGTTGGTGGCGTGCAGCGCCGACACCGCGCAAGATGTGCTGTGGCATATCGCGGAATATGCGCCGCGATTGCGCAAGTGGCTGGTCGCCAATCCTTCGGCGACGCCGGCGATGCTGGAATATCTTGCGCAGGTCGGCGGGCCAGGTGTTCCCGAAGCGCTGCGGATATTGCTGAAATCGTTGGAAATGAACGGTTCCGGAAGCGATCAGCCCTTCATCGCAAGCACGGCATTGTAGACCTGCTTGCGATTGGCGAGCGAGCCGTCAGACAGCGGATGTTCGGCGACAACCTGTGAAATCGCGTCCTTGATACGCAGGTTGTCTTCCTGCGCGCGGTCGACCGACAGCACCGCCAGATCCTCAATGGACAGCGTTGCGGGCGCGGCAGCGTCGGCCTCCTCTTCGGAAGCGCCGGCGATGACGAGCACCATTTCGCCACGCGGCGGATCGTCGACGACGCTTTGGCGGATTTCGGCGATGGTTCCGCGGCGGATCTGCTCGTAATCCTTGGTCAGCTCGCGGCACAACGCCATTTTGCGATTCGGTCCGAGCACGTCAAGCAGGTCGGCCATGGATTCGTCGATGCGGTGCAGGGTTTCGTAGAAGACGATGGTGCGACGTTCCGATTTGAGCGCGCGCAGGTGCTGCACACGTTCGCTGTGCTTGCGCGGCAGGAAGCCTTCGTAGCAGAAGCGGTCGGTCGGCAGGCCGGACAGGCACAGCGCGTCGAGCACGGCGGACGGGCCGGGAGCGCAGGTGACGGGCAGGCCGCGTTCGATGGCGCGGCGGACGATCGCCAGTCCCGGATCGTTGATGGTGGGCATGCCCGCGTCGGATACGACGAGCACGGTGGCGCCTTGTTCGACCTGGTCGAGCAGGCCGTCGGCCTTGTCGCGTTCGTTGTGGTCGTGGTAGGCGATGACGCGGCCGGGCACGCGGATGCCGAGGCGGTTCGCGAGCGCGTATAGGCGGCGCGTATCCTCGGCTGCCACGATGTCGGCGCCTTCCATGAGGGCGATCAGGCGGGCGGACGCGTCGCCGGTGTTGCCGATCGGCGTGGCGGCGAGCACGACCGTTCCGCGCGGAATGTTGACGTCGGCGACCAGTCCGTCGAGCCCGAATTCGGCACGTTCCGTGGCTTGCGCGGTTTCCTCGGCATTTTCCGCGTTCTCGCCGATTTCGGCAATCTGACCAATATTTGTTTTCACGGTTTGTTTCACGGCGTTACCAGCCTTCTCGGCATCAGTCTGTTCGCTCAAGTTCTCCATATTTCCAGTATCGCCCACAGCGTCCCCAAACCATCAGCTCCCGCCATTTCTCCGTCTTTCGCAACCAACCAATCGAAACCCGACCAAACCACCGACGACGCCACACGTCCTCACCGGTAAATCAAAATGCACCCCTCACACATCCGGGTTTCCACCCGCCACGCATTCGGATTTTTCTTCGTACGACATTCGGATTTTCCTTTGCGTAGGATTCGGATTTTCTCAGACGGGGGTGAGACGACGATTCAACACGACTTTGGACATGCCATCGATAGCATGGAATCATGCGTTATTTTGAAGATGAAATTTCCGGAATCGACGGCAGCACGGCCACGTTCGTCGGCTACTGCCTTGACAACAGCAGCGAAATCGACCCGAATCGCAAGCGCCCGTCCGTGCTGGTGATTCCCGGCGGCGGCTACGAAATGACGTCCGACCGCGAAGCCGAACCAATCGCCATGCAATTCCTTGCAGCCGGCTTCAACGCGTTCGTGCTGCGCTATTCCGTGAAACCGTCCATCTTCCCGGTCGCGTTGCTGGAAGCGGCTGAAGCGATGCGGCGGATTCGTACGCATGCCGACGAATGGCATTGCGATGCCGACGCGATCGCGATGATCGGCTTCTCCGCCGGCGGTCACCTTGCCGCCAATCTTGCGACTTCCGCCAGCGACGACGTGCTCGCGGCACATGGTTACGATGCGGATGCGGTGCGCCCGAACGGCCTGATGCTCGCCTACCCTGTGGTCACGTCCGGCCCGCTCGCCCACCGCGGCAGTTTCGATGCGCTGCTCGGCGACCGCAAGGCCGATCCGGAAGCGCTCGACGCCGTTTCGATCGAAAAGCATATCGATGCGAAGACGCCGCCGGTGTTCGTCTGGCATACCGTTCCTGACGATTGCGTGCCGTACGAGAACACGCTGATGCTCGTCGACGCTTGCAAGAAGGCGGGCGTGAGCGTCGAGGCGCACCTGTTCCCCAGCGGCGGCCACGGCCTGTCGCTCGGCACCGCCGAAACCGCATGGCAGGGGGTCAACGGCATCGAACCGTGCGTGCAGGTCTGGCCGGAACTTGCGATCACGTGGATGCGTCGTACATTTGCGGATACCGACGCTGCCACGACCGGCTCTGCCACAGCCGACGCGATTGCCGAATAATCGCCATTCCTGCGTTTTTTTCCGCGTCTTTTCACGTCTTTTTTGTCGCACGACTTCGCTTTTCGGACCAAAAAATCAAGTCGTGCGACATTTAATCGAGTAAAAATACCCTCTAACCGGCATTTTCCGGGCGAAAACGGCACTTAGGGGGCATTCGGCGTCGCACGACTTGAAAATAACCGCCAAAAATCAAAGTCGTGCGACGTTTCGCGCCACCTAATCGCCAAAATCAGATGGGACGCGACTCGTGCACCATCTGACGATCGCCGTAATACAACGAGTTCAGGCCAGGATTCGCCGGCGTGCCCCACGCGGACGCCGGACGCGCCGGACGCACCGGACAGCCGCTGAGCACGCTGGACAGCTGCCGGACAACCATTGAACAACCACCGGGCACACCGGCCGAACACCACCAACAAGCACGCGCCCATAGGCACATATTGACGATTTGTGCAGATTTGCCACCCGTCGTCGCACTGCGACGCACACTGCATAGACCCGTTGGTAGTCTGTGATTGGTTCGCAACGGCACATTCGTTGCGCACGATGGAAAAGCAAGCCACACGAACCGACCCCGCGCAACCGCGCAAAACCACACAGAGAGACCTATGAATATCATCAATTTCTTCGTCAACCTCATCAAGGACCCCCGTACCGCGATCGCCAGCTGGATTGCCATGGGCGTCGCGCCGACCCTCGGCTTCATTTTCCTTATCGTCTTCATTGAGACCGGCGTGGTGTTCTTCCCGTTCCTGCCGGGCGATTCGCTGCTGTTCGCGGCCGGCTTCTTCGCCGCCCCCGACGCACAGACCGGCGTGTCAGCGCTGCCGCTGTTCGCGCTGCTACCGGTGGTCTGGTGCGCCCCGATCATCGGCGACCAGTGCAACTACTGGATCGGCCACTTCTTCGGACGTCGCATCATCGAATCCGGCAAAGTCAAGGCCATGACTCCGGAACGCATCGAAAAGACCGAGAAAATGATTGAGAAGTGGGGTCCGCTGGCTGTGTTCCTTGGCCGCTTCTTCCCGTTCATCCGCACGTTCATGCCGTTCATTTCCGGCATTTCCGGCATGCGCTGGAGCCGTTTCACGCCGTTCTCGGTGCTCGGCGGTCTGTGCTGGTCCACACTGTTCACGCTGCTCGGCTATTTCTTCGGTGGCATTCCGGCCGTGCAGAAGCATTTTGAATTAGTGATTATTGCGATTCTTGTGCTGTCGCTGATTCCAACGATCGTCGGCCTGCTCAAGGCCAAGTTCGGCAAGAAGAAGCCGGCTGCCGAGGACACTGCGGAAACCGCCGACGCCGAATAAGCAGCGTTCAATCGTCGTAAAAATATCGGCGAATACAACGCAAGCACAACACGCGGAGTGTGGAATTGCATTTTTCCACACTCCGTACTAATATTTCGAGAGTTGTCTTGCTAAACAAGGTGACGCACATGGGGCTGTAGCTCAGTTGGTAGAGCGCTTCGTTCGCATCGAAGAGGTCGCGGTTTCGACTACCGTCAGCTCCACGAAGCCCGCTGCATTCATTCCACCGCAGCGGGCTTTTTCTTTTGTTTTCCGCCGTTTCCGGCATTTCTTGCGATTCCCATACGCACTTTCCAGCGCTCTTCGCACCGTGCATACGCCCGTCCGCACGCACGCACCGCGCCGTCCGCACCGGCCACGCAAACGCAACCCAGCCGAATCGCCATACATGCCGACTTCTAAAAAGCCATTTAACGGGGTCATTTTCGCGATTTTTACGATTTTAACCCCGTTAAAATCGCATTTTTCGCAAAACCCGTACGATAGTCCACGTCAAACAGTCCACACAAACCCAAAAATACGTTAAACTAGCGTTTTAACGGGGTTATTTTTGCAGTTTTCGCAATTTTGACCCCGTTAAACCACATCTCAGGGATTATCGGTATCTAAAAAGTCACAAGGAGCACCACATGAGCACCTATCGCAGAGAGCACTATTTGGCCAAGCTCCGTCCTTTCTACAACGATTCCGGTCTCATCAAAGTAATCACCGGCATCCGCAGATGCGGCAAATCCAGCCTGCTCATCACAGTTCTCAACGAGCTCTTTGAGCAGGGAATCCCTGAAACCAATCTCATCTACCTCAACCTCGATCGCCGCGAATACCGCAACGTGACCACTCCGGACCAACTCGATCAACTCATCGAACAAGCCATGTCGAATGCCTACGGTGCAGGACTGCGTTATCTGTTCATCGATGAAGTACAGAACGTGAAAGGCTTCGAAACCGTCATCAACGGCTGGCGGGAGGAAGGTAATTGCTCCATTTTCATCACTGGCTCAAATTCCTATCTGCTGTCCGGAGAGCTTGCCACGAAACTTACCGGCCGCTATATCAAGCTGGAAATGTTCACCCTTTCCTTTCAGGAATACCTCGGCATGCGGAATTTCCTAAACAAACCGGAAATTCCGGTATCGCAAGCCTTCCGCGACTATCTCACATACGGCGGGTTCCCGAAATCGCTGGAATATGACGATCCCGACGCAAAAGCCGCATATATTCAAGACGTCATCGGGCAGATCTTCAACAAGGACATCACCGCCCACAAAAAAGTACGCAATCGCGATACTTTCACCCGTGTGCAGGACTATCTCATCAATAATTTCGCAGCGCCCACGAATCTTTCCGGCATTATCGCGTATCTGAAACACAGCGAAGGCATCAGCATCAAACGCGAAACGCTTGCCAGCTACGTCCGTTTGCTGGAAAGCGCCAAAATCCTCTACAAGTGTCCTCGCTTCGATCTGAAATCCCGCAAGTCGCTCAGGGGCGGGGAAAAATACTATCTTGCCGATCCCGGTATCCGGTTCGCCCGTAATACCGATACGCGAGTCAGCTACGGTCCGTCACTGGAGAACGCGCTATATACGCATCTGCGGTCGAAAGGCTATGACGTCAGCGTCGGCACCATCGGCAAACTTGAATGTGACTTCATTGTCCGGAAGCGCAACCAGTACGCCTATATCCAAGTGTCTATGAGCGTTCAGGATCCGCAGGTCGAGGAACGCGAATATCGCCCGTTCAGCAAATTGGCGGACGGGTATCCGAAATACCTGTTCACATTGGATCCGCTACCATTGCAGCGCGACGGCGTACGTCACCTCAATCTCATGGAATTTCTGCAAAACGACGGCGATATCGACTTCGATTAAATATTAATAATGGCGATTATGTCGTGTGGCGCGCCGGTTGTGCAGACGCACCACACGCATTGCGGAGGCGTCAGGCGTTGCGGCGGCGGATGTAGGCGTCGAGCGTGGCGGCGGTGATGCCGTCGTAGCCGTTGATCGAGGCGAATTGCGGGCCGTTGGAATTGTCGATGCGCATGAAGCCGGTCTGGCCGAGCGTGGTGGCACCGGATGCGGCCGCGGAGCGCAGGCCGGACATGGAATCCTCCACCGCGATGCAATACTTCATGTCTTCGGGCGCGATGCCAAGCTTGCGGCCCGCCGCAAGATACGGTGCGGGCGACGGCTTCTTCTCGACATCGTCATCACCGCACACGTAACCGGCGAACGTGCCGGCCGGTGCCTGCGCGATCAGGTTTTCCGCCAGATGACGCGGCGATGTGGTGACAAGCATCGACGGCACGCCCGCCTCCTTCAGCGACAGCAGCACGTCTTCGACGCCATCGATCCACGGAATGCGCTCGAATTCCTTCTGCGCCACGTAATCGATCATGCCTTTGCCGATTTCCTCTATCGACAGCTTGCAGCCGTGCTCCACCATGCGGCGGGCCACGTCCGGAACCGGCGTTCCGGAACCCTGCCAAGCGAGGTCCTCATCCCAGTATCCGCCGTGGTCGGCTGCGATTTTCAGCTCGCCTTCGTGCCAATACGGTTCGGAATCGATCAGCGTGCCGTCCATGTCCCAGAACACGGCTTTGAGCATCAGCTTCGAAACTTCCTGGGCGCCGTTCTGGATACCGTTGTTCAGCTCGGTCATTACGTTTCCTCGCAATCGTTACGCTTCGTTCTCCGATAGCTACATTCTTCGTCAGCTACGACCATTTCAGCAGAGCGGCACGACGGAAGCGCTTCAGCGCGCAGAAAAAACAGGACGGTTCCATCAAGCCGGTCCGCCAATCGGTTCATACCAATCGGCTCGCACCAATCGGTTCACGCAAACCGACTCATGCACAAGCCAATTCGCGCAAGCCAACGCAGCAACCAACCCATAGCAACGGAGGCACTTGGGAATCCCCCAAGTGCCTCCGCAACGAAAAACACATCCGACGAAATCGGTCGGTCGCAATCGCAGCAATCCGTCATAGACCCCTTTTAGACGAATCGCAAGACTTGCGTGCGACTACTCCTGAGCCTCCTGCTCCTGAGCGGCCTTCTCGGCATTCTCCGCCTTCCAGCGGGCGATGCAACGCTCGACGCGCTTGTAGCCGATGATCTTCGGATCCAAGCCGGCCTCGCGGAAAATCGCGGCAGGCGAACCACCCTCGGCATACCTGCGCATGCAGTCGTCACGGAATTCCTTGGAATAGCAAATTCGATACTGAGTGACTGATTCCACAGCATCGAGAGACCCCAGGTATTTGCGGGTCTTTGCGGTGAACGCAACTCTTGGCACTGTACGCTCCTAACCTTTCTGTATCCACCGCATGCCCTCCCCCGATTCTTCGCGGAAATAAGCAGTCATATTTCATCGAAGCTGTGGGCCAGCCGGAAGAAATACGAACTTCAACGCGGATACGTAATATTATTCCTCACAATAGAGACATCATTGCGAGACAGATGCGGCGTTATGAGTAGTTGCATACCAAAAATCGGGCATACCCCCGCGATATATGCCCGATTTTGCTGTTTTTTTAGATTTTTTTAGGGTTTTCCAGCGCTTTTCAGGAAAGTCAGCGAATGGGCTGTCAGCGAATTCCCCAAACTACCACTGACCTGGAGCCCATATCGTCCCCCTCTTCCGCACGTTCCGCCCGTACGGATTCGCGCGACGGAAGCTGCCGTGCATCGGCTCGCAGCTGCCTGCGCCACATGCGCGCGCGCTGGGACCGCTCGACTTCCACGATGCCACCGTCCGCGTCCGCGGCGAACACGCTGGAACCGGCCGGCTTGCGCAGCCGCTCCACTTGGCGGCGCAGCTCGCGGTTCTCTTCCTCAAGTTCGAGGATGCGCGTGATTCCAGCCAGGTTGACGCCTTCCTCCTGGCTGAGTTGCTGCGCCTGCGCGAGGCGGGAGATGTCGCGCAGCGAATAGCGTCGCGCGCCACCTTCCGTACGTTGCGGTACGACCAAGCCAAGGCGATCATACTGGCGCAGCGTCTGCGGATGCACGTTGGCGAGCTCGCCGGCCGCACCGACCGAGAAGACGGGCAGCTCGATGTCGAAACCGACTTCGGCGGCACCGTCCAGGTCGGCCCGGCCGGCCACGATCGCCATGGCGCACATTTCATACAGCCGCTTGATCTGCCGTGCGGCGCGCGCTTGGGAGGCTTGGGAAGTCCGCGATGAGCGTGCCATGGCGGTCAGCGCTCCCGAGCGAGCTCGTCGGCGAAGTCACCGCATGCCTTATCGAATTCCTTCGCGGCATGCTTGGCAACGAGGTTCGGATGCTCCGGAATGCGGATCTCCACACGACCGACCAAATCGCCGTTCTCGTGCGGATTGGCCACGCCCTTGCCTGCGATGCGCACTTCCGCGCCGCTGGACGAGCCGGCGGGCACTTTGAAGGTGATTTCGTTGCCGTCGATGTCCTTCGCCGTCACTTTCGCGCCGTTCACGGCTTGGCTGACGGTGATGGGCAGCGGCATGATGATGTCACGTCCGCGCAGGGTGAATTTCGGGTCTTCGGCGACGGTGATATGCAGGTACAGATCGCCGTTTTTGCCGCCATTGCGGCCCGGCTTACCCTTACCGGTGAGACGGATCTTCTGCCCGTCGTGCACGCCGGCGGGGATGTGCGTCTTGAACTTCTTGCCGTCCGCGGACAGCGAAACCGTGGCTCCCTTGACGGCCTGGCGGAAGGTCAGGCGGATCTTGGAGTTGCGGTCCTCGCCGTTTTCCGGCTGCGGCTGCTCGTAATCGTCAGTGCCGTAGCGTTCGTAGGCGGAGCCTGCGCCCGGGCCGCCCGCACCGCCGCCGAACATCGAGAAGATGTCGTTGAGGTTCGGATTGCCGCCGCCATTGGTCTGGAAGCGGATACGCGAGCCATTGCCGCCCATGCCTGCGCCGCCGCCGAACATCGAGCCGAAGATGTCGGAGAACGCGCCCGCGTCGAAGCCGCCCTGGCCGGAACCGCCGGCGAAACGCGCGCCGCCCATGCCGAACTGGCGAATCGCATCGTATTTCTGACGATTCTCCTTGTTGCTCAGCACGTCGTACGCTTCGGAGATGTCCTTGAACTTCTCCTCCGCTTCCTTCGTCTTGTTCAGGTCGGGATGGTATTTGCGCGCCAGCTTGCGGTACGCTTTGGTGATTTCGGCGTCGGTGGCGTCTTTGGAGACACCGAGGACCTTATAGAAATCCTTGCTCAGCCATTCATTCTCAGCCATGATGTGCCTCCTTTCGTGAGGTTTTCATGCAGTAAAAAGTACAGTTTTTCAAACTTTCAAACAGTTGTCGTTGAACCGTTGTTTCAGGTAATCGAAGGCCCCTCGTTTTTCAGAGGGGCCCGATTACTCGTCACATGCGTTTCGCGCGGATACGCGGATTGTGCGAATGCGCGATCAGTTCTGCGGAGAAGCCACGACCACACGGGCCGCGCGGATCACGCGGTCGCCGATGCGGTAGCCGGCTTCCACCACGGTGTCGACGGTTTCCTTCTCGGCATTCGGATCCGGCTTGTGCAGGATCGCGTCATGCTTCGTCGGGTCGAAATCCTCGCCCTTTTCGCCGAACTTCTCAACGCCGAACTTCTCGAACGCCTTGTCGATCTTGTTGGCGACGGCCTTGAACGAATCGTCCATTTCGCTGTGTTCGCGAATGCGGTCGATGTCGTCGAGGGCCGGCAGCAGGGCGGTCAGCACGTCGATGATGCCGTGCTGACGGAAGCGTTCCTGCTCCTTCTGCGCGCGGTTGCGGAAGTTGATGAACTCCGCGCGTTCGCGCTGCAGCGCCTCCAGATATTCGGCGGCTTCCTTCTTGGCCTGGCCAAGGGGGGTCAGCGTATCGTCGGCTTTGCCGTCGGCAGCGCCTGCCTTGTCAGCACCGTCAGCGGCAGCGGAATCGCCATTTTCTTGCGATTGCGCGGCAGCCGGCTGAGCTGCACCTTCCTGCGTTGCGCCAGCGGCGGCAGCGGCGGAATCGGCGGAAGCGCCGTCAGCAGCGGAAGCGGCGGCCGGGGCGGCCTGCCCGGACAGGTCATCCATGTCGGGCAGGTCGTTCAGGTACTCGTCCTTGTTGAAATCGGACATGATTACTTGTTGTCCTTGTCGTCGTCCACGACTTCGGCGTCAACCACGTCGTCGTCGGAGCCGTTGGAAGCGGAGCCGGCAGCGCCTGCGCCAGCAGCGCCGGCCGCACCGGCGGCGTCGGCGGCACCCTGCTGTGCGTAGAGGGCCTGGCCGATCTTCTGGGCGGAGGTCATCAGCTCGCTCTGGGCGGACTTGATCTTCTCAATGTCCTCACCCTTCAGGGCTTCCTTGAGCTCGTTGACCTTGTCGGTGACTTCCTTGGCCACATCGTCGGAGAGCTTGTCCTTGTTGTCATTGACGAGCTTCTCGGTCTGATAGGCGAAGGACTCGGCCTGGTTGCGGGTCTCGGCGTCTTCCTTACGCTTCTTGTCCTCGGCCTCGTGGGCTTCGGCTTCCTTGACCATGCGGTCGATCTCGTCCTTCGGCAGGCCGGAACCACCGGTGATGGTCATGGACTGTTCCTTGCCGGTGCCCTTGTCCTTGGCGGACACGTGCACGATGCCGTTGGCGTCGATGTCGAAGGTGACTTCGATCTGCGGGACGCCACGCGGAGCCGGAGCGATGCCGGTCAGCTCGAAGGTGCCCAGCGGCTTGTTGTCGCGAGCGAACTCACGCTCGCCCTGGTAGACCTGGATGAGCACGGACGGCTGGTTGTCTTCAGCGGTGGAGAAGACTTCGGAACGCTTCGTCGGGATGGCGGTGTTGCGCTCGATCAGCTTGGTCATGATGCCACCCTTGGTTTCGATGCCGAGGGACAGCGGGGTCACGTCGATAAGCAGGACATCCTTACGGTCGCCCTTGATGACGCCGGACTGCACGGCTGCGCCGACGGCCACGACTTCATCCGGGTTCACGGACTGGTTGGCTTCCTTACCGCCGGTGAGCTCCTTGACGAGCTCCTTGACGGCCGGCATACGGGTGGAGCCACCGACGAGGACCACGTGGTCGATGTCGGAGACGCCGATGCCAGCGTCGCGCAGCACGTTGTTGAACGGGGTGCGGCAGCGGCCCAGCAGGTCGGAGGTCATTTCCTCGAAGTGGGCACGGGTCAGGGTCTCGTCCAGATGCACCGGAGTGCCGTCAGGGGTCATGGCCAGGTACTGCATGGAGATGGAGGTGCTGGTGGAGCTGGACAGTTCCTTCTTGGCCTGCTCGGCGGCTTCCTTCAGACGCTGCAGGGCGATCTTGTCCTTGCTCAGGTCAACGCCGTACTTGTTCTTGACTTCGCCGACGAGCCAGTCGATGATCTTCTGATCCCAATCGTCGCCGCCCAGGTGGTTGTCGCCGTTGGTGGCCTGCACCTGAATGGTGGAGAAGCCGTCGTCGTCCTTGCCGATTTCCAGCAGAGACACATCGAAGGTGCCGCCGCCGAGATCGAAGACCAGGATGCGCTCGTCTTCCTTGCCCTTCTCAAGGCCGTAAGCCAGTGCCGCAGCGGTCGGCTCGTTGATGATACGCAGGACGTTCAGGCCCGCGATGGTGCCGGCGTCCTTGGTGGCCTGACGCTGGGCATCGTTGAAGTATGCCGGGCAGGTGATGACGGCGTCGGTGACCGGTTCGCCGAGGTAGGCCTCGGCATCGCGCTTCAGCTTCATCAGAACCTGCGCGGAAATCTCCTGCGGGGTCCACTTCTTGCCGTCGATCTCAACGGTCCAGTCGGTGCCCATGTGGCGCTTGACGGAGCTGATGGTGCGGTCGACGTTGGTGACGGCCTGGCGCTTGGCGACTTCGCCGACCAGAATCTCGCCGGACTTGCTGAAAGCCACGACCGACGGCGTGGTGCGAGCGCCTTCGGCGTTCACGATAACGGTGGGCTGGCCACCTTCAAGAGTTGCGATGCAGGAATTGGTAGTACCCAGATCGATGCCAACTGCGCGTCCCATATTTGGTCTCCTTTGCAATAGGTTCGCTATACGTTCTTTTCGTTCTTCGCTCGAGTTTCGGATCGCCGTTTCCGGATTGCCGTCTCTCATGCTTTCCAAAACTTGAGCCTACACCACTCAACTTTGAATCGCAAGTTATTATTCCCGAAATCGCAAAAATTCTTGAGCACACCTCACTCAACTTTGCGCAAAACCCAAAACCGCCGGCGCTGGGGAGCATCTCAGCGGCGGCGGTTTCGGGGATTATCGGAGGTTATTCAGCCAATCAGCGGTCGTTCTTGGCGGCCTTCGCGGTCTTGATGAGCATCGCGACGGCAACCAGCATGGCGATCGCAACAGCCGCAGCCAGCACAGCGGTGCCGGTCTTGCCGAGCAGTGCGGCGCCAAACGGGCCGGCCTTCGTATCGTTGTTGACCTTGCCGGAAGCGATCACGCCGTTCTTGTCAGCGTTGCCAGCGCCCGGCTTGCCGTTGTTCTTATCGGCGGAGTTGGCGGCCGGAGCCTGGAAGTCGACGGTCACGGCCTTGCCGGACTGGCGGCCGGTGACGGTGAGCTTGTATTCGGAACCTTCGGTGACGCCGTCCAGCGCGATCGGAGTGGTCTGTGCGGTCTTGACGCGCACGCCGGAGAGCGGAGTGGAGGAATCGGACGCGGCCACGGTCTTGTCGTTCTTGTCCTTCAGCTCGTAGCTGAGCACAGCGTCGCCGTTGAAGCCATCGACGTCCGCGGTGAACTTACCGTCGGCAGCAGAGACCTTCACAGTGCCGTTGTCAGACAGTGCCTTCTGCGATTCGGTGGAAGTGGCCAGTCCCAGAGCGCCAGCGATGGTGTAGAAGTTGTCGGTCTGGTCGGTCAGGCCGATGACGCGCTGTGCGCCAGGGCCGGAAGCCGCGATACGCAGCTGGGTGCCGGTGTGCTCCATGTCGCCGCCGTTGTAGCCGCCGTCTGCATCGCGAGAATCGTCCTGGGCGGTGCCGTAGGAGACGACCATGTTGTTGCCATCAGCGGTCTTCAGCACGGTGGACAGTGCGTAAGCCGGCTGGGCGTTGAGGATCTGGGAGGTGTGCGCGTGGTCGGCGGTGACGATCACCAGCGTGTTCGTGAGGTCCACGTTCTGCATGGCGTAGGCAATGGCCTGGTCGAAGTCGTCGGTCTCGCCAATCTGGCCGCAGGCATTGCCTGCGTGGTCCTGCTTATCGATCGAGGCGCCCTCGACCTGCAGGAAGAAGCCGTTCTTCTGGCCGTTCGGGTTGTCGTTCAGCAAATCGAGCGCCTTCTTGGTCATGTCCTTGAGCGAGGAGCCCTGGTTGCCGAGCCAATTGGCGTTCGGCGTGCACACGGTCGGGTTGGCGTCCTTGGCCGGATCCTTGGCGGTGGCCTTGGACGGGTCGAACTTGGTCGGCATGTTGCCGTCGCTCATCAGAGCGAGCACCGGCTGGCCGTCCTTGTACTGCAGGGCGTTCATCGCGGCCGGATCGTTCTCGACGGTCTGGAAGCCCATTTCCTTGGCCTGTTCCCACACGGTCTTGCCCTTGTATTCACCACCCTGCACGGTCTGACGGAAGTACTTGGAACCACCGCCGATGGTTACGTCAGCGCGGGTGTCGAGCAGCTGCTCGGAGATGGAACCGATACCGCCGTTCTCCTTAAGCTGGTTGATGAGGCACTGCTTGGAGGCATTGTTGGACGTGCCGTCGGTCTTGCCCTGTGGGCCGTAGCAGGCACGTTCGGACGAATGCGATTCCAGCACGGCCGGGGTAGCATCCTGGATTTCGGCGGTGGTCACATTGCCGGTGGCTTTGCCGGCCGCCTTGGCCAGCTCGAAGAGGTTCAGCTGCGGATTGCCGTAAATATCAACGTCAACGGCGTTGTTGTAGGTCTTGGTGCCGGTGGCCCATGCGGAACCGGATGCGGAGGAATCGGTTACGGGGGTAAGCTTGCCCGGATTGGGGTTGGCGACCAGCTTGCCGTCGCCATCCTTGCCGACAGCGCTGTCCTTGCTGCCGTTGCCGACCGAGAAGGTGGTGTACTGGCCAGTACCAGCCTGCACGTCACCAAGCGCGCTCGGCTGGCCGACCGCGTCAAGTCCGTCGAAGTGGCCGTTGGCGCCCTTCAGATAGTCACGGGCGACGGTGATTTCCGAATCGCCCATGCCGTCGCCGATGAACAGCACCACATTCTTGGCTTTTTTGTTGCCGATAGCTGCGATGCGCTGCGCGCCGCCGTGTTGCGCCAGTTCCGCAACGGACTTGCCGTTGGGGCTGTAGGTGGTGTCGGCCGCGAGCGCCGGTGCGGCGAGCGCGCCGAGCGTCGCTACGGATGCGACCGCTGCGATCGCGCCCTTCAAAGCTTTGTGCTTGCTCATGTTTCTTCTTTCTTCCATGCAGTTTCTTCCGTGCCGTCCAACCTGCCGTTTCGGTTGCGCCCGTTAGGTAACGCCCGTTTCGACCATGTTTTCCGGCTGCGCGGAACCTTTCCGCGGCTGCATTGCTTGGATCTTTCGATGCCACCGCCCACGCTATGCGCCGCAAGCCAACGCACACCGCACTACAGAAGAACGACAGATGAACACTCATCGCCATATGATGACCGCAACATATCCACCGCATGAACAGGGGGAATACGGCCAATAAAATCGCCATATTCCGTCAAACAACACCCCCACCGCACCCCACAAGCCAAAATCCCCCACTGGCTGGATAAATCCAACCTCTCAGACCCCACTCACACGCCAAAAATCCCAGTGACTGGATAAAAACCACCTCTGACGCACCACTCACGCGACTAAATCATCCAGCCACTGGGAAAAATGCCCGCGCCACTCAGCCCCGCGCAACCCGCGCCGCGCGCGTGGCCTTTACGGCCACGAACACGGACCGCACCAGCAGCACGCACAGATAGCAGGCGAACATAATCGCCCCAACTCGTGGCGAAACCTCCCCCGCAATCCACGTGCCGAGCGGCGCGGTCACAGCCGCCGTCACGCCAATAATCAGCGCGGTTTTCACATGCGCTAGCCTGCGCTTCAAGTTCGCCGCGCTGGTCGTGATCGAATTCGGAAACATCGCCAGCAGCGAAGTGCCGCGCGCAATCAGGTCGGACGCGCCAAACAGCATCGACAGCGACGGCACCGCAAGCGCACCACCCCCGATGCCCAGCAGTCCCGCCAACGTGCCGATGATCACGCCCAGCAACGCCAGGCAGATGCCGGTCGTTACGCTCATGGCGATCTGGTGGTCGCGCGACGGAACGAAACTCACCTGATTGATCACCACAAACACGAGAAACGCTACGAAAATCCACCGCAGCACCAATTCCGGCAGCCGTGACAGCAGCCAACTGCCGATCTGTCCGCCAATGAACATGCCGCAGAACAGCAGAGCTGCGGCGAGCCAGTCGACGTGCCCGCCGGTCGCGTACGAAATGACGCCGGAAATGGAGGTCGGCACGATCGCCAGCGTGGACGTGGCGGCCGCGTTGCGTTGAGATAGCCCCAGCCAGACGAGCGCGGGCACGATCACCGTGCCGCCGCCGATGCCGAACATGCCTGACAGCACCCCCACCAACATGCCGACCACAATCAGCACGATGATGCTGCGCGCCGACCCGTCAAGCGCCGTCTCCCCCGCTCGCGATTCCATCTTTTGCGATTCCGTTCGTACGGCATCCGCCTGATCCGCAGTTTCCCCTTCATCACACATGGCAGCTCCTTCCACGTCTTCCGCGCCCGATACTACCCACCTGCCGCGCGCAGCAATCAGCTGATTCCATAATTTTGCGATTTCGCCGCCGCAGCGCCCGGTTCACGCGCTTTCTCGCTTATAGATGGCGGATTCGCGGGATCGACGGATGGTATCTCGCTTATAGATGGCGGCCCCTTGCGGAAACAAGACATCTAGGGGGCATGCATGCTACCCCCTAACGACCTATTGCCCAAACCGACCCGCCACCTATAAGCGAGATACCACCGGACGCCCGGCCAAATCCGCCATCTATAAGCCAGATATCCAGCCAAAACCACGACCGCACGCCTACACCCACGCCTACACCGGCACACCCGCGCGCCTACACCCACGCAAGACCCATTGCACACACCCCCGTACGCACACGACCGCGCGCGGACCGGCAAAATCGCAAGTCATGAGCGAAAAGGGGCATCAAAAGCGTCCGAAACAGGCCGAATAATACCCCCATCCGCTCACAGACAAGCAAAACCAGCCCAACTCACAAGTCGTGAGCAAAAGGGGAGGCCACCCAACATCAAAACAGCCCGAAACATCCAGAATCGTACCCCCATCCGCTCACAACCGCGCCAAAACCGTCAAAACCGCAAGTCATGAGCAAAAGGGGCATCAAAAGCGTCCGAAACAGGCCGAATAATACCCCCATCCGCTCACAACCCATGCTTCAGCACGATTCAGGCCATATGCGCACCGCAACAACACCCCTGCGCAACATCAGACATGCACACGCACGCAAACACAAGTACACACACTGAAACGCAACACGTACCACAAGCACACAAACACCACGCACCACATACCGAGCACGACCAGACGCACACCCCCGCACACCGGAGAAGCGATGTCACCGGCCTGCGGCGGCGCTAGGCTAGACACTACCCCCGAACACCAGACGAATGGCGCGCGCCGGCCCCGGCGCACAACCCGTGCCGCACAATCCAGGAGCGTCGCCATAGCCGCGCGAGCCCCACAAAAGCGCAGCCAGCCACAAACACGAGCAGTCCGATCACCGCAGCCGCCACGGCTGTCATTTCGCCCGGCTCGTCGTATTGCGTCTTGTCTGGCACTTTCGGATTCGGAATCCGGTGCCCGCGCACGAGCAGCCTGTGTGAGTTGACACCGTACGGCGTGCACGTGATCAGCGTCGCGTAATCGGCCCCGGACTCAATATTCAGCTTGCTGATTTCGCTCGGCAGCACCACTGAGATCTGGTCCACTTGGTACGTGTAGGTTTCGTCGAGCACGTGGAAGGCGAACGTGTCGCCTTTTTTCAGTTCGTCGAGGCCGGTGAGCAGTCGCGCGGATGGCAGTCCGGTGTGTCCGGAGACCACCGCGTGCGTGGTCGCTCCGCCTACGGGCAGCGAGGTTCCGGCCAAATGTCCGGCGGCGATTTGCAGTACGCCGTCGCTGGTGCCGTGATAGACGGGCAGTTTCACTTTGATGCGCGGGATGGTCACGTATCCCATGATGCCGGTGCCGGTCACGTCGAGCGTTTCATCATATTCGCGCTTCTGCGCGTCGGTCATGTGCCACCGGTCGCCGTTCGCGGCGAGCCGTTCATTGTATTCGTGCGCCGCTTTCAGCATGGCCTTGCGTTCGGCGCCGGACATGTCTTTGGTCTGTTCCACGTAGCCTGCCACGGCGTATGACTGGTGCATGCGGTTCCACCAGTCGCTGAATGTCGGATACGCGATGAGGCCCAGCGCACCGATCATGGCGATTGCGGAAATGGCAATCATCACATTGAGCAGCGCATTCGATTTCTTATGCTTGGCAGCCGGTTTAACCTGCGCACCCGGTTTAACCTGCGCATCCAATTCGACTTGCGCAGCTGGCTTGGCGTCCGATTCATCCGTCACGTTATTTATGCTACGCCCGCTTCCGCAAAGCCGTCTTGGCAACGATCAGCAGCACCAAACCCGCGCCCAAGATGGCCACGGCAATCCAAGCGGCCTGCTGCACGTCGGCGCCGGTGTGCGGCTGGTCCGGCGTGGTGGGTGGCGTGTGCGTGTTGGTGATTTCAGTGGAGTCGCCTTCCACATCGGAGATGGTGGTGTAGCCGTCGGGCACCGCCGCTTCGACCACGGTCCATTCGTGGTCCGCGTCGAGCGCTGTCCACGAATGCGTCCACTTGTTGGACTCGTTCAGCTTCACGTTTTCCACGGGCTCGCCGTCGCGCAGGAGTTTCACGGTGATGGATTCGGGGCGCTTGCCGTCAGAATTGTTCCGGTCATTCCAGATTTTGCGCACGGTGCGTTCCACGGTTTTCGGCGGTTGCGCCACACATTCGGTTTTCGGTTCGATACTCAGCACACGCGACCCGCCGGAGACGCCGTCTTCGGGCACTGCGACGAGCATGCTGCCGGAAGAGCACGTCCATGTCTGGTTCTTTCCGGAAGCGTTGGTGACCTTCACGTCAACACTGTCGGACACGGCCAGGTACAAGCCGTCGGACAGTCCGGTGAAGGTCAGGTGTCCGGAAGCGTTGGTGACACCGGTTGCCGTGGCGTCGGGCTTGTTCACCGCGATGAGCCCGGCGAGCGTGTTGGCCATGTCTCGCCACACCTGCGCGTCCTTGCCGGTCATCTTCGACCAGTCGACGGGGTAGGCGGTGGAGTCGGTGAACGGTGCGACGGGCTCGAAGGTGGCGCCGCCGCTTGCCGGGATCTGCCCGACTTTGTAGAGGTTGAAGCTGGCGTCCGAAATGGCGAAGTTGGTAGAATCGTCGCCAGTTTCGGAGTCCGAGCTCTTATGGTGGTACGAAATGGCGATGCTGCCGCTGGCAGAGTCTGTTGTTGGCGCCGCGACGGCATCGCGAGTAGTGAATGCACAGGCTGCCGCGGCGAATGTGGCGGCGATTGCGCAGCATGCGGCGATGACGCGGCTTGCGATCGTGCGTTCCTTCATTGCCGACCCCTCTTCTGTGGATTGGAAAGTAAGCATGTTTGATTCGCCCCCAACGGCAAACCGGAAAATATATGGAGCCAGGCTGGATACTCAAGAAAATTAGGCAGTGTACAAGGGATTGAGGTGGTCCAGCCCAGCATATGTGGGTTCAGTTATTATTTAATTTTTAGTTTTTAAATTATGTATTGCGATTCCCGTAAGCCGCTGCTGACTTGCGTCAACGCGGCTCACGGGTTTCGTATGGTTACTTCAGATTCTTATGGAATCCGGAGGATCAGGCATTGCGACGACGCAGAGCCATCACCAGGGTCGCGCCAGCAAGCACGAACACGGCGATGCCAGCCACGTACAGCAGCACGGTGCCCATGCCACCGGTGGACGGGAGCTTGCTGCCTGGGATATCGACCACGTCGGCCTTGATCTGAGCAGTGCCAGCCTCACCTCCCCTGTTAACAGTGAACGTCTGCTCAGCCGGTGCAACGCCGCCGACCTTCACATCAGTTACCGTCAAGTCAGTCAGAGTACCCGGCTCATCAGCGAAATTATAGGTAGCGGTCACAGTGAAGGTAATCGGGTCGATGGTGTTGTAGCCCTTAGGAGTCGTGGTTTCCACAATCTTGTAGTAGCCGGAATCGAGGCCAGTGAAGTCGAAGACATTGCCATCGAGATTCTTAACCTCTCCGCCAACCTTGGTGTAATCGCTGTCCGTCGGATTCGCCTTGGTAGCCTTGTACAGGGTGAAGCCAGCACCATTCAGAGCTTCCTTACCACTGTCGGTCTTACCATACTTAGTGACTTCCAGCTTGAAGGTAAACACGGTGACCTTATGGTTTTCGGTCTTACCAGTGCCTTCACCATACTTGTTGTTGGAAAACTCCAGGTAGACCTCGTTCGGGTTGCCGTTAGCACCAAGCACAGCGTTAGCGTTCAGCTGAGCGTAGTATTCGACGACAATCTTGGTGTCCTTATCGATGTTCACAGTGTCATCATTGGCAGCCTGAGCCTTCTTCAGATCGGCAAACTTCACATTGAAGGTCTCACCAGTGCTAATGCCCTTAGTCAGAACTTGATAACCGTTGGTAGCGTCTGCCTTAAGCTCAACCTTATTGCTTCCGTTAACAGCATAGACCTTCACCGGGTGGGCAGCATCGTTAACAAACGTCAAACCCGCGGAGGCAGTATCGTGGAAGGTATATGCATAGCTGCTGTAGTCGGCATAGTCGGCAGGCAGAGTACCCGTCAGCTGGAAGGGGACATAATCACTGATATTATAATCGGCGGCGGTGCCCCAGTTTTCAGCATCCGGGTTGTTGACGTCATCCTGGTTCTCCTGGACCTTCTTGCTGACCGTGACAGTATCCTTCTTCGGAGAAACAGTCACACCGGACTGACCTGCAGTGTTGACGATCACAGCAGACATGGTCTTGCCCTTATCGTTAGCCGCAACCGTCTGAACAATCAGGTAGTAGCCCTGCGGGCCAGTCAATGTAGTACGTCGCATCTCAGCAACCGCAGCGGAAATAGCATCAGCATCAACGTTGGCCGTCTTCAACGACTTATAGAGGCTTTCAGCGAACTTCTTAATCTGATCAGTATTGAACTTGCCAATGGCATCAACAAAGTCATCGACCTTGCTGTCCTTGGTCACGGTAGAACTGCTGTCAACAACCTTAATTGCGTCGGCAACCTTATCATAGTGAGCCCAGCCAGCACGCTTCTGGTATGCAACATTGGTCTTCTCACCAACAGTGGCTTCAGTTTCGTCAAACAGACGATAGCCAGCGTATACATCACCAACGCTTGCAGGCGTAGTTTCCGAGCCAATGGTGATAGTAACATCGCCCTCTGCCGCCATGGCGGTGGAGGCACCGGCGAAACCGGCGACCGCCATCGCCGCAGTGGCTGCCACAGCGACGAGGCCCTTGAGAACCTTATTCATTGTTCTCCCTTTCTTTCTTGTTTGAAATCTTGAATCTTCAGTTATGTGTGTTCAGTTATTGCCTAGTGGGCATTGGGTCGCTACGCTACGGTCCAGCCCCCTTTCCCCTAGACGAGTTCATCATTGCCGCCTCCTGACCTTCAGGGCCATTCCAGCCGCAACAACACCTATCAACGCAGCCACCAAAGCCGCCGCGTAAATCCAAGAGTTGCCAGTTCCACCAGTCGCCGGCAACACCACCCCCGGCTGGTTCTTAATCCCCCCAACCGCGAAGTTGAACACATCAGAGTCGTAAGTCTTATCGGCAGTTGTGAAAGCGCCCGTCTTATCCGCGGTGCCTTCAGCGACGCTGTTCGAATTCCAGTTGCCAGTGACGTCGGAACCTTCAACCGGGCCGAACGTGAACGTGCGGACGGTGGAATCGACGTCGTATCCGTCAGGAGCCTTGGTTTCGACCAACGTGTACGTGCCCCAATCCAGGCCTTCCAGCTTGAACTGGCCGGCAGCAGGGTCGACGTCGTACGGCTGGCCTTCCGCAGCGCCTGCCGGCGCGGAACAAGTGGTCTCCGCCGCAGTCTTGTTTTCGGCAGGCACGCAGTCGGTGATCGTAATCAGCTTCTGATCAGCAGAAGCGATGTCGGTGTACTCGGCCTTGTCCTTATCGTTCCAGCCGAAGTTCTTAGTCTTCGTCAGCTTCCACTCCGAGCCGGAAAGCTTCTTGCCATTGTTGGAATCCGAGGAAACCTTGTTCCACGAAATCGTGCCGGTGTTACGGGTGTTCGGAATCTTGTTGCCGGTAATCGCAGTGTCGCCAGCATTGGTAATCGAAACCTTCGTAACACCGTTCACGGTCGTAATCGTCACCGTATACGGACCGCCAGCGGTATAACCATTCGGTGCGACCATTTCGGTAAGCGTATACGTTCCATCGGCAAGATCAGTCACCTTGAAATAACCAGGCGCAGTGTTCATATCGCACTTACCGAGAGCGTCACCGCAAGAGTAAACGGTGGTCGTGCTGCTGCCAGAACCCGCAACAGCCGTCTTGCTGGAACGCTGCCTGTTAGCGGGCACGCGAGCCTTCACCCTGGCGACCGATCGAGTGGTCTGGCAGGCAGAGGGCTCACCTTCACCCTTATCGGAGTTGGATTCGATATGCATGCCTTTGCCGTTATTCCAGAACGTGAAGTTATCGCCGTTAGTGTTCCAACCGTTGGAACCGTACCAGTTACCGGTCTTGATGCCCGTGGAGTCGCGGAAGAGGAAACCATATCCCTTATGCGCGTCAGCCTTCGGGATGTAAGCGACCACGTAATCACCATTGCAGGCGTCTTCCATCTTGACTGCCGGCCAGTAATCGGCGGTCTTCTGGTAGTGCAGGTAGTAGTTGCTCCACTTGCTGTTGACGGCGGACTTCTTGAAATACACGCCTACCGTCGAATCATCCTTCACCGTGACGATAACGGAAGCGGTCGCTCCGGAAGGAGTCTTTGCCGTGATGGTGGTCGTGCCAGCCCTCAGACCCTTAACCGTAGCTGTGTTGTCGGAACCCGCCGTGACACTGGCAACACTGGTGTTGCCGCTGTACCACGTGACGGTGTCAGAACTCGGCGTCGGCGTTGCAGTCAACGTAATGGTCTTACCGAGGCTAACCACTGAATCTCCGGTAATGATGACGGTACCAGTGGTGGTGCTTCCGCCGCTACCAGAGCCACCGCCGGCACTGCAGCCGGAGGGAGCACCGTTGACAGCCCTATAGTCCTGTACGGCCACTGCCGATTGACCCGCCGAAAGAGTAAAGTTCGAACTGCTACTTGCACTGCCACTGTGATACCAACTATCACCTTGGTAGAACAGGAATTCCACAGCTTTAAGGCCAGGGTTGTCAATCGTAACACTCAGCCAGCCAGAACAATTGGTAGCATTGGACAGCACAGGATCCGTGTCCTCTGTGCTCCAATCTTCATTCCCTTCCGCTAACAGACGATAACGCAGTTTCGTGTTGCCGGAAGTGTACCCTTCTGCCTTGAAATAGAACGTGGTGCTGTTCTTTGGCGTCGGCTTGATAATCGTGCCAGCCGGAACAGTCACATTGACAGTCGCGCAAATATTCGTAGCGGCAAGCGAGCATGCAGTAACGGTGCCGTCGCCATCGTTGACGGCAGTAACCTTGCCATTGTCATCAACCACTACGGAACCGGTAGCAGTCCATGCGACCCCTTGCGGTACGCCGTCGGTTTTATTGCCATTACCAAAAACGGACGCAGTAAGATCAAATGGAATACCCTCAGTCATCGTGATGGTCTCTGACTGTACATTACCGTTGTAGTAAATCTTGACCGACTCGACGCTCTTGGTTGAATCCGTGATCTGGTAAGCGGTCTGACCGTCAGAAGTGGTCAACTGCCATTCCGAACCGGACAGCACCTTGTTGGAATCAGAACCGTCGACTTTCGACCACTCCAGCGAAGCGCCCTTCTTCTCATTGACAATCCAATTGTCTGCAACGGCGGTCCATGTAGTGCCGTCGGAAGATTCCTTCACGTCCTGGGCAGTAGAGCCCCCCGCACCGGCAGTAATCTGATATACCTTGTCAGAAACCTGATAACCACTGGCAGAAGCGATCTCCTTCAGATAGTACGTGGCATTCGGGTTCAGGCTACCGATTTGAATGGTGCCGTTGTCAGTGTCGTCAAGATCGAATGCGCCACCATCCTTGACGACGCGCAAAGCGTTTGCAGCGGTCCCGGCCTTAGCATCCGCATAGTTCTTGAACACGCCCCACGTGGTGCCGGCGAGCGCGTTCTTGCTCGAATCCACCTTGTTGATCTGGATTACTGCGCAGGAGGAGTTGAACGTGCCGTTCCAGGGGAGGTTATGACGTTCCTGGTCCATGTTGATCACGGAGGCGGTCCTGCCTTCCCAGCCGTCGTTATTGTTGACATATGGAATGGCAGTCGGATTGTACATGCTGAAATCGCCACCGACATACACGCGGCCATTGGTGGTGACATGGTCTTCGAAGTTACCGTGCGGGACCAAGATGCTGCCGAGCATGGCAGCAGCAGGGTCGTCATGCGTTTCCTTCCCGTCGCCCGCGCCTTCAGTTGCGACGCCACCACGAATGGTCACTTGGGTGGCATCCTTGAAGTTCCACATGATCTTCTGCGCGGCAGTGGAATAGGCGGTCTTCTGTTCGGCAGTCGCAGCCTTGGAATAGCCGTCACCAATCTCGAGATCGTTCCACCAGAATCGCCAGCCGGTATGGAAATCGACATTACCACCACTAACGTTCACCACGACCGAGGCATTACCTGGAATGTTAGTGAAATTGAAATCGACACCACGATAGCCATCGGAGGAAAGTTGCGTTGCATCGATGTTAAAGACCTGCATGGCGGATGTTCCATCGCCGGTGAAAGTGATGAGCTTTTCAGCATTTGAGCCGGAGGCACCGAATTTGAAACCATACTGAATCTGATTATCACCAAAATTGTAATGATGCCGCGTGTAGTAACCGTTTGAGTAGGTTGCACCAGTGGTCGAAGTTTGGGTCGATGATTCAGCCGTACCGACTGTGCCTTCGGCGACGTGCGCGCCGTCGCTATTCTGCAAACCAGCTAGATGCGTGGATAAGCCCAGAACGTTATTAGTGTAGAAGGTGGAATAATCCTTCGTAGCACCGTTAAGAGTGACGTTACTTAAGCCAATGTTGTTGTCGTAATACACGTTCGTATCAGTTGCATCAGTAGAAGCTGTGGCGTCCCATACGGAGCGGCCGGCGTTGGATCCAGAACTATTAGTATCAGCATTGAGATGCCAACTGGTGTCGCCTTTGATGCGGGCGGAATACCATGTTAGATTGCTATCGGTGTTCTGCACGAATGCGCGACCAGTGGAACCATTATCGAAGCCACCGAGAGCGGAAACGCTCTTGCTCGAATTGCCCGCATCCCACATATAGCCCGTGGAATTACCCGTATCGGATGTGCTGTTGCCAGCCACCACCAGCACATCGCTACCGGACTTCGGACGGAACTGCGCGCCAAAGCCAACCACACCAAAACGGAAGCCTTTGCTGTTCCAGCTGGTCTTTACACCATTGGTAGCGAGCTTGCCATTGACGAGCGTGAGACCTTCGGCCTCCACCGCGTAAGACTTATCAATCTTCTGGGATGCGTTAAGGGTGTTGTATGCACCGCCGCGGTTCTGATTGTTGGCACCGACGTACATGTTGCCACCCACATAAGTAGCAACGCCGGAATCGACAGTGAGGTCTCCGACATTATCGCCCAAGCTGATAGGTTTTGGCGTGCAAATACCCGCTTTAGCAGTGTCCGCCTTGGCACTGTAAGTAGGGAGCAATGAGGTGACGGTGACAGTGGCCATCATGGCTACCGCTATGGCGGCGGCGGTCAGGGAGCGGGTATGCGAAAGAGCGCGGTCGGTCGCCCGCGTTCCTGAAGCGTGGTGCGGCGTGTTGTTGGCGCCACCTCTAAGCCACTGTTTCATCGAATCCCCTCCTGCAAAGTCTTCAACCTTCCGAGATCCCCTACCCCAGGGGTTGACATCCTTTGCATAATGTTAGTCCGATTGCCGTTTGACGCATTCGACTACATAGTCAAATGTTCTTTCGCTTCTTATTCACTTGTACATCGAACAATGATAACCTTTGCAAAGCTAAAAAGCTATGAAACAGTTTCATTTACCCCCCCCCCCAAGGAAAAGACGGGTGCCAAAGTAGGGCTTTCAGCGGGCTCATTTTTCAAAATTGGCGGTATGTCAACGATGCCGAAACCAGCCGTCACCTCTTCTGGCCGCTATGTTTTTACGTTTTCTTAACTTTTCACCGCGTGTCATGCTCATTTTGACTGCAAACTGTTTCATTATTTTCATGAAAATAACTCAGATACAACCGTGTATCCTCTGGAAAACAACCCCGGTCGCCAACCCCCTACATAAACCCGCGCACACTCTCAAACACCCCAATGCCCACGTTTCATCCACTTGCCAACGTTTCCATCGCCCTCAAATCCCACACCAATATCACGCCAACACCGCGCCAGCACCTCACCCGCTCACAATCAGGCCAAACCCAGCAAAATTGTAAGTCATGAGCAAAAGGGCGCACCCATAGCGGCCAAAAACAACGGAATCATACCCCCATACGCTCACGAACGGACGGAACTTGTCCAAATCGCAAATTGTGAGCGAAAAGGGGTATCTACGGCGGGAGAAAACGGCAAAATCATTTACCCTTTCGCTCACGAACGGACGAAATCTGCCCGAATCGCAAGTCGTGAGCAAAAAGGAGTATCCATAGAGGTCGAAAACGACGAAAATATGCACCCTTTCGCTCACAGACGCGCGAAATCCAACGAAATCGCAACTCGTGAGCAAGAAGCAGCCCAAACCGGCCAGCCCGAAACGGCCACCCTATCCGGAAAATGTAACCCGAATGGGGTCGCTACGGCAACAAAATGCGGAAGGTCGAGCCGAAAGCCCCGAGCCCCCACGCCCCAAACTACCGCCCATACACGGAATCAGTGCCACGCAGCACCAACTGCGCGCGCACCACTTCGTACGGGTTCTCAAGCGGCTCGCCTTCGATGAGCTTCATGGCCTTTTGTGCGGCCGCGCGACCCATCGCAT
>OBLG01000442.1_pt1 | contig 45400 bp, 51 predicted proteins | sample 1517451 | NCBI WGS metagenome assembly OBLG01 (sample SAMN04571694, study PRJEB22368) | human gut metagenome | biome: human gut; material: stool | host: Homo sapiens | place: Luxembourg | collected 2012-06-29
GTACAGGCCCACACCGTCGGCTTCCACCTCGCCCACCTGATTGTCGCAGGGGTCGGCGCGGAAGGAGCACATGGGCGGGTCAAAGGGCGCACAGAGGGCACGGTTCGCCACCATGCGGCCGGTGTCCAGATTGCCAAAGTAGTGCAGGCGCATCTTCTCGTTCCCGGCACGGGCCATGGAGGCACCTGCCGAGCAGTCGGCATACATCCAGCCCTGGGGCGCGATGTAGAACGCGGCCCAGTCGTGGCAGCCCACCATCTCCCGCCGCACCACAAGGCCGCTCTGCCACTGGGCCGGGATGCCGGCCAGACGGCACAGCACGATGAAGGTGGAGGCCATGATGCCGCAGTCGCCCCGGCGGTTGTGGACACAGCCGTCGGTGATGTTTTCCTGCACGAAGTAGGGCGGCTGGTAGTGGTAGTGGGTGTTGAGGGTCACATAGTCGTAGATGCGCTTTGCCTTCTGCACCGGGTCGGTAATGCCCTGGGTGAGCTGGGCCGCCAGTGCCCGCAGATAGGGCGTGAACTCCAGATGCGGCAGCTCCTCCTGCGTGTCAAAATCCGGCTGCACGGGGTCCGCCTGCATGTGCAGCGGGTCGGCATAGCGGGCCGTGGTACGGTAGCTGTACACCGCGCCAAAGGGCCGGTTCTCGGCAAGGTCGGCCTCCCAATACGCCGTGCGCTGGGCGGCATCTTCCGGGGCAATGCAGGTGGGCGGCTCGGTGAAGGAATCCAGCGTGATGCCGCTCTGTGCCGGGCAGGCCGCCGGGAGCGGCAGCCACGCCCGGATGTGCACGGTGCTGCGGCCCTGCTGCTTTGCAGCCGCAAGGGCAGCGGCAAAGGCTTCGTCGCTCATGCCGATGCTGGTTTCCAGCGTGATGTCCGCGCTGACCGCGCCGGTGCGCACCATCTGCTCGTGCTCCGGCTCATACCGCTCCCAGCTGGGGTGCTGCTGGGGCGGGTCGATCTGACGGGCTGCCAGCTCCGGATGGGTGGCCAACAGGGTCTCGGCAAAGGAGCGGATGTACCGCTTCTCCCCTTCCACGAACCGCCAGTCCATAGCCCCGGCGTGGTCCAGTGCCCGGAATTCCTCCGGGGTAAAGTCCCGCACAAGGTCCTGCAGCAGTTCCAGCGCCTGTGCTTCGGGCACCGTATAGTCCAGCGGCAGACGGCGCAGGATCTCCCGCTGGGCCAGCAGTGCATCCCGCATGGCATCCACACCGCAGGGTGTGGGGTTTTCCGGCAGAGGGCCGGCAGGCTGCACCGGCTGGTTCTGGGTCTTTGTCCAGTCCTCCGCCAGATAGGTGTCAATGCAGGCAATGGCCTCAGTATAATAGCCCGCCTCTTTCAGGCGGCGCACATCGTCCGGCAGGCCAAGGTTCAGGCTTGCCAGACAGGCATTCAGGTTCTTCATTGCATTCCGCTCCTCTTTTGTTCAGATTCAGCCGTTGATCTGGGTCTCCCAGAAGTTCGCAGCGTCCAGCATCCAGCCGTCGGCATCGGTGCCTGCGCCGGTACCCACGCCGTGGGTCGCATTGGGGAACAGCACCTCTTTGCAGGGCACATGGTGCTTTTCCAGTGCGCGGCTCAGCGCCGGGCGCTGAGCCGGGTAGCACAGCAGCGGGAACACATAATCGTTCTCGCCGTACCAGTGATACACCGGCGGGTAATCGTCGGTGACACAGTCAGAGATGTTCAGTTCATAGTACCGGCCCTCCAGCACAAAGGGGTCGATGGCAGCATGATAGACCGGCTTATACTCAAAGAAATTGTTGATGGGATAGCCCAGCAGCAAAGCACCGGGCTTGGGCACCCCATAGTGCTTGTAGCCCAGTTCGTCGCCGGAGAACACACCGGCCAGATGGCCGCCGGAGGAATAGCCCAGCAGGGCGTAGTTTTCTGGCTGCACATTGAACTGGTCTGCATGAGTGGTGATGAACCGGACAGCGTTACCAAGGTCAGCCACCGGGGCGTTGTCCTTTGCCTTGAGGAACACGCGGTAGCGCAGCACGAAGGCTGCGTAGCCCATCTGGTGCAGCCGCCATGCCGTGGCATAGCCCTCGGACATATTGGAAGTCTTGTTGAGCACATTGCCGGACATGACCACCACAAACTTGCTGCCGGGCACTTCCGACGGCCAGTAATACAGTTCCACGCCATCACGGGTGGCGTCTGCGGCGATCTCCTCCGGGGAGTACACTTTATAAGTCACCTGAGTGCCGGCTTCATAGGTATCGGCCAGATAGTTCAGGGCGTCGGCGCTGTCCTGTGCCATGTTGGCGCCCACATAGTCCGACAGCGTGGTGCCTGCTTCCGGGGTGTCCGGGCTGTCCACGGCACTCTGCCAGGTCCACACGCCGCTGGCGGCGAATGTCGGGTCGGCACGCAGGTCAGAGACGAGGGTATCCGGCGTAACGGTCAGATGGCCCGATGCGGCAGAGGCCTCCACCGGCAGACCGGCCAGCAGCAGCGCAGCGGCCGAAGCACCGGTCACCTGCAGAAACTGGCGGCGAGAGATCTTGTTTTGCATAAAAGCATCCCCTTTTTTATAAATTCAAATTCTGATATTTCAGGAAGTGTGCTGCTCCCAGAAAGCCACCGCATCCGTCATCCAGCCCTCTGCATCCGTACCGTTGCCGGTGCCGATGGCATGGGGTGCATTTTCATAGACATGCACCTCACAGGGCACACCGTTTGCCTCCAACGCCTTCCGGACGGCCGGACCCTGGAACGGATATCCCAGAGTCTTCAGGGTAACATCATTCTTGCCGTACCAGAAATAGGTCGGCGGGAAGTCCGGTGTGATGCCGTCTGAGATATCCGACCAGTAATACCTCCATCTGCAGGATGCCGGGTCCATCACGGCATGGTACACCGGCTTGATCTCTGCAAAATCGTTGACGGGGTAGCCCATCAGCAGTGCACCGGGCTTTGGCACATCATAGGCCTTGTAGCCATAGCGCTTATCCGAACTGAACAGCCCGCACAGCTGCCCGCCGGAGGAAAAGCCCACGAGGGCATAGTTTTCCGGCTGCACGCCGAACTGCTGTGCATGGTTCGTGATGAACTGCACCGCCCGGCCCAGATCCTGCAGGGGGCCGTTGTTGCTGATATCCCACCAGATGCGATACCGCAGCACAAAGACGCTATAGCCCATCTTGTTCAGCTTCGCTGCCACAGCAATGCCCTCGTTCAGGTCGCCGCTTTTCATGGCCGCATTGCCGCCCACCACCAGCGCATATTTGCCATCGGCATTCGTGCCGGGGAACCAGAACAGCTGCACACAGCCCAGCGAGGAGTCGGCTGCGACCTCTTCCGGGCTGTACACCTGCCAGGTCACCTGCTTACCGGCTTCGTAATTCTCAATGACGATGTTCAGGCCGTCGGCGCTGTCCTGTGCCGTGGTCTCACCCACATAGTCCAGAAGGGTCTTGTTTTCATACAGGCGGCGCAGTGCAAGGCTGTCCGCATCCCCTTTGCAATAGGTGGAGACCCCGCTGCCTGCAATGGCCGGGTCGGAGCGGATCTCCTTCATGGTCATATCGGTGGTGATGCGGCCCTCCGCACACACCGGCAGGGCAAGAACAGCCGCAAGGCACAGCACGACTGCACCGCGTTTCAGCAGATGTCCGAACATTTCACCCATTCCTTTCCGTTTTGAATCAGCCGGTGGTATGTGCTTCCCAGAAAGCCACCGCATCCGTCATCCAGCCCTCTGCATCGGTGCCGTTGCCGGTGCCGATGCTGTGCGGGGCATTCTGATAAACGACCATCTGATGGGGAATGTTGTTTCGCTCCAAGGTCCGGTCAAAATCCCTGTGCTGGCCAGGCATCTCGGCAGAGCTCAGCACAACATCGTTTTTCCCCCACCAGAAGTACACAGGCGGATAGTCTGCGTCTACCATATTACACAGGTTTGCCCAGTAGTAACGCCAGCCGCAGGTGCCAATGTCATACAGAATGTGGTAAAGCGGCTTCATCACTGTCAGGTCCACCACCGGGTAACCCAACAACAGTGCACCGGGTCTTTCCACCTGATAGGAGCCATAGCCCCGTTCCTTGTTTGCAAAGATTCCTGCGATCTGTCCGCCAGAGGAATAGCCCACCAGCGCATAATTTTCCGGCTGCACACCGAACTGCCCGGCATGGGCCGTGATAAACTTTACCGCATTGGCAAGATCCTGAATGGGCGCATTGTCGCCCATGTCGATCCAGGTGCGGTACCGCAGCACGAACACGGTGTAGCCCAGCTCATGCAGCTGGTAGGCCGTGGAGCCGCCCTCTTCCATCTCGGAGGTCATGGTGCTGCCGTTGCCGGGCACCACCAGCGCGTACTTGCCGCCCGGCTCCTTGCCCGGGAAATAATACAGCTGCACACACCCCAGTGAAGAGTTTGCCGCGATCTCTTCCGGGCTGTACACCTGCCAGGTCACCTGTACCCCATTGCGGGTATTTTCCGCCACCAGATTCATGGCCGCCACGCTGTCATCCACCAGCTCCGGGCGCATGTACTGTTCCAGCGTTTTGTTCTTCCAGTATTCGTTGCCAAGGCCGCTCAGCTCACGGCAGTAAGTATAGTAGCCAGACGACTTGATGGCCGGGTCATCACGCAGCTGCTGCAGGGTGGTCTGCCGGGTGAACGCCGCCGAATTTTGTGCTGCCCATACGGGCAGGCTCAGGCAGGCCAGCTGTGCCAGGCACACCGCCCCACACAGCAGCTTGTAGTTCCATGATCTCATTTTTTGTTCCTCCTTTGGTCCGGTCCCAACCGGACGATATGAGTTTATTGTATCACATCCCAGGCTATTGTCAAAACAATTCTGCGGCCCCGGCCGGGGGAAATCTTTCTCCCGGAGGGAGGCTTTTGGCAGCCCGGCCAAGTTTCCCGTACCAACAAAAAAGGCTCCCTCCCAGAGGGAGCTGTCGCCGCAGGCGACTGAGGGAGTTGTACGCAAAAATGGGCCCGGAGACTTTCGTCTCCGGGCCCATTCAGAACCTGTTCTTTGGTCTGCCCTCAGGCAAACCAGCTAGTCAGTCACAAGGGCTGATTAGAACTCGACCTTCCAAGCCTTCTCACTGACATCGTTCTTCACGGTGCCGGTAGCCAGGTTGTAGATAGCAGCAGCGGAACCGACCATACGCAGGCCAGCGTTCAGAACGCCGTTAGCACCGTTCAGGAACTTGTCGCCAGCGGTCAGCTCACCATCATGCTTGCCGAAGCCAGCATCGGAGCCGGTGCCGTAAGCACCCTTGACGTCGGTGAGCCATGCGTTGCCCAGGTTGCCGGGCTTGTAAGCGCCGTTGAACAGAACGCCGACAGTGTTCTCGACGTACTTGCCCAGGAAGCTGTTACCGATGATGGTAACCATGTTGGTGTTGAACTTCTGCCAGTTCTCGACCTTCAGCTCGGGGGCCAGGATCTCAGCCAGAGAAGCGCCACCGTTGACGTAGGTCATCTCGTTCTCAGAGATTGCGGAAAAGTTTGCAGGCATCATCATAATGAATTACTCCCTTCAAAATGTAGAAAGATATTTTGCGAGCTCACTTTCGTGTGCTCACCAATCCTTACTAGGATGGCAATAATATACCACACTTTCCAGAAATGTTCAAGTACCTTTTTGCAAAAAGTGTAAAAAATGTGAAACAAGGTCTATAAAAGTATTGCTTTTGTACAGTCCGCAGGCGGTTTTCCGGTTCCGACAAGCTTTGCCGCCGCCGGGCGGTACACTGGCTGCAAGGGGGCTGCGGCATTGAAAAGCGTGATCTACCTCGACGAGCTTCTGCTGACCAATTTTGTCCTTGCTGCCCTGTTTCTCACCGCAGCCGGTCTGCTGTGCGCCACCGTGTGCACTGGGGTGCGGCTGTGCACCGGGGCGGCGCTGGCGGCAGTGTCGGCACTGGTACTGCTGGCCCCGGAGCTGCCGGGAGCCGTGGCAGTTGGTTATAAAATTTTCACAGGCTGCGCGGTGGTGGCCGCCGCCTACGGCCTGCCCGGGCGGGGGCGTTTTGCTCGGTTGTGTGCGTGGTATGCACTGCTCAACCTGCTTTTGTGCGGAGCGGTGGTGCTGCCCGGCGTGCAGAGCCGCAACCTGAGTGTCAGCCTGCCGCTGTCCCCCGGGCGGCTGCTGGCCAGCTGCGCGGGGGTGTATGCCGTACTGCGGGCCCTGCTGTACTGCTTTGGCCGCAGCGGCGCGCCCAGCGTGCCCGCCACGCTGGAGGTGGCCGGGGTGCAGCTGCCGGTACAGGCCTTCCACGACACCGGCTTTGCCCTGCAGGAGCCGCTGAGCGGCAAGGCCGTGGTGCTGGTGCAGTACCCGGCGGTGCGGCACCGCCTGCCGCAGGCGGCCCGGCAGTATCTCGATGGCTGGTTTGCCCACAGCACAGCCCCGCCCCCGCCGGAGCTGGGGGTGCATCTGGTGCCCTGCCGCAGCATCCACGGCCAGAGCATGCTGCCTGCCCTGCCCGCTGCCCTGCAGTTGGGCAAAGACCGCGCAGGCGGGCTGCTGGCGGCGTTCTGCTGCCCCACGCCGCCGGACCCTGCATGGGAGCTGCTGTACGGCGAGGATGCGGCACAGCTGCTCTTATAATACTTATTATAGGGAGGACTGCTCATGTTCCAGTTTTTGCGGCAGCTCTGGCACCGCCTGTGTGCGCGGCTGCGGTTTTGCGGCGGCGTGCAGTATCTGGCCGGCACCGCCAGCCTGCCCTCTCCCCTCTCCCCCGCCGAGGAAAAAGCCCTGCTGGCCCGCATGGCCGCTGGAGAGGCAGACGCCCGCGATGCGCTCATCCTGCACAATCTGCGGCTGGTGGTGTACCTTGCCAAAAAGTACGAGAACAGCGGTGTGCCCGCCGAGGACCTGATCAGCATCGGCACCATCGGGCTGATCAAGGCCGTGAACACCTTCACGCCGGAACGCAGCATCAAGCTGGCCACCTACGCCAGCCGCTGCATCGGCAACGAGATCCTGATGTACCTGCGCAAGACCTCCAACCGCCGTCAGGAGGCCAGCCTTGACGAGCCGCTGAATGTGGACGGCGACGGCAACGAGCTGCTGCTGTCGGACATCCTCGGCAGCGACGAGAATATGGTGGGCCAGCAGCTGGAGCAGGACGCCGAGCGCGCCGGTCTGCGCCGCGCCGTGAACAGCCTTTCGGCCCGGGAGCGCCGGATCATGGAGCTGCGCTTCGGCCTGACCGACGGCGTGGAACGCACCCAGAAGGAAGCCGCCGACGCCCTGGGCATCAGCCAGAGTTACATCTCCCGCCTTGAAAAGCGCATCATCCAGACCCTGAAGCTCCAACTGGAAGGGCAATAAAAAAGCGCGGCCTTGTCCTTGACAAACCGCGTGGAATCGTCTATACTGAAAACACAGAAGGCGCTGGCCCATACAAACGACTAGCTCCTTACCATATAGTGATCAGAAAAGATGACCGTTCAGGTGTGGAGACTTGAAGGCGGTCATTTTTTCTTTTTGTCATCCCTGTGCGAGACAGTCCATGTGATCTGAAATGTAACGTAGATTGCTCCGCCAAGCAGCGAAAGCAGCATTACGACCTGTTCAAACGTCATGGTGCATCCCCCCTTTCCGCCCTTGGGCGTCCGGGGGAGGCCGAGATTTCAAGAAAAATTCGCTCCACCGGGCACTCAGGTGCCGGTAAGGAGCTCAGCCGCCTGCATTTGTGGGACGCAGCGCCTCGTGGCAGCCTTGCGGCTGCGTTTAAAGCATACCATAATTATGTGCCAATTGCAATTGCGGCTTTTTTTGCACGCTCATCCGGCTGCCGGGTGGGCGTGTAATTTTTTTCCACGCATAGTGGTTTGCCCCTGCGGCCATACTCCCGGTGAACTTCAAAACAGACCGGGGGCGTTTGGATGTACAATAAGGTGGAACTGTGCGGCGTAAACACGGCGCAGCTTCCTGTTTTGTCCGAAAGCGAAAAGCGGCAGCTGCTCCTGCAGGCCCACGCCGGGGATGCAGGAGCACGGGAACGCATGGTGGAGGGCAACCTGCGGCTGGTGCTGAGCGTGGTGCAGCGCTTTGCCCAGCGGGGCGAAAACCTCGACGACCTGTTTCAGGTGGGGTGCATCGGGCTCATCAAAGCCATCGACAACTTTGACCCTGCCCAGCCGGTGCGGTTTTCCACCTACGGCGTGCCCATGATCATCGGCGAGATCCGGCGCTTTTTGCGGGACAACAATGCCCTGCGGGTAAGCCGCAGCCTGCGCGATACCGCCTACCGGGCCATGCAGGCCCGCGAAACGCTGGAGAAGCAGCTGGGCCGGGAACCCACCATGGACGAGATCGCTGGGGAGGCAGGCCTGTCCCGCCGGGAGGTGACCGCGGCACTGGAATCGGTGGTAGAGCCGGTAAGCCTGGAAGAGCCGGTGTATACCGACGGCGGCGATGCCATGTACCTCATCGACCAGGTGCGCGACCCGGATGGCGAGGACAGCTGGATCAGCGGGCTGCAGTTCCGGCAGACCGTGGCCGGGCTGACCCCGCGCGAAAAGCGGATCATGGAGCTGCGCTATCTCCGGGGCAAGACCCAGATGGAGGTGGCGCAGGAGATCGGCATCAGTCAGGCGCAGGTGTCCCGGCTGGAAAAAGGCGCCTTGAACCAATTCCGGGCCGGGCACTGAACACAGCAGCGCCCCTGCTCCGTCCATCCGGCGGCGTGCAGGGGCGCTGCGCTTCTATTTACGGTATTTTCGGCGGGTGGCAGCCCCGCCGCGCAGATGCCGCTCGGCTTTGTTGCGTGCCAACACCGCCCGCACCTGTGCCGACAGCCCCGGGCTGACCCGGACCAGCCGCACCGAAACGTCCTTGTGCACGGTGGACTTGCTGCACCCAAACGCTGCAGCCGCAGCGCGCACGGTGGCCCCCTGCTCCACGATGTATTCTGCCAGCTGTACCGCCCGCTGTTCCGGATCTGCTCTCATACCCCCACGCCCCCTGTATCGTGCTGCTACAGCCTATGCGCCGGGCCGGGCAATTATGTCGGCAAGGGTTGACTTTTGCCGCCCGGCTGCGCTATACTGGACGCGGACATAAAAACAGGGGCGCCGTAAGGCTGAGATCCGCACTGAGCGGAGTACCCTTTACCTGATCCGGGCAATGCCGGCGGAGGGAGTTTGCGGAGCTGTCCGTTCTTTCTCAAACACCCTTGCGCCTGCTTGCAAAAGTGGGCGCATTTTGTTTTTGTGTACTATTTATAAAGAGAAGAGGAATCTCTCCATGTCCAAAACCTATACCAAAACAAGAACTCTGGTGGAGTGCGCCCTGATGATCGCCATCGGAACCGTGCTGTCCAACATCAAGTTCTTCACCCTGCCCAACGGCGGCAGCATTACCCTGCTGAGCATGCTGCCCTTCGTGCTGGTCTCCTTCCGCCACGGCGCAAAGTGGGGCCTGTTCACCGGTTTCGTAAACTCCTGCCTGCAAATGATCATGGGCTTCTACCCTCCTCCCGCTTCCACCTTCCTCTACTTCCTCGGTGAGGTGCTGCTGGACTATGTGCTGGCCTTTATGGCACTGGGTCTGGCCGAGCTGTTCGCCCGCCCCTTCAAGAACCGCACCGTGGGCGTGGCCGTGGGCACCTTTGCCGCCGGTTTCCTGCGCTTTATGTGCAGCTTTTTGTCCGGCGTGCTGGTCTGGGGCAACCTGAATGATGGTCTGGCCGCATGGACTTACAGCCTGACCTACAACGGCAGCTATATGCTGCCGGAGACCCTGCTGACCATGGTGGCTGCTGTGTTGTTGTGCCGTGTGGCACCCCAGATCTTTGACCGCCAGAGCGCAAAGGCCTAAAAAAAGCGTACTTTCGTACATCCTCTGTTCCCCTGCCGGGCCAAAAACCCAGCAGGGGAATTTTGTTTCAAAAATTTCAAAAACCTGTTGACAATCTCCCTTTGGGCTGGTATAATTACACACGTCGTCAGGAGCACAACGCCGAACGACAAGCCAGCATGGGGGATTAGCTCAGCTGGGAGAGCTCTTGCATGGCATGCAAGAGGTCAGCGGTTCGATCCCGCTATTCTCCACCAATCAAGAGCAAAACGAACACGAAGTCACCATTCAAATGGTAGGCAACGTGTTCGTTTTGTTTTGTGAACTTCCCTGCGTGACCACATCGTAAAACATAAAACGAAAAATCCCCCTACGCTGACCCGGTTCAAAGGTCAATGTAGGGGGATTTCGCTGTAAAATCAAGAGCGGAACCAGATTGATGCTGCTCTCTACAAAACCGGAATGAACGCATTCCGAAGAGGCCCGCTTTTTAAGTCTATGCTGAATTTGCAGCTCAGAAGTTTCATCCTTGTTATCTTTTCTTATAAATCATCGTTTTTGCGTGAATCATCATTTATCCACAGAGCTTTGTGCTGCCGATGCACAAAGTGCCGCCCGGGGCCGGACATCCTCTTTTGCTTGACATTTTCTGCCGGAACCGTTATGTTGGTACTGACAGCTGAATCATTCGTTCCGCCGCGAACCAGCTGCCTGCGTTGTAAGGAGATTAAAAAGATGAAATTGATCCGCACTGTTGACGCGGCAGGGCAGGTGCTCTGCCACGATATCACCCAGATCATCCCGGGCGAGTTCAAGGGCCCGCGCTTCCGCAAGGGGCACATCGTCCAGCCCGAGGACATCCCAGTGCTGCTGTCCATCGGCAAAGAAAACCTCTATGTCTGGGAAAAGCGCCCCGGCATCCTGCATGAGGACGAGGCAGCGGCCCTGCTGTACAAAGCTGCTGCCGGCAAAAACATCCACGGCACCGAACCGAAAGAGGGCAAGATCGAGCTGATCGCCGACTGCGACGGCCTGCTCAAGATCGACCGCGCCGCATTGCTGGCTGTGAACCGCACGCCCCAGATGATGATCGCCACCATCCACGGTGATATGCCCGTGAAAAAAGGCCAGAAGCTGGCCGGCACCCGCATCATCCCGCTGGTGATCGAGCAGGAAAAGATGGACGCCATGCAGGCCGCTGCCGGGCCGGAGCCCATCCTGAACGTGCTGCCCTTCCGTGCGAAAAAGTTTGCCGTCATCCCCACCGGCAGCGAGGTGTTCAAGGGCCGCATCGAGGACAAATTCACCCCGATTTTGCAAAATAAGCTGGCCGAATATGGCTGTGAGATGACCTTCCGCAAGGTCTGCGATGATGACCCGGCGGGCATCACGGCCGCCATTCTGGAGGCAAAAGACGCAGGCTGTGAGCTGATCTTCACCACCGGCGGCATGAGCGTGGACCCCGACGACCGCACCCCGCTGGCCATCAAAAACACCGGTGCCGACATCATCAGCTACGGCGCGCCGGTGCTTCCGGGTGCCATGTTCCTGGTCAGCTATCTGGACGGGGTACCCGTGTGCGGCCTGCCCGGCTGTGTGATGTACGCCAAGCGAACGATTTTTGACCTGCTGCTGCCCCGCCTGCTGGCCGATGTCCCCATCACCGCCGAGGACATTGCCCGGCTGGGCGAGGGCGGGCTGTGCCTGGGCTGTGCGGAATGCCACTGGCCCAACTGCGGCTTCGGCCATTGCTGAGAAACCCTCTCCGTCTCGCTGTCGAACGGCAGGGAGTTTTGCAATAGAGCGTAATAAGGACAAGAAACAAATGAGTGAAAATAATCTGACCCATTTTGATGCCGCCGGAAATGCCGTGATGGTGGATGTGAGCGGCAAACCGGTCACCGCCCGGGAGGCTACGGCCCGGGGCATCCTTACCATGAACGCCGAAGCCTTTGCCGCCGTGCAGAGCGGCACGGTGAAAAAGGGCGACGTACTGGGCGTGGCCCGCATCGCCGGCATTATGGCCGCCAAACGCACCAGCGAGCTGATTCCGCTGTGCCATCCCCTGCCGCTGACCAAGGTATGCGTGGATTTTGAACTGCTGCCCGAACAGCAGGCCGTGGAAGCCCGCTGCACGGTCAAAACCAGCGGCGTCACCGGCGTGGAGATGGAAGCCCTGACCGGCGTTTCCACAGCCCTGCTGACCATCTACGACATGTGCAAAGCTGTGGACAAGGGCATGGAGCTGAGCGGCATCCATCTGGTGGAAAAGACCGGCGGCAAGAGCGGCCATTACATCCGGTCGGAGGGCGGCTATGTTTGATTCCTGCCGCCGGGATATCCACTACCTGCGCCTGTCGGTCACCGACCGCTGCAACCTGCGCTGCCGGTACTGTATGCCGGACGGCGCAAAAATACCGGAGCACGAAGAAGTGCTGACCCATGAAGAATTTCTGCGTCTGGCCGCGCTGTTTGCGCAGTGCGGCATCGACACGGTGCGGGTGACCGGTGGCGAACCGTTGGTGCGCAAGAGTGTGGCACAGCTGGTGGCCGGGCTGAAAGCAACGCCCGGCATCCGTCATGTCAGCATGACCACCAACGGCACTCTGCTGGCGCAGCAGCTGCCCGCTTTACTGGACGCGGGCCTTGACAGCGTGAACATCAGTCTGGACACGCTGGACCCGGCGGTGTTCCGGCACATCACCGCCCGGGACGAATTCGCCGCCGTGCAGGCGGGCCTGCGCGCCGCATTGGAAAGTCCCCTGCCGGTCAAGCTCAACTGTGTGCCGCAAGTGGGCGTCAACGAGGGCGAACTGGAAGCGATTGCAGCGCTGGCCCGGGACAACGATCTGCAGGTGCGGTTCATTGAGATGATGCCCATCGGCTACGGCGCGGCCATGCCCTGCGTCTCCGGCCCGGAGCTACGGGCGCGGTTTGCCAACCGCTGGCCGGAACTGCATCCCGTGGAAGGCACCACCTTTGGCAATGGCCCTGCCGTCTATTATACCGTGCCCGGCTGGAAGGGCAGCATTGGCTTCATTGCCGCCGTGCACGGCAAATTCTGCGCCTCCTGCAACAGGGTACGGCTGACGAGTCAGGGCTTTCTGCGTCCCTGCCTTGCCAGCGAGACCGGGTGTGACCTGCGTGCTCTGCTGCGCGGCGGGGCCGACGACGCCCGGCTGCGGACGGCCATCCGGGAGACCATCTGGTCCAAGCCCCGGGAGCATCATTTTGAGGACCGGTGCATGCCCGCGACACGCAGCATGTACCGCATCGGAGGATAATATTTTATGGGTAAAATTCTGGCCATCTGCACAAGCCCCCGGCGCGGCACCGTCAAGACCGCGGTGCCCAGCGCCGTGCTCACCCCGGAATGGGGCATCGTGGGCGACGCCCACGGCGGCAATTGGCACCGCCAGGTCAGTATGTTGAGCGCTGAAAAAATCGAAGCCTTCCGCAAAAAGGTCTGGGTAGACTACGGTGCCTTTGGCGAAAATCTGGTCGTCGAAGGGTTTGATTTCCGCACCTTTCCGGTCACCAGCCGGTTTGCCATCGGAGACGTGGTACTGGAGATGACCCAGATCGGCAAGGAATGCCACAACGACTGTGTCATCAAGCAGCAGACCGGCGAATGCATCATGCCGCGGGAGGGCGTGTTTGCCCGGGTAATTGCCGGCGGCGAGATCCGTGTGGGTGACGAAGTGACCCTGCTGCCCCCGCCGGAGAATCCGCCCCTGCGGGCTGCCGTCATCACCCTTTCCGACAAGGGCAGCCGCGGTGAACGGGAGGACAAAAGCGGCCCGCTCATCGTCAAAATGCTCGCCGCCGCAGGCTACAAGGTGGAAGAGACACTGCTTCTGCCCGACGAGGCAGCTGCCCTGAAAGCCCAGCTCATCCGGCTGGCCGACGGCCGTCAGGTCAACCTGATCCTCACCACCGGCGGCACCGGCTTTTCGCCCCGGGATATCACCCCGGAGGCCACCCTTGCCGTGGCCGACCGCAACGCGCCCGGCATCGCCGAGGCCATGCGGTACCACAGCCTGAGCATCACCCCGCGCGGGATGCTCAGCCGTGCAGCCAGTGTCCTCCGCGGCAAAACGCTCATCGTCAACCTGCCGGGCAGCCCCAAAGCTGTGCAGGAAAATCTGGAGTACATCCTGCCCAGTCTGGAACATGGGTTGCGCATCGCTGCCGGTCTGGACGGTGAATGTGCACGCCATTGACTTTTTTAAAAAATAATACTATGCATCGGTCATCCCTCAATTTTGACCGATGTGCGCAGAAATTTCGGCCGGTTTGCCGCTTGACGGACCGGCCTGTTTTTTGTATTCTATTCCTTGGAATTCTTTTATCCCGGTGGGCGGCACCGCATCCTGTACCGTATCGTGCAAAATCATTTCTTTCAAAGAACAGGAGAATAAGCCATGAACCTGAACAAGATTTCCCGCCGGAACTTTCTGTGTGCGGTCGGTCTGACCACCGCCGCTGCCCTGACTGCCTGCGGCAGCTCCGCTTCCAGCGCGGCCGCATCCTCTGCCGCCGCTTCCTCCGGAGCCGCTGCAGAACCGGTGGAGCTCATCGTCTTTGCCGCCGCCTCCCTCACTGAGACCCTGACCGCCATCGGCGAAACGTACTCGGCAGAGAACCCGGGCGTGACCTTCCGGTTCAACTTTGATTCCTCCGGCACCCTCAAGACCCAGATTCAGGAAGGTGCCGACTGCGACGTGTTCATTTCGGCCGGTCAAAAGCAGATGAACCAGCTGGACAGCACCGCTTCTGCGGATGTAAACACCGAAGAGCTGGACTTTGTGGACAGCGACAGCCGCGTGGACCTGCTGGAAAACAAGGTGGTGCTCTGCGTGCCGGAGGGCAGCGACAAGGGCATCGACAGCTTTGACGCCCTGGCCGAGCACCTGAAGGCCGAGGACATCCTCTTCTGCATGGGCAACAGCGATGTGCCGGTGGGCCAGTACACCCAGAAAATTCTGGCCTATTATGATCTGGACGAGGCCGCTCTGGCTGCCGCCGGGGTCATCACCTACGGTTCCAATGTCAAGGAGGTGACCACCCAGGTCACCGAGGGCAGCGTGGATGCCGGTGTGGTCTACTGCACCGACGCCTACAGCGCCGGTCTGACCCCGGTGGACGAGGCCACCAAGGAGATGTGCGGTCGGGTCATCTACCCTGCCGCCGTGATGAAAGCCGCTCCCCATGCCGACGCCGCCAAGGCTTTCCTCGCCTATCTGCAGACCGAAGAGGCCATGACAGTGTTCGAGAGCGTCGGCTTCAGCGCTGTGGCGCAGTAAAGCCGTAATCATCGTTTGCCATTGCTGTTTCCTCCAACCTCTTTTTCACACCGTTTACCTGACCTTCACTTTTGCAATCAAGGCTTCGTCTGGCCCCATTCTACAAAATACGGTATCCCATAAATATCTCGTTCACGCATTTTCCGGGACAAATGCACTATTTTTTGCGGTGTTCCCGCGGGGTCAGGCCAAAATGCGCCTTGAATGCCCGGTTGAAATAGGAGAGGTTCTCGAACCCGCAGCGGGAAGCGATGCTCAACACCGTGTCATCCGTTGTGTGCAGGGCTTCGGCAGCGGCATTGAGCCGGTATTCCTTGAGAAAAGCAATGAAGCTCTGCCCGGTCATCTGCCGGAACCACCGCATAAAATGGCTCTCGCTGCAGGGCACCAGCTGTGCTGCATCGGAGATATGCACCTCTTCGCCATAATGGTCCGCCACCCATTGCAAAATCTTTTTCAATCGCCGGGAGTCGGCGGTCTCCATCGGCGGCAGGTTCTTCCCCTGTGCAATGAGCAGCGCCAGAAAGCGCAGCAATGCCCCTTTGATAAACAGCTCATAGCCCGGCTCCTTGGCACGGTTCACATCCTCGGTCTCCCGCAGGCAGGCGGCGGCACGAGCATAACATGGCTCGTCCGGGGTCAGGCGCTGGGTCAGCGACAGCCGCCCACTTTGCAGCGGCAACAGGTATTTTTCGGCACAGAGGTCTCCCGCGCCGCCCAGCAGTTCCAAATCAAAGATGATGTTCTCATATTCCATGGAACAGCCCTCCTTCTGCCGCAGGGCATGGAGTGTCCCCGGCGAAAAGACAAAGATATCCCCTGTATGCGCCGGATAGGCCGCTGTGCCCATCTGCACAAGGCCGCTGCCGCGCTTGACAAAGACCAGCTCCATGCTGTCCTGCCAGTGCAGTGCCACCTGCGGGAAGTCCCCCGGGATGGTGCAGGGATAGATGTTGAATGGAAAACGCACGGCACCGTGTTGCTTTGTTTCCTGCAAAAAAGATGGATTTTCCATGTCTGTTTCCTCCTGATGATAGGATTGTATCACAATTTGCACTGTTTAGGCAAGATTTTGCACGTTTTGTGTGGTATATCTTGAGACACAGATGTCAAACCTGCTTTCCGTATCAAAGGAGGATCCTGTTATGAACCTTACCGAAACCTTACAAAGCCTTACCGGCAAACCTCTTTCTGCCTGCACGAATCAGGAACTGTATCTTGCCCTGCTGGAACTTGTCCGGCGCAAGAGTGCTGACCGTGTGCAGCCGGTGACCGGCCGTAAGCTCTATTATATCAGCGCCGAATTTCTCATCGGCAAGCTGCTGTCCAACAACCTCATCAATCTGGGTTTGTACGACGAAGCCCGCGATGCGCTGGCTGCTGCCGGGAAGAGCCTTGCAGACATTGAAGAAGTGGAGCCGGAGCCGTCTCTCGGCAACGGCGGTCTGGGCCGTCTGGCCGCCTGTTTCCTTGACTCGCTGGCCACGCTGAACCTGCCCGGTGACGGCGTGGGCCTGCGGTATCACTTCGGCCTGTTCCGGCAGTCCTTTGAAAACGGTGTCCAGAATGAGAAGCCCGACCCGTGGCTCACCGCCCACAGTTGGGCCGAAAAGACCGATATCACCTATCCGGTAGAGCTGGCCGGCAAGGAATACACCGCCCGCCTGTACAAGCTGGCCGTCACCGGTTACGAGGGCCGCACCAATACCCTGAACCTGTTCGACCTCGACACCATCGACGAGAGCATCGTCCACGACGGCATCGCCTTCGACAAAACTGCCATCGACAAGAACCTGACGTTGTTCCTCTACCCGGACGATTCCGACGAAGCAGGCCGCCGTCTGCGGGTCTACCAGCAGTATCTGATGGTCTCTGCCGGTGCCCAGCTGATTCTGGCCGAGTGCGCCGTCCGGGGCTGCAACTACCACGACCTGGCCGATTATGCCGCCATCCAGATCAACGACACGCACCCCAGCATGGTCATCCCGGAGCTGATCCGTCTGCTGGGTGAAAAAGGCATTGATTTTGACGAAGCCGTGGAGATCGTTACCAAGACCTGCGCCTACACCAATCACACCATTCTGGCCGAAGCACTGGAAAAGTGGCCGCGTGCCTATCTGGATGCCGTAGTGCCGCAGCTGATGCCCATCATTGAGAAGCTGGACACTCTGGCCCGCACCCGCACCGAGGACGAAGGTCTTGCTATCATCGACAAGGACGACCGGGTGCACATGGCACACATGGATATCCACTTCACCCACTCCACCAACGGTGTGGCGGCTCTGCACACCGAGATTTTGAAAAACTCCGAGCTGCACGGTTTTTACGAGCTGTACCCGGAAAAATTCAACAACAAGACCAACGGCATCACCTTCCGCCGCTGGCTGCTGGAATGCGACCCGGCCCTGACCGCTGAGTTGGAACAGCACATCGGCTCCGGCTTCCGCAAGGATGCCGCCGAACTGGAAAAGCTGCTGGCCTTTGCGGAGGACGAGACGGTGCTGAACGAGCTGACCGCCGTGAAGAAGGCCAACAAACAGGCCCTTGCCGACTGGCTGTTGCATACGCAGAATGTCACCGTAAACACCGATGCCGTGTTTGATATCCAGTCCAAACGTCTGCATGAGTACAAGCGTCAGCAGCTCAACCTGCTCTATCTCATCCACCAGTATCACGAGATCAAGGCAGGCCATCTGCCTGCGGTGCCACTGGTGAGCATCTTCGGTGCCAAGGCTGCGCCCGCCTACACGATCGCAAAGGACATCATCCACGCCCTGCTGACCCTTTCCAAGGTCATTGCGGCAGACCCGGAAGTGTCCAAGTGGTTACAGGTCGTGTTCATCGAGAACTACAACGTTACCGCTGCTGAAAAGCTGATCCCGGCCTGCGACCTGTCCGAGCAGATCAGCCTTGCCTCCAAGGAGGCTTCCGGCACCGGCAACATGAAGTTTATGTTGAACGGTGCGCTGACCCTCGGCACCATGGACGGTGCCAACGTGGAGATCTGCCAGCAGGTGGGCGAAGAGAACATCTATATCTTCGGCCAGACTTCCGATCAGGTCATCCACCGCTATGCCGCCGGGGATTACTGCGCGGCTCAGTGGTACGAGGGCGATGCCAACATCCGCCGTGCCATCGACTTCTTGACTGGGCCGGAGATGCTGGCCGCAGGCCACGCCGAGAACCTGACCCGCCTGCACGATGAGCTTATCCACAAGGACTGGTTCCAGACCCTGCCGGACTTCAACGCCTATGTGGTACGCAAGGGGCAGGCCCTGAACGATTACGCCTGTGACCCGCTGGGCTGGCGCAAAAAGTGCCTGGTGAACATCGCCAAGGCAGGCTTCTTCTCCAGTGACCGCACCATTGGCGAATACGACCGCGACATCTGGCATCTGGGGCAGTAACCATTATTTCTTAGCGTTTCACGATCCTTTTCTCCGCCTCTTTGCTTTCCCGGCAGGTTCTGCCGGGCGGCTCGGGAGCCTGTAAGTTTCACAATTTCACACCGAGATCTGGCCGGTCTGCCACTTGACGGACCGGCCTGTTTTTTGTATCTTATTCTTCGGGATCTCTTTATCCCGGTGGGCGGCACCGCATCCTGTACCGTATTGCACGATCCGCATCCATTTCAAAAGACAGGAGAACAAACCATGAAACAACACAAGATTTCCCGCCGGAACGTTCTTTGCGCAGCCGGTCTGCAGCCCGAAAAATTCTATGAGAGCGTCGGTTTCAGCGCTGTGGCGCAGTAAGGACGAGCGATGGACTGGTATCCGCTTTGGAACAGCCTGCGCATCGCGCTCATCAGCTGCGCAGCCGTGTTCTTTCTCGGCATTTTTGCCGCCTATTACATTGCCCGGCTGCCCCGGGCCGTCAAGGGCGTGCTGGACGTGGTGCTCACCCTGCCCATGGTACTGCCGCCCACGGTGGTGGGTTATTTCCTGCTGCTTCTCTTCGGGGCAAAGCGGCCGCTGGGCATCTTCTTCCTGGAACACTTCGGCGTGAAACTGGTCATGAACTGGTACAGCGCCATTTTCGCTTCCATTGTGGTGGCTTTTCCGCTGATGTACCGCACCGCCCGGGGTGCCTTCGAGAGCTTTGACGAAACGTTGGCCTGGTCGGCTCAGACCCTGGGGCAGTCCAACACCTGGATCTTCTGGCGGGTGCGGATGCCCTACTGTCGGCAAGGCATTCTGGCAGGCACCGTGCTGGCCTTTGCCCGTGCCCTCGGCGAATACGGTGCCACCAGCATGATCGCGGGCTATACCCCTGGCAAGACCGCCACCATTGCCACCACGGTGTATCAGCTCTGGCGCACCAACGACGAAGCCGGTGCCCTGCGCTGGGTGCTGGTGGACATTGTCATTTCGGCAGTGGTGCTGCTGGCCGTGAACCTGCTGGAAAAGCAGCAGAAAGCAGGTGGACGCGCATGAGCCTGGAAGTGAACATTGAGAAGAAGCTGGATGGCTTCACCCTGCGGGCTGCATTTTCTGCCGGAAACACCCCCACTGCCCTGCTGGGCGCGTCCGGCTGCGGCAAAAGCATGACCCTGCGCTGCATTGCCGGCATCGTGAAGCCGGACAAAGGCCGCATCGTGCTGGACGGGCGGGTACTGTTTGACAGTGAGCAGCACATCGACCTGCCGCCTCAGCAGCGGGGCGCAGGGCTGCTGTTCCAGAATTACGCCCTCTTCCCGAATATGACGGTGGAACAGAACATCCTCTGCGGCCTGAAAGCCGAAAAAGACCGCGCTGCCCGGCAGGCGCGCTGCGCCGAACTGCTGCGGGCCATGCGGCTGGAGCCGCTGGCAAAGCGGTACCCGGCCCAGCTTTCCGGCGGGCAGCAGCAGCGCACCGCGCTGGCCCGCATCCTTGCCGGGCGGCCGCGCATCCTGATGCTGGACGAGCCCTTCAGTGCGCTGGATAGTTACCTGCGCGAGGCTGTGGAAAGCGAAGTGGGCAGTCTGCTGGCCGGGTTTGACGGCACCGCGCTTCTGGTCACCCACAACCGGGACGAAGCCTACCGTCTTTGCCCGGAAATGGTGGTACTGGACAGCGGCCGGGTGCTGCGCTCCGGCCACACCCGGGACGTCTTTGCGGACCCGCGCAGCATCACGGCAGCCCGGCTCACCGGCTGCAAGAACATTCTGCCTTGCACCCGGCTGGACGCGCACGCGGTGCGTCTGACCGGCTGGGATGTGCCGCTGCAGCTGGCGCTTCCGGTGCCGGAAGGCTGCACCGCCGTGGGCATCCGCGCACACGACTTTGTGCCCTGCGATGCCGGGGCACCGAACGCCTTACCGGTAGCAGCCCTTTCTTCCAGTGAAAATCCCTTTGACTGGAACCTCATCTGTACCGCTCCGGACGGCACGGCCCGCCTGTGGTGGAAGGTAAGCAAATCCACCCTTTTCTCCCCCGCTCCGGTGCCGCCGCATTTCCTGTGCGCTGCACCGGAAAGTATCATGCCCCTGACCAACTGAGCTGCATCTTTGACAAAGCCCCGCCCGGTGCTTGTACCGCACCGCAAATTCTGCTATACTAAAAATAGTGCATTTTGCAAAATCAGGGAGCATTGCGGCTCCCATTGGGGATGGGAACATGAGTGAAATAACGATCCGGCCCATGGTGCCGGAGGACTGGGACGCTGTGGCCCGGATCTATCTGGAAGGCATTGCCACCGAGCACGCCACCTTCCAGACCGACTGTCCGCCCTATGCTGCGTGGGACGCCTCCCACACCAAAGAGTGTCGGCTGGTCATTCTGGCCGACGGCGTGCTGGCCGGGTGGGCTGCCCTGCACCGGGTAGATCCCCGCTGGTGCTACCGGGGCGTGGCCGAGGTGAGCATTTATGTGGGCGAGCGCTTCCGTGGGCAGGGGCTGGGCTCCCAGCTCCTGAACGCTCTGTGCGCCGATGCTGAAAAAGAGGGCTACTGGACCCTGCAGTCCACCGTGCTGCAGGACAACACGGCCAGCCGCGCCCTGCATACTAAATGCGGGTTCCGTCTGGTAGGGCGGCGGGAGCGTATTGCGCGTGACTGCCACGGCCGCTGGCTGGACACCTACCTGATGGAGCGCCGTGCTAAAGCCGATGAGCCGGAGGGCATCAAAAAACTGTAACGCCCCCGCCCGGGCTGCTGATTTCAGGACAAAACGAAAGTCCCTGTGAACGCAAAGGTTCACAGGGACTTTTGTTTTGCTCGTTTCAGATTTTACAGAACTTCTCGTTATGCCCAGTTCATCCGGCCATAGCGGGTGGTGATACTGCAAATTTCTTTTTGCAGCTTTGGGGTCAGCTGGCTCTTTTTTAGCCGCCAGCGCCAGTTCTCGCCTACGGTGGAGGGCTTATTGATACGGGCGGAATTGTCCAGCCCCAGCCAGTCCTGCATGGGGATGATGCAGGTGGCGGCGGCACTGCGGAAGATAAGGGCGATCATGCTCTTATAGAGCTGCGCTTCCGGCGTGGCATAATCGCACAGATAATCCCGCACCAGTGCACGTTCGGCAGAGGTGATGGTCTGGTACCACGACACCAGTGTTTCGTTGTCGTGGGTGCCGGTATAGGCCACGCTGTTCACCGGGTAATTATGGGGCAGGTAATCGCTGGCACTGCCGGTGTCACGGGAGTCGAAGGCAAATTCCAGCACCTTCATGCCGGGGAAGCCGCTGTCCCGCACCAGCTGCCGGACAGTCTCGCTCATATAGCCCAGATCCTCGGCAATGATCTCCCGCTTGCCCAGTGCCTGCTCCACCGCACGGAACAGCTCGATGCCAGGGCCTTTTTCCCAGTGGCCGGGTGCCGCCGTTTCACTGCCGTAGGGAATGAAAAAATACTCGTCGAAACCGCGGAAGTGGTCGATGCGAACCACATCGTACAGTTCAAAGCAATACCACAAGCGGGTGATCCACCACTGATAGCCCGTTTCCCGGTGCTTTTCCCAGCGGTAGAACGGATTGCCCCAGAGCTGGCCGGTGGGCGAAAAACCATCCGGCGGAACACCTGCCACAGCGGTGGGAATGTTGTCCTCATCCAGCTGGAACATCTGCGGGTTCGCCCATGCATCGGCAGAATCCAGTGCCACATAGATGGGGATATCGCCGATGATGCGGATGCCCTTTTCGTTGGCGTAAGCCTTTAGTGCACGCCACTGCTGGTCGAATTTGAACTGGAGATATTTGTAGTACTCCACCTCAAAATACAATTCCCGGCGGTAGTAGTCCATGGCATTCTGCCAGCGCAGGCGGATATCCTCCGCCCACTCGATCCACGGCTTGCCCTCAAAGCGATCCTTCACCGCCATGAACAGGGCAAAGTCATCCAGCCACCACTTGTTCTGTTCACAGAAGGCCGCAAACTCCGCATTGTGGCCGATGTCGCTGCGGGAGTAGGCCAGCCGGAGCAGGCGGCCCCGCTCCTTGTAGAGCTGGTTGTAGTCGATATCGTCCGCCTTGCGGCCGAACTTTGCCTTTTTGCACTCTTCTGCCGTGAGCACACCCTCTTTGACCAGCTCATCCAGACTGATGAAATAGGGGTTGCCAGCAAAGGCAGAAAAGCTCTGATACGGGCTGTCGCCGTAGCTGGTCACACCCAGCGGCAGGATCTGCCAGTAGGTCTGCCCGGCGTCCTTCAGCCAGTCTACAAAATCGTATGCTTCCTGCGAAAAGCAGCCGATGCCGTAGGGGGACGGCAGACTGCTGACGGGCAGTAAAATGCCTGCACTTCTCTGCATGTTTCTTGATTCCCTTCTTATCGTTCTACTTCGATCAGAACGCCCGCATGGTCGGAGACCCGAGGCTCCTGTTTTCCGCCGAATACCACCCGGCTGCTGTGCACCGGCACCGCCTGGGAGCACCAGATCTGGTCAATGCGTTTTTTGGCAGCCGCGTCCGGAGCATCCCGCCAGCCGTCAATGGCCTGCACGACGGTATAGCCGTCATCCCGCTGCCGGGCCAGCCGGTAGGTATCCTGCCAGCCGCTGCGCAGAATGAGGTCGTAGCCCTCACCCCGCACATCGGCTTCACTGTTGAAATCGCCCAGCAGGAACGCCAGCGGTTTTGCACCGGCTGCCGCCGCCAGAATGTTCCACTGGTCGGCAAAGGGCTCTTCCTCGTCCTTCCACCAGCCCAGATGCACCGTATAGTACCAGACATCTCCTGCACAGATGCCCAGCGCCCGGCGGGTCTTCCAGTTGTTGTAATCGTTGATTTGGCTCAGCAGCAGGTTCTCGGCGGCGGTGATGGGCGCCCGGCTGAATACCGCCATGCCCTCGTCGTATCTGTCGTAGCCGATCTTGGCCGGGAGCCAGCTCCAATGGTAGGCACAGCCCGCTTCTTCCAGCATCCGGGCCACCGCAGCGGCATGGTTGTCCGCTTTCAGCAGCACCATATTGCCGGGGCAGGGGTAGTACCCCGCCGGGACATCTGCCAGCAGCGGCGCAGCGGCGGTCTGGTTCACCTCCTGCAGGGCGAACACATCCGGCTGTTCCTTTCGGATAAACTCCACAAAAGCATCCCGCTTGGCCTCATATGCCGGTTCGATGAGACTATGGGTATTCAATGTCAGCAGTTTCATAGTTTTTTTACAGAATATCGTTAATATCAGATTTCAGCACATCTGCCTTGGGGCCGTACACCGCCTGGATGCCGTCTCCCTTTACCAGCAGGCTCAAAGCACCCTCCGCCTTCCAGGCTGCAAGGTCGGCCACCTTGGCAGGGTCCTTTACAGTAACACGGAGCCGGGTCATGCAGGCATCCACCAGCACAATGTTCTCCCGGCCGCCCAGCAGGGCAATGATCCGCTCAGCCTGGCCGTTATCGGATTTCTTGTCAGCCTTTTTCTCGGTCTTAGCGTCGGCAGCAGGCTCCTCGGCGTTGTCATCGGTGTAGTTACCCAGACGGCCCGGCGTTGCCAGCTGCAGTTTGCCGATCATAAAGTAGGCCACAAAGTAGCCAATGACAAAGAAGGCCACTACACAGAGCACAAAGTTGATGATGTCGCCCCCCAGACCTGCCTGCAGGGACATGGGGATCCGGGTGATGAACTCCAGGTTGCCGAAGGAGTGCAGGCGCAGATGGATGATACCAGCCATGGCAAAGGCACAGCCCTGCAGGATGGCGTATACAATGTACAGCGGCATGGCGCAGAACATGAACATGAACTCCAGCGGCTCGGTCACACCGGTGAGGAACACAGCCAGCGCGGTGGAAATGAACATGGATTTGTAATTCTTGCGCTTGTCGGCATCCACGCGGCGGAACATGGCCAGGGCAATGCCCAGCAGCAGACCGGTGGCGCCGATCATCTGACCAACCTTGAAGCGGGCGGGAGTGACGGTAGCCAGCAGGTTGTTATAGGCAGCCATGTCGCCTGCCTTTTTAAAGTTGATCAGGTCGTTGGCCCAAGCCAGCCACAGCGGGTCCTGACCAAACACCTGACTGCCTGCGTTCACGCCGGTGGCGATGGTGTAGGTGCCGCCAAAGGAGGTATAGTTCATGGGGATGGTCAGCATATGGTGCAGACCAAAGGGCAGCAGCAGACGTTCCAGCGTACCATAGATGAACGGAGCCAGAATCGGAGAAGTCTCGGAAGAGTTGGCGATCCAGATGCCAAAGTTGTTGATGCCGGTCTGCACCACAGGCCAGAACAGCGCCAGCACCATGGAGATGACCACCGAGTAGGCAATGACCACCATGGGCACGAAGCGCTTGCCGTTGAAGAAAGCCAGTGCATCCGGCAGCTTGCGGAAGTTATAGTATTTATTGTAAGCCACGCCGCCCACAAAACCGGCAATGATGCCCACGAACACGCCCATGTTCAGGGCCGGGGCACCCAGAACGGAGGTGAAGTAGCCGTTGACGGCGATCTCCTGCCCGAACAGGGTGTGGGTCACGGCGTTGGGGTCTGCCAGCATGGCGCTGGTAACGCCGAAGATGTTGCCGGTGATCACGTTGATGAGCGCAAAGGCCAGCACAGCCGCATCATGGCGCAGATGGGCTATGAACCAAATTTTGAGGCTGAACCGTCCGAAGCATTTTCCAAGACCATCGGCATCATCCTGCCTTCCTCCCAGCGGGACGTATATGAAAATGCCTTTCATCTGGAGATCATCCGGGGCATCGGGCAGTTCTGCAACCAGCGCCGTTATGTAAACACCGTTATCACCGGGCAGGACGACGCCGAGGTGCTGGATGCTATCCAGAGCATGGTAGCCAACACGCAGGCCGATGGATTCATCCTGCTCTACTCCAAAAAAGATTGTCCGGTGGCTGCCTATCTGCGCAGCGAGGGTCTGCTTCACGTTATCGTGGGCAAGGCAGCGCAGTCGGCCAACCAGACCATCTATATCGACAATGACAACGCACTGGCGGGCGAGGAAGCCACCGACTATCTCTACGAGATGGGACATCGCCGCATCGCCTATTTTGGGGTCAGCAATGCCATGCTGTTTTCTGCCGAGCGGAAACGCGGCTATCAGATGTCTCTGCTCAAGCACGGCATCACCCCGCGGGAAGGGGACTGTGTGGAGATCGATACCCTGAATGATTCCTATGAACCTGCCCTGAAAGCGCTGCTTACCGCTCCTGACCGCCCTACAGCGGTTCTGGTCAGCGATGACATTCTTGCGGTGGTACTGGAACAGTTCTGCAGCAAGCTGGGCCTGCGCATCCCGAAAGATCTGTCCATCGTATCCTTTAACAACTCGCTGTTCTCCCGCATCACCAACCCGCCGCTGACGACCGTGGACGTCAATCCCTATCAGCTTGGCATTGAGGCGGCAAGCCAGACCATCAACCACATCGAGAACCCCAACCTGCTGGCCACCAAGATCATCGTGCCGCATCAGCTCATCGTACGGGAAAGCTGCTGCCCACCGCCGGAAAATCGCACGGCTGCCTTGCCCGGCGGGGCACTGTGACCCCGCAGTACACCGCGCTCCATTGTCCATGAACTGAAAGGAATGCCCTATGACCCTCCAGCCCGCTGGCACAAAAAGATGCCCTGACGCTGGAAGATCTTGCTCCTTATCCGCGCCTGTCCTACGAGCAGGGCGAACACAACTCGTTCTACTTTTCGGAGGAGATCCTCAGCACGCTGGACAGCAAAGCAGAGGGTGGTCTTGCCGGAGCTGGACGGGCCGACGATGGCCGTGGAGGTCTTTTCCGGGATGGTGAAGCTGACGTCGTGCAGAACCTGACGGTCATCGTAGCCAAAGCTCACATGGTCGAAGGCTATGTCGAAATGTTCCAACGGGATGTCTCTGCCGAAGGACTTCACCACCGCAAGGCCGCGGGCATATTCAAGGATGGCACCAGTCATATCCCGGTTGGCCTGTGCCTCCACCGGGGCGTTCTGTGCGCTGTACCGGGAGATGAGCAGCAGAAAACCCAGTGACACAGCCGCCGCCAGCAAAGCAATGAGCGCCGTGCGCGGGCTGAACACCAACAGGCTCAGGAACGCCCCGCCCCTGCTGTCAAGGGAAAACCGCTTTGCACACGGTCCCCGCTGCGTCCCGGCACCGACAAAAAGGTTGATTTCGTCTTTTCCGTGCAAACAAAAAAGCGCGAAATCGTTGAGGAACAGCACTTCCTCAGGATTTCACGCTTTGTAAGCCGGCTTATGTTTTGATTCTTGACGATGCGTATTATATTCGAAACCGACCGGATTTTCAAGATGGATTTTATCCAGATCTGACGCAAAAAGCCCCTGCGGGCAATCAGCTCGCAGGGGCTTCGCTATGCAATGACTTGATGCTCCTCGCACCAGCACACGGCAGTTATTCAATTTCAATCAGATTGGGGTTTTCCGGCAGAGCCTTCTGCTGCTGGGGTGCAGGCAGCTGGATGTGCAGGATGCCATCCTCGAACTTTGCGTGGATATCCTCTTTCTTTACGGCATCGCCCACATAGAAGCTGCGGGCGCAGGTGCCGGAGAAGGTCTCTCGGCGGATGTAATGACCCTTCTCATCCTTCTCATCATTGCTGTGATTACGGACGGCCTGAATGGTCAGGTAACCGTCGTTCAGTTCCATCTGAACGTCTTCCTTCTTGCAGCCCGGCAGGTCCACGGCCACATCGTAGCCGTTCTCGGTCTGCTTCACATCGGTCTTCATCATGTTTGCACCGCGCTTACCGAAGGTCTCACGCTCTTCACGGTTCATGGCACGCTCCAGCGCACCATCGTTCCAGAACGGATCAAAGAGATCATCGAACAGATTCTCATGGAAAACAGCAGGCATAAACATAAATCATTCCTCCAATCCCGGCGTTCGGGTCGGGTCAAAAATCTTTATGTTGTTCACTCGGAAGGGCCTTCCTGGGAGCCTTGCGACTCTCTCTTTTGTCCTTCCTCCTGAGCACGGCTTAGTTATAGCACTGTTTGTTAGCAGTGTCAAGTATAGAGTGCTAAAATTCACAGAAAGATAATTCTTTGATAATCTTTCATCTCTTATAGCGATTCCAAGAAATCATGAACCGTTTCCACCACACCGTTCACGTCCACATGGGCAATAAAGCGGTTCGGCCGGTCGATAAAGATGCCGTCTGTGATTTCTTTATCACCTGCAGGGCGAGGTCTTTTTTCGCAGCTGCTTGGGAGCGGCGGCATTCCCGGGTCAGGCCTCTGCGCTGCCCTCAGCCTTCATGGCGTTGTAGCCAATGAGGACGGTCCACACATAAGCGCAGGTCTTGGGGATCATCAGCATACCGATCAGGGGGTTCACGTCAGCCCACAGCACCACGGGGATGTAGAAACCGAAGCTCAGCACGATGGTGAGCCACATCCAACGGAAAGCCTTATCGCTGTGGTCCTTTGCGCTGCGGTAGAACAGCACGATGATCAGCAGGCCCAGCAGAGCAAAGGGTACGTTCCGCAGGATGCCCCAGGTGAGGGAGGTCTTGTTGGTGAGCCACTGGTTCTGGGGCATCATGCACAGCAGCACACGGACGGCAGACAGAGCGTACACAGCGATGGTCAGGTTCTTCTGGCCCTCTACCTGGTAACGCTTACGCCAGACGTAGTACAGCAGCACATAAAAGACGGTCATGGTGATGGAGGTGATCCACTTGCCCAGACCCAGGGGAACAGCGTAGTTCTCCAGGCCGGTGGTGCACAGAGCCAGTGCACGAGGTACCAGGTGGAAGGAATCGCCGGCACCCAGCACCACAGCCATGAGGCCGAACAGCTTGAACTGAGAGCCGCTCTTGCTGCCACGGATCATACGAATGCCCACCGTGAGAACGGCAGCCAGGTAAAAGATGTCAAATACAGTTTCAATGATTGCACGCATAGGTTTTTGCTCCTTTTTCAGATTGGTTTTGGAGGGATATTTATGTGAACAGGATGCTTTCATCCTGCAGCACCGGCCATACTGAACATTGTTCACTTTCGTCCTAAAAAAATTCCCACAATTTTGTGGGATGTTTTTTAGTAGATGGCTCGCCGGACGATCTCCAGCACGGTAGAGGGGTCAAAGTCCTGCCGCACTAGGGCAGACAGCATCAGAGAGAATAGTATATCCGCAAACTTTTCAACGGTAAACTCCTCTGTGAAGGCATCGGCCCGGATCTTGGTATCATTCTGCAGCACCACACACAGGGCTTCCAGAATGTGCCGCCAGGCACGCTGCATCTGCTGTTTGCCGTCGGCAGTATCCTGCCGGACAAAGCCCAGCGCATGGTGGGTAAAAAAGCCCGGATACCGCTGGCAGCCGTCCTCCAGCTGCTGATACATCCACCGGACGCAGGACAAGGTATCTTGAAAAACCACTTCGTCCTCCGGATGGTGGAAGATATCGCTCCAGATGCTTTCCACTGTAGCACTCAGCAGTTCGGTCTTGGATGCAAAATAATTGTAGATGCACCCCACCGAGACCCCACAGGCAGCGGCCACCGAGCGGATGTTCACACCTGCCCATCCGTTTTGCTGGATAAGCTCCCGGCTGGTTTTTAGGATATTCGCTTTTGACGTTGCATTTGGATTCATCGGATCACCTCAACATGAATGCTGTTCACAATGCATAGTATACAAGCTATCCATGGCATTGTCAAGGGGGGGTAAAAATTTCTGAAGATTTGTTTTTCCCCTCTTTGCGGCGGCCTCAGCGGCTCAAAAGAGGCCGCTTCCCTGCCCTTGCAGTCAGCCGTCCGGCACTCCTTATCTGGAAAAGCAGCACACCGCTCCGTCCATTGAAAACTGAAACAGCTGACCGATGCGGCGTTTGCCGAACTGGAATTTTCCCCCCTGGGCTGGTTTTTGCTGCCCATGGCGGCGTACATCCTCTCTTTTACAAAGAAGTTCGATGTGGTATACTGAAACCGACAACACAGACGTTGTGGAGGAGAGCCCGATGAAAGAAAAGACTTTTCAACCTCGATGCGGAACGATTCACTATTGGGCAAGCGTATCAAACCCGGATGCAATTACGCTTGTTTTTCTGCCGGGATTGACGGCGGATCATAGATTGTTTGATAAGCAGATTCAGTATTTCGAGAACAGGTATAATGTTATCGTCTGGGATGCACCGGCACACGGTTCCTCATGGCCGTTTCGGTTTGATTTTGATCTGTTCGATAAGGCAAAATGGCTGAACGATATCTTGAACTGTGAAGGAATTACAAAGCCTGTCATTGTTGGGCAGTCCATGGGTGGATATGTGGGACAGGCTTATGCACAGCTTTATCCAGACAAAATGACAGGCTTTGTCTCCATCGACTCTGCACCGCTGCAACGAAGCTATGTGACCGCAGTTGAGCTCTGGCTTTTGAAACGAATGGAGCCGGTATACGTGCATTATCCGTGGAAATGGCTCCTGAAATCGGGGTCAGAAGGTGTTGCCACGTCTGATTACGGCAGAAACCTCATGCGTGAAATGATGCTGACTTATGACGGCAATCAGAAACGCTATGCACAAATTGCCGGTCATGGTTTTCGTATTTTGGCAGCGGCTATGGTGAAGGATCTGCCGTATGAGATCAAGTGTCCCGCATTATTGATGTGCGGCACACAGGATCACGCAGGTTCGTGTATACGGTACAACAAAGCATGGCATCGCAATACGAAAATTCCTTTGACGTGGATCGAAGGAGCAGGGCATAATTCCAATACAGACAAGCCCCAACAGGTGAATCGTTTGATAGAAGAATTTGTTGCAAATATTTTATAACAGACGACTTCCAATTACAGCGGTTTACGTTTTTATGCACAAGTAACATCCGCAAACTGCATACCGTAAAACTCCCGTTTCAATCTTCACGAGTGATTTTTCTTGGAAGAAGCCCCGCCGAAGAACATCTGCCCGGCATTATACAAGCGAAAGAATGTATGAAAAAGAAGAAACACATCTCAGAGGAGCAGCATTATCTCTGTGAAATCGGTCTGGAAAAGATGCCATATGGATTGCTCTACCAATCTTATACAGAGGAAAGCCTCACGCACATCACGAGTACAGCCGCTCCATGCAAAGGTCAGCCGGACAAGCATCCACTGCTGGGAAAACGGGCAAAAGACCATCAGCCGCAAGTGCTTTGACCTGCTGGTAGAAAATCTCGGTTCCGATTTTCCATCCATGCTTCGTATGTGAGGGATGGTAATTTTTTATCGGGCAGAAGAAAAAGTCCGTCTGTGGGCCACCGAGTAACTCCGGTGGATGGCGCAGACGGGCTTTTTATGTACTATAATAATTATTTATTCGTGTGCAAAATCAGATGATTTCCAGCCATTTGTGATCCTCTTTAGCAGCTACGAGGTTTCATGATACCCCTTCTACCCTTGCCTTCGTAGGTATAAAGGGCATCATAGTTGTCATTTCAGCATACAATAGATTTATCAGCAAATAAATCAGTTTTATATTGCAGCAGCCATATGTACGTGTTATAATAAGATCAAAGAAAGGAGTTGATTATAGTGGCATCTGTTATGAGCGCTATCACCAATACAGTTCCGATCACACAGTTCAACCGTGGTCTTGCCGGCAAAATTTTCGAGGATGTTAAGCAGTGTGGTGCCAAGGTCGTTATGAAAAATAACGCCGCTGAGTGTGTTCTTATCTCTCCTGATGAATACGTTCGTTTAATGGATGAACTAAACGATGCACGTCTTCTGGTAGAAGCCTCTGAACGCATGGCTCACTTTGATTCTTCCACGCTGATCTCCGAAAAAGAAATGAATCGCCGACTCGGTGTTACTGAAAACGATCTTGCTGGTTTTGACGAGGTAGAAATCGAATGAACTGGAGTCTTCAATATCTCCCCGAAGCAGAAAAGGACTTGAGGGATCTTGATGGCAGCCAGCGCATTCTCGTTTTAAAAGCTCTTAAAAAGGTTCAGAAAAACCCTCTTCCGGTTGACGAGCAAGGCTATGGAAAGCCCTTAGGAAACCATAACAGTACCAGTCTTGCCGGACTGCTGAAAATCAAGCTTCGCTCTTCCGGACTGCGCATTGTATATCAACTTCGTCGCACTGAAAGCTCAATGCTTGTTATTGTTATCGGAGTACGTGCAGATGAAGAAGTATATGATATAGCGCAAAAGCGTTCCTCCCAGTATGATCTTCTTGGTTAATTTAGGCCGTACTATATGTAACGCAAAAAGCCCCACGCTCAACACCGCCTCTGCATCCGACCGTGCTTGGTCAGAACAGAAAAGCATATGTTGAGCGTGGGGCTTTGTTTATCGGCTGGGCTGCCAGCCGGGTTTCTGGTGTTCCTTGGGCTTATAGGTACCCTTGGTGGTATCAATGACTGCCTGATACAGTTCCAGCTTCTGCCATGTGGGGCAGTTCAGCCGCTCGATTTTTTCGATCACATAGTTGGCGTGGGCAGTTGCGACACGCTTACCCAACTCTTCCCAGCCTTCCTCGGTTTTGGGGTATCACAGCGCAAAAAGAGTGTCAACAAATTATTTATTGACAGATTTTCAATGAAACATCCAACTTTTTGAATTGCGCTGTTCCATCACTCACCGCTGCAAAAAACTTGCATTTTGTTCCACATCTACTATACTAAAGGATGTATCGATTATTCTTGAAAGAAAGCGGATGCTATGGAATTTCAAATGAAGTTAAAGCGATTTCTCAAACAGGAGACCGTTCTTTCGGTCGCCGCTGTACTGGCCGTGCTCTCCATGTTCTTTGTGCCGCCGGATGCAGACTACCTCGGTTACATCGACCTGCGCACGCTCGCCATTCTATTTTCCCTAATGACCATCATGGCCGGACTGCGGCGGCAGGGCGTTTTTGACCGGATGGGCCGGGCGCTGTTGGCACGGACCGGCAGCACCTTGCAGCTGGTGCTCGTTCTGGTCGGGCTGTGCTTTTTCGGGAGCATGATCATCACCAACGACGTTTCCCTGCTGACCTTTGTCCCCTTTACCTTTGTGGTGCTGAGCGGCCTTGCGCCGGACACCCGCCGGGCGCTGACCATCCCAGTGGTGTGCATGCAGACCATCGCGGCCAACCTTGGCAGTATGCTCACGCCCATCGGCAACCCACAGAACCTCTACCTCTACGGCAAAAGCGGAATGAGCATGGCGGAGTTCCTCCTGCTCATGTTCCCCTACACGGTCGTTTCGCTGCTGCTTCTGGTGGGCTGGGCGGTCGCGGTCTGCCGCAAACAGGCATCCTCCTGCATCGGTGCGCTCCCGGAGCAGCCGAACACCACCGCAGACCGGAAAATCATCCTGCTGGATGCGGTGCTGTTTGCGGTCTGTCTGCTGGCGGTCGTCCGGGTATTGCCCTACGGCGTTGCCTTTGCCGCTGTGCTGGTCTGTACCCTCTGCGCTGACCGCTCCACTCTCCGCAATGTGGATTACTCCCTGCTGCTGACCTTCGTAGCATTCTTCATTTTCATCGGCAATCTGGGGCGCATCCCGGCCTTTTCGGGCTGGCTGCAAGCCGTCCTCGCCGGGCGGGAAGTGCTGGTGGCAGTTCTGGCTTCGCAGGTCACCAGCAATGTTCCCGCTGCCCTGCTCCTGTCCGGGTTCACGGATGAAACTGCCGCGCTTATCATCGGCACGAATCTCGGCGGCCTTGGCACCCTGATCGCGTCCATGGCCAGCCTGATTTCCTACCGCCAGATCGCGCGGGAGCTGCCGGAGGAAAAAGGCCGCTACTTCAAGCTGTTCACCCTGTCCAACCTGATTTTTCTGGTGATCCTGCTGGCTGAATGGAGGATCATCGGGCGATAAGACCGAAACGTGGAGGTTCCGAAATGAAGCATCGTATTGTCACGGTTGCACAGATGAAGGCCATCGAACAGGCCGGAAATGCTCACGGCCTGCCCTATCTGCAGATGATCGAACAGACCAAAGAAGTTCTGCTATAACAATAAGTCCCCTCCGTGCAGACCCGGATCTCGCTTTCCGGGTATCTGCGCGGAGGGGACTTATTGTTTTATCAGAGTTTTGTCGTCCACAGGCCATGCAGATTGCAGTAGGCATAGACCGCCACCGGTGTCTCGTCGCCCAGCTCAAAAACCGCTCTGGGTGCCTCGCCCGGATGGAGATAACGGATGTGGCCGCCCTGCGCCGTTTCCACATAGAGCCACTGGATAACACCGATTATCCTATTTTTCATCTCTGTTACCCCCTGCAACTTCCGATTTATCGTCACAAGTATAGCATACTACCGCCTGTAAGAAAAGGCACAGACGCAAAAACCCCTGCGGGCAATTGCTCGCAGGGGCTTGGGTTATGCGCCGGTGTTCCTCACACTGGCATAACGGTTATTCAATTTCGATGAGATTGGGGTTTGCAGGCAGAGCCTTCTGCTGCTGGGGTGCAGGCAGCTGGATGTGCAGGATGCCATCCTCGAACTTTGCGTGGATATCCTCTTTCTTTACGGCATCGCCCACATAGAAGCTGCGGGCGCAGGTGCCGGAGAAGGTCTCTCGGCGGATGTAATGACCCTTCTCATCCTTCTCATCATTGCTGTGATTACGGACGGCCTGAATGGTCAGGTAACCGTCGTTCAGTTCCATCTGAACGTCTTCCTTCTTGCAGCCCGGCAGGTCCACGGCCACATCGTAGCCGTTCTCGGTCTGCTTCACATCGGTCTTCATCATGTTTGCACCGCGCTTACCGAAGGTCTCACGCTCTTCACGGTTCATGGCACGCTCCAGCGCACCATCGTTCCAGAACGGATCAAAGAGATCATCGAACAGATTCTCATGGAAAACAGCAGGCATAAACATAAATCATTCCTCCAATCCCGGCGTTCGGGTCGGGTAAAAAATCTTTATGTTGTTCATTCGGAAAGGCTTTCCGGGGAGCCTCGCGGCTCTCTCTTTTGCCCTTCCTCCTGAGCACGCCACTGTTATAGCACCGTTTATTAGCAGTGTCAAGTGTAGAGTGCTAAAATTCACAGAAAGATAATTTTTCGATAAATTTTCATACAATCTTTTGGATTTTCCGTCCTGTATTCGTTCTTTTTCTGGTCTCACACAGACCACAGCGTTTTTTCGTTCCTGGACCATCCTGTTTTGGCTTGAACTTCTATGATTATTCTGATAGAATTATCATAGAATCATTCAAGGAGGGATGAATATGATCATTAAATCCTCGACCACTCTTCGCAATGATTACGGAGCCATCTCCGATTTGGCGCATCACGAAGCAGAACCGATCTATATCACCAAAAACGGCGAAGGTGATTTGGTCGTTATGAGCATTGAGGCATTTGAGCAGCGGGAAGAAGCCATCCGGCTTCGCGCAAAGCTGGAAGCCGCCGAGGATGCTCGTCTTTCCGGAGCACCGTCCTACACTCTGGACGAATCCAGAAAGCGGCTGGAGGCGCTCTATCAACGTGGCTAAACTGATCATTCTGGAGCCTGCACAGCGTGAACTGGAAGAAATTGCATTTCTTCACATGAATCTTGTAGGCCCCAATTCAGCCCGCAAAATCACCAACCTGATCCTAGATACCCTTTCCCGTTTGGAATTATTCCCCTTGTCTGGCCCCCTGCCAGAAGACAGAGAACTTCTCAAAAACGGTTATCGCTATGTGATTGCAGGAAAGTATATCTGTATTTACCGGCAAATTGCAGATATCGTCTATGTCTATCACATTGCCCATGGTACAAGCAACTATCCGCTTTTATTCAAGCGACTTCTGCATGAAGAATCTTCTGCCGACAAATAATTTTTCCCATCCACATAACGTGTGGATGGGATTTTTTGTTTATGAGTCTCTCGGAAAAAGGCGTTCTCACCCTTTCACCTTCTGGATCACCGCACCCAGCCAGCGGCACAGAGTCTCCCCGGCCTGATTTGCGATTTCCAGCACACGGGCGTGGCTGTGCTTCACAGTCTGGATGCCGGTAGCCATATTCGTGATACAGCTGACGGCCAGCACCTTCATACCCAGATAATTGCAGACCATGGTTTCCGGCACGGTGCTCATGCCCACAGCATCGGCACCCATGCCCGCAAAGGCACGGATCTCGGCGGCCGTTTCGTAGCAGGGACCCATGAAGCCCAGATAAACGCCCTCTTTGTAGGAAATGCCCAGCTCGTCGGCGGTCTGTTTGGCGAGATTCCGCAGTTCCAGACTGTACGGCTCGGTCATGTCCGGGAAACGCGGGCCGAAGCGCTCGTCGTTGGGGCCGATGAGCGGGTTCGTACCCATCATGTTGATGAAGTCGGTGAGGAGCATCAGGGTGCCCGGCGCAAACTCCCGGTTGATGCCGCCGCAGGCATTGGTCAGCACCACCTGTTCCACACCCAGCAGTTTCAGGACATAGAACGGGTAGCAGACTTCCTTCATAGAGTAGCCTTCATAAAAGTGGAACCGTCCTTCCAGCGCATAGACCTCTTTCTCGCCCAGCTTGCCTGCCAGCAACGCACCTTTGTGGCCTGCTACTGTAGACACCGGGAAATTCGGGATATCCTTGTACGGCAGTTCTTCCGTTTCGGTAAAATCAGCGGTCAGATTACCAAGGCCGGAGCCGAGCACCACCGCGATTTTCGGGCGTTTGGTGGTATGCATTTTGATATACTCGGCGCTCTCCTGTGCTTTTTCATAAAGATATTCCATAGGTTTTCTCCTTTGCTGTTGTATGCATTCACTCTTCCATTCGTTCCTGTAGTTGTTTTACCGCATCTTGCAATTCGCTGCTGAATTGATTCAGGTCATCTTCCGTGATAATTTTCTCATTCAGCAGATTGACCAACGTATACGGCAGATCCGGTTTACGAAGTTCCATCTGAACACCCAGACTTTATCGATCCTCACGGATGCGTCGATTCAGCTCCCAGAACTTATCGGATGCCAGACCATCCCCGTTCAGCAGATCAATATATTGATGATTCAGCTTGTCGGAGAGATCGGACATTTCTTCTTCGGTCAGAATGCGCTTCGTCACGCGCTCTGTCCGCTGCTTTTCCTCGGCAAGCTGTTCGTCGTAGCCGCGCAATGCAGCGAATGGGGAAAAGATTTTTGCACGATTCTGAAGTGTCATGCGCGGATGCTTGCGCAGGGATTCTTCGCTCTGCGGGCGCTCCATATGGAGAATGTCCGCATATTTCCGGGCGGTCTCCTGCCCAGTCTTGCTATTTTTGTAGTTTTCCATCCGGCCCTCCTGCACTGTGCCCGCCGATTTGCCCATTGCGCTGGCGCATGGTTGCACCTTCTTCAAAGCCGCTGGCTTTCAGGATGGCATTCTTGCCATACTTGCCCTTGATGCCCAGCATGGCCTGCGCCCAGCTTCATCAGGGTGTCGGCATCCACCGGGATCTTGTCCTCAAATGCTTTCATCACTGCCTGTGCGCAGTTGCACTGTCCGGCAGCTTTCCATGCGGCAGCCTGCGCTGGCCCGTTCTTCGATGTTCATTTTTACAGTCCTCGTCTTTCTTTCATAAATCAGATATTTATACGTCCTGCTGCTTTTCCAGTGCTTCAAAGTGGTACCGGGGCTTGCCTTTGCTCTTTTTGCCGTACTCGATGGCCTCTTTGGGGCAATCGCAGATGCACGCCATGCAGTGGGTGCAGTGTTCGCCCCAGACCGGCTTGCCGTTTTCCAGCCGGATATTGTTCAGGGGGCACAGCTCCACGCACTTGCCGCATCCGATACAGACATCCGTTGCCCGGAAGGCATCCGCCTTCACAAAAAAACGATAGAACACTGGGTTTACCGGGCCGCTCATAAAGCGGTCGTAGAGGGTGTCTCTCAGTGGAGAAAATTCCTGCCCGGCTCTGACCTGCGCCAGCGCCTTCTGAAGCGCAGGCTCTGCCTGCTCCACGATGCGCCGCGCCTCCTCCGCTTGCGGCGCATGGAACATGGCAATGTAGTTTTCCGGCATGATGATCTGGGCTGTGCCCATGTACCGCAGGTGCTTTTGGGCTGCAAGCTGCCGGTTATATTTTGCCGCATTGCCGATCTCGCTGCCGCAATCCATCACAAACCAGATGCGCTCTGCCCCGGTCAGCTCGGTGTTGCCCAGCCACTGGGACACCACCCGGGGGATGCGCCATGCGTAGGTAGGCGTGACCAGCACCACATCCTGCCCGGTCTGCACCGGGGCGGTATTCCCTGCCTTGATGCAGGTGTTCAGGTCGTAAAGCGGCATATCCAGCCCTTCGGCAATGCGCCGTGCCAGATACCGGCTGTTGCCGGTTCCTGTAAAATAAAGTACCATGGCTGTTCCCTCGTTTTTGTATTTTTTTAGATGCCTGTCTGCCCGGCAAACTGGAAGTTATGGTTTTAACTTCCTCCAAATAATCAGCTTTAGGATAATACATACGACCACCAAAACTGCCACCAAGGCACCATCCAACAGCAACTCTGTGTACCATGGTGCAGACTGCATGGCATATAAATTGGGATAGGTTTTGAAGTGCCAGAACTTATAAATTCCGAACCCAATGAAACCTCCTATGAATGAACCAATAACGATGTTTAAAAAACAATTCAACTTTCTCAGCATAGTAGTGCACCCCTTTCCAAATTCCGAGTTGTCATTCTCAGTCTACGATGGTTTCTCCCTGCAGAAAAGCTCCCTCCGGGTCGGTTCACCCTTTTTTCAGCAGCTTTTTATAGCTCAGATCCATGGCAAAGGCACCAAGGGGAGCCGTCAGCACGATGGCCAGCACCGCCACGGTAAGCACCGTATCGCCGCAGGCAAAGCCCAGTGCCAGCGGAATGCCGCCAATGGCAGCCTGCACGGTCGCCTTGGGGGTGTAGGCCATCATGGCGAAAAGCCGTTCCTTTTTGCTCAGGCTGGTGCCCAGAAGGCACACAAAAACGCCCAGCATCCGGAATACCAGCGCACCCACGATCAAAAGCAGTGCCTTTGCGCCTACCTTGCCCAGATAGCCGATGTTCACCGTTGCGCCCACCAGCACAAACAGGAACACCTCCGCAGCCACCCAGAGCTTGCCGTATTTTACCGAGAGCCTTTTTGCTACCACTTCTCTCTTTTTCTGCAGACCGATGCCGATAAACATAATGGCGATCAAGGCCGAGAAGGTGATCGCGGTGGTCAGGGCGTCCTCCGCTGCCACCAGCAGGAAGGAGATGCTCAAAATGATCAGCACCTTTGCGGTGTCCCGGATATGGACCTTTGCAAAGAAGCAGGCCAACAGGGACCCCACCGCCAGACCCACCGCCATGCCCAGCAGAATGGACACCGGGATGTTGACAAAACTGAGCAGAGAGGCACTTTCGCCCTGCATCATGCCCACAAAGGTGGAGAACAGAACAATGACGTACACGTCATCCACCGACGCCCCTGCAAGGATCAGCTGCGGGATGCCCTGCTTTACGCCGTAGCCTTCGTCCATGAGCCGGACCATCCTCGGCACCACCACCGCCGGGGAAACTGCCGCCAGCACCGCACCCAAAATTGCCGTCTCCAGCACCGTCAGCCCCATGAGCTTCGGTGCCAGCAAAAGCACCCCCATCAGCTCAAAAGACGCCGGAACAAAGCACATCAAAACGGCAGGCCGCCCCAGCTTTTTCAGCCCAGAGGTATCCAGCCCCAGCCCTGCACGGGTGAGAATGATGATCAGGGCCATCTTCCGCAGCTCCGGGGAGATGCCCAGAATGCTGCCGTCCAGCAGGTCCAGGACATAAGGCCCCAGCACCATGCCGGTTGCCAGCATTCCCAGCAGGCTCGGCAGCCTGCACTTCTGGCAAAGCCACCCCATGAACATCCCAACCATCAAAATCAGCGAAATACTCAGTAACATAAACGTTCCTCCTTACCCACAACACGCAAAAAAGCTGACACCTTCTGCGTGGTTTTCGTCGCAGAAGTCATCAGCTTTCAAAGCGGTTCAAGTAATCCGGTTACTTCGGGAGAACTTCATTCCCGTTTATTCTGTTGGCAGTATAGCACACCTGCAGCCCAAAAGCAACTCCGGCCTGTGCAGTGCCGGGGTTTACTCTGCCTCATAGGTTCTGCTTTTTTTCCAGCATTCGTTTTTTTGTGATTTTCAGATGCCTGTCTGCCCGGCAAACTGGAATTTCTCACTTTTTCATCTTAGGAGCAATAAGCAGCACCACTGTCACAAGAAAATATATACCATACAGTAACCAAGTAATTGTATTGTTCCAAGGGAAACTCTTTTCTGGATGGTTCAATGCAAACACTATAAATACAATAGCTACAATCAACATTATCACACCGATAATCCTTGATATACTCTTTTTCATGTAAAGCACCTCCTCGTCAAACTGGAAGTTATTGATTTTCTGAATCCAATCCAAGCTCTTTCAGTTCTTTTTCGTTTTTGATGTCTTCATCAGTTTTCTTTCCGGTGATAGCACTGTATGCTTCTTTAATACCATTTTTCACTGCCCACTTGATAACAAAATACAGCGCAATTAAAATAACGATTGCAGTTCCACCGCTGATTCCTAGTTCATTCCACATAATAATATCAATGCCTCCGATTTCATAAATTCCGATTTGTCGTTCTCAGGATACTATGATTTCCGCACACAAAAGACCTGCGGCAAGGTGTGCGCTTACACCTCGCCCTCAAACTTCATGCCCCAGCTCATACGGGTGTCGTACATCAGATGGGTCAAGGCAAGGCTGTCCTGCAGGGTGTAGCGGTCGCTGCCGGTGCGCCCCAGCTTGACGCAGCGGCTTGCTTCCCGGATCTCATACTCAAAGCCATTGATATCCACCGGGCAGCGGACGACCTCTGGCTCTTTGCCCTCCACTTCCAGCGTCATAGTCTCAGCGTGCTGGAAATCCGGCAGGAAAATACTGCCCTTGGTGCCAACGATATGGGCGTTGCGCTCCAGCTCCTGCCCGATGGTCTGGACAGACTCTGCCTTGCAGCCGCCGGGGTAGGTCAGCGCAAGGCGGCTGTAATCGTCGGTGCCGTACTCGTTGATGTGGACCTCTTTGGTCTCCACCTTCTCCGGGTCCTGTCCGGTAAGGATGCGCAGAAAACCCAGATTGTAGATGCCGATATCCAGCAGCGCACCACCGCCAAGACCGGAATCAAACTTGCGGTCCTTCCGGGCACCGGAGACCACAAAGCCGTACTGACAGGTGATCTGTTTCAGCTCCCCGATGGTGCCGGCCGCAAGGATCTTGCGCAGGCGGTCGTACAGCGGCAGCAGCCAGATCCAGAACGCCTCCATGAGAAAGAGGTGCTTTTCCTCTGCCAGACCATACAGCTCCCGTGCCTGCTCCGGGTTGATGGTAAAGGGTTTTTCGCACAAAACGTGCTTGCCATGCTCCAAGCAGAGCTTGCAGTTTTCGTAGTGCAGGGTGTTGGGAGTGGCGATATAGATGACCTCCACCTCCGGGTCGGCGGCAAGGGCTTCATAGGAGTCATAGCAGCGAGGGATGCCGTACTGCTGTGCAAAGGCCTATGCACTTTCCAGATGCCGGGACCCCACGGCAACAAGCTGCTCCCCTTCTGCGCCCATTTGTTCCACCGTAGACGCAAACTTCTTGGCAATGGTGCCGGTCGCTAAGATTCCCCACTTCATAACGGTACCTCCCGGTTTATTCCTTTGGATTCGTTGCGTTCAGTATACCATGGTTTTCCCCTGCGGAAAAGATAGTGAAAAACAAAAATGCCCCCGGAGGGCTTGTTCCAACTCTCCGGGGACAGATTCTATGCACCGGTATCTTTCATCTTGTTCCAAACATTCTCATCCATTATAATAGAAATAGAAAGAAGGTGCCAACATGAAACATCGCATTGTGACGGCTGCGCAGATGAAGGAAATTGAACAAGCCGGGGATGCCCACGGTCTGCCCTACCTGCAAATGATGGAAAACGCCGGGCTGGCGGCTTACGCTGAACTGCAAAAGCAGTTCCCACATTCCGGCAGGCTGCTGGTGGTCTGTGGAAAGGGCAACAACGGCGGCGATGGGTTTGTGATCGCCCGCGCCGCCGCAAAAGATGGCTGGAACGTGACCGTTTTTCTGGCCGAGGGCGAGCCGAAAACTGCTGATGCCATCCGCAACTTTGAGCGTCTGCATTCCCTGCCGGTGCACATCTGCACTGACGGTTCTGTACTGGAAACCCAGAGCTTTGCTGCCGTTGTGGATGCCCTCTACGGTACCGGATTTCATGGTGAACTGCGGCCTTCCGGCCTTGCTGCCTGCGGGCTGATGCACCTTCTGCACAAAAGTGGCACCTTTGTGCTGGCCGTAGACCTGCCCAGCGGCATCAATACGGACACCGGCGAGGTTGCCAAGGGTGCTGCCCATGCAGACCTGACCGTAACCTTCGACAGCTATAAGCCTTTGCATATCGCAAAAACCTCTGCGCCGCTGTGCGGAAAGATCGTCTGTGCCGACATTGGCATCCGGGATGAATGGCACCCGGAGTTTTGACGAGGGCTTGCCGCTGCGGAAAAACACCTGCACGCAAAAGACCCTGGCAGCTTTCAAGGCACGCCGGGGTTCTTTTTGTCATTCTGCTGCAAAATGTCTGCACTTTCTTGGCCGAACGCAGAAAATGCAGAAACCGCTTGATTTAGCTCGGTTTCCGCACTAGAATGGAAACCAGAAAGACAGTTACAGTTTCCACAAGGAGGACGCTCATGCAGGAAAAGCTCGATGCGCTGGTGCGCACGCAGGCCATGCAGTTATTCCGTCAACAGGGGCTGCATTTCACCATGCAACAGGTGGCAGAGCCGCTGCACATCAGCAAAAAGACCATCTACACCGTTTACCCTTCCAAGGAAGCGCTTCTGCTGGACATGGTAGACCACGCCTTTGCAGACATCCACCGCTGCAAGCAGGAGATTCTGGCGGGCAGCGGCACTTTGCAGGAGAAGCTGCGGGCGGTCATCATTGCCATGCCGACAGAATACGCCGCGCTGGACCTGCGGCAGATGAAGGAGCTGGACGAGAAATACCCGGTGGTGGCGGCGCGGGTGCGCAGTCAATTGGAAAACGGGTGGGAACCCACCATGGCGCTGCTGGAACAGGCTGTGGCAGAGGGGGTCATGCGTCCGGTGTCCCTGCCGGTGCTGCGGCAGATGATCACCGCATCCATTGAGAGCTTTCTGGCAGACCGCAGTCTGGCAGAAAGCGGGGTGCAGTATGTGGCTGTACTGGAGGAAATGATCTCGATTTTACTGGAAGGAGTGCTGCCCCGATGAAACACAGTTTTTGCGAGGACTGGGAGTTTACACGACACTGGACAGAGGCCTTTGGCAAGGGGCTGCCAGTGCCAAAACAACAAGCCGTCCGCTTGCCCCATACCTGCCGGGAGGTGCCGCTGCACTATGCCACCCCCGCCGATTATGAGATGGTCTGCGGCTACCGGAAGCGGTTCCGGGTGCCGCCGGTGCAGGCTGCGCCCCGACTGTTTGTCCGCTTTGACGGCGCTGCCCATCAGGCGGTGGTGCGGGTCAACGGCAGGGTTGCCGGGCAGCACCGGGGCGGTTATACCGGCTTTGCGGTGGAGATCACCGACCTTGTGGACCGGGAGGGTGAAAACCTGCTGACCGTGCAGCTGGACACCCGTGAAGACCCAACTATTCCACCCTTTGGCTTTGTCATTGATTACCTGACCTACGGCGGGTTGTACCGGGAGGTCTGGCTGGAAGCTACGGCAGAAAGCCGCCTGACCGATCTGTTCGTCTACACGCCCACCCTGCAGGAGGCTGTGGTGCAGTGGACGGCAGAGCTTGCGCCCGCAGCCGCGGCGGTCCGCATCCGACTGGAGACCGCAGACGGCGCCCTGCTGGCAGAGCAGACCGCACAGGCAGCAGAAACCGGGAAGATCCAGCTTTCTGTGCCGGATGCACAGCCGTGGGATACAGAGCATCCGGTTTTGCATCATGCTACGGCGGAACTTTTGAACGCAGCCGGACAGCCCATCGACCGCAAACAGGTGACGTTTGGCTTCCGCACCGCAGAGTTCCGGGCGGATGGCTTCTACCTCAACGGCAAAAAGACCTTTCTGCGGGGTCTGAACCGACACCAGAGCTACCCTTACATCGGCTATGCCGCACCGGAAAGCCTGCAGCGGGAGGATGCCCGCATTTTGCAGGAGGAGCTGCATTGCACCGCCGTGCGCACCAGCCACTACCCCCAAAGCCAGTATTTTCTGGATGAGTGCGACCGCCGGGGTCTGCTGGTGTTCACCGAGTTGCCGGGCTGGCAGCACATCGGAGACGACAACTGGAAGGACGCCGCCTGCGAGATGCTGCAGGAGATGCTCCTGCAAAACCGCAATCACCCCAGCATCATCCTGTGGGGCGTGCGCATCAACGAGAGCGTGGATGACGATGCCTTTTACACCCGCACCAATCAAATTGCCCATCAGCTGGACCCAAGCCGCGCCACCTCCGGCGTGCGGTATCTGGAAAAAAGCCATCTGCTGGAGGATGTCTACGCCTACAACGATTTTTCCCACAACGGCACAACGCCCGGCGCAAAGCCCAAAAAGGACGTGACCCCGGATATGGGCAAGGCGCTGCTCATCTCGGAGTGCAACGGTCACATGTACCCCACAAAAGCCTTTGACGATGGTCCCCATCGACAGGAACACGCCCTGCGGCACGTCCGGGTGCAGAACGCCGCCTATGCTAGCGGGGAGCACGCCGGGTGCTTTGGCTGGTGTATGTTCGACTACCAGACCCACAAGGACTTCGGCTCCGGGGACCGCATCTGCTACCACGGCGTGCTGGACAGCTTCCGCAACCCCAAATTGGCGGCGGCGGTCTATGCCAGTCAGGGCGATACTGACCCGGTGCTGGCTGTCAGCTCTTCCATGGACATCGGCGATAACCCTGCCGGGCAACTGGGCACGGCCTACGTTTTCAGCAATGCCCAGCAGGTCAGGCTCTACAAAAACGATGTGTTTGTCACTGCCCTGCACCAAAGCGAGTGGACGGCGCTGCCTCACCCGCCCTTTGTGATGGACGATACCATCGGCGAGCTGCTGGAAACGCAGGAGCACTTTTCTCCCGCCAAGGCAGCCGCTGTGCGGGACTGCCTGCTGGCCGCCGGAAAATACGGCTTGGCGGGACTGCCGCTGGCCTACAAGGTCAAATTCGGCTGGTGTATGCTGCACTACAAAATGGCCTTTAAGGACGGCGTGGCGCTTTACGGCAAGTACGTTGGCAACTGGGGCGGCGAAGCCACCCGCTGGCGGTTCGATGCCGTGCAGGACGGCAACGTGGTGCGCAGCGTGACCCTTTGCCCCAGCGCAAAGCTGCACTTGGAAGTCAAGGTCAGCCGGACGGCTCTTCGGGAAAAAGATACTTACGATATGGCGGCTGTCCGGGTACGCATTCTGGACGAGAATGGCACCCCTGCCCCCTACGCACAGTTCCCGGTGCAGTTTGCGGTGGAGGGCAGCGCTGCCCTTGTGGGTCCACAGACCGCCGTTGCCGAGGGCGGCATGACCGGAACCTATCTGCGCACCGTGGGCACTGCCGGAGAAGCCGTGCTGACCGTTTCTGCACCGCAGACCCAGCCCGTTGTGCTGCAGTTCACCATTGAAAAGGAGGACGCTGTATGGAACTGACCCTGAAACAGAAAACCGCATTTGGTATTGGTGCCGTGGGCAAGGATATGGTATATGCTCTGTCGGCTTCTTACGTCATGTATTATTATCAGGATGTGCTGGGGCTTTCGGCCAGCTTTGTGGGCGTCGTGCTCATGGCTGCCCGGTTCTTTGATGCCTTCAACGACCCCTTTATGGGGGTTCTGGTGGCAAAGACCCGCACCCGCTGGGGACGTTTCCGTCCGTGGATCTTTTCCGGCACGCTGCTCAATGCGCTGGTGCTCTACGCCCTGTTTGCCGCCCCGGTGCTGGACGAAGCGGCGTTGATGGTCTATTTCAGCGTGGTGTACATCCTGTGGGGCGTCACCTATACCATGAT
>OBLG01000449.1_pt1 | contig 45104 bp, 47 predicted proteins | sample 1517451 | NCBI WGS metagenome assembly OBLG01 (sample SAMN04571694, study PRJEB22368) | human gut metagenome | biome: human gut; material: stool | host: Homo sapiens | place: Luxembourg | collected 2012-06-29
ATTCTACCATAAGGGGTCTGTTTTTTCTATTGTCCGTTTTTACTGGACTTGTGCATTTATGCAACAATCCGTATTTTTTTATTCTTATCAGAAGCTCATTGTATGGGTGCAAATCCACTTGCCGTGTGCCGACGCTGTGACTACCATGCCCTTAACGCCCGGAATATTCTTGGTAACAACGCCCGTGCCGTCCTTAACGGTGAGGGGCATATCAACTCTTACGTAGCTAACACGTCCTGCTGCGTCGATATTCGCCGTGAGCATTGTGCCTGGATAATTAAACTGAGCCTTTGTGATCTCTGCAAATCCGTTCAAAGCACCCGCAACCTCACTGATATCAAGCGGCCATGCACATGATGCGTTATAGGGCGGCTTGCTGTTGTGTCCGCAGCTTTCGGCAACGAGGGTTATAACAACCTTGTAGCCGTTTCCGTTCCTTGAAATGCTTGCGCTTTTAACGCCTGCCGAGGAAAGGTTGGTAGGAAGAATAAAGGTGCTTGCCGCTGTGCCGTCAGAAGATCTTCCGTTTGAGAAGCTTTTGCTGTCCTCGGTCTGCTTCTGATTGCCTCTCGCAATGCTGTTTGCGATGCTTGTTACCGTGCCGTTTTGCTTTCCGTTAATTGTTACCGAATCAACGCCGATAGTTACCTGCTCGGTCTTTTTGTCAGTCATCCTCGCCTGTGCATAGGAGCTTTGGAGGCAGGTGTTATAATAGGCAACAATCTGATTTTTGTTATATGCGAGAACATTTGCAGCCGCCTGAGCCGAACCGCCCGTGCCTGTGCCGCCTGTGGCTGTGCCCGTTCCGTTATTGGCAGCGACGCCCGTTCCGTTGGCGGTTGTAACGGTCTGTCCGTTCGCATTTGTAACAGTACCCGTTCCGTTCTGAACTGTGCCCGCAGAGCCGTTATTGCTAACGTTGCCGGAGGAATTATCAGTATTATTCGACTGACTTATGTCAGGCTCAATACTTCCCGTAATCTTATCAAGCGCAACATTCCAAGCCGTGCAGCCGATAATAACGCAAAGCATGACCGAAACGGTTATAATAAATCTTTTCCAGCTTCTGTTCATGGGTTTTACACTCTCCCGTAATTTATTATATTTATTCTATCATATTTCAAATAAAATTTCCACTGTTTTTTTTGATAATCCGAACACGTTTTACAGGCTGAAATTTGTATATTCAATCACCGTTTTTGCCGAGCCGCTGACCGCTCCTCCGCTGAGCTTAACGAGAGTAACGTTTGAAAGATTGAAGCGTTCCGTGTAGCTTACCGTCATGGACTGAAGGCTTGAATCCTCTACGCTGATTCTTGCGACTACGCTGATTGAATCTGCCGAGACGCTGACCGAGGCTGCGGACGACTTGAATTCACCGAGAGACTTGCTTACGGCTTCGGCGCTTATATAATCTCCGCCGAGGCGATGAAGTATTCCGTTCTCGTTTGTCGGATTGCTTTCGCCGTTGAACTGAGCCGTCAGCACCACAACATCGCCTTCCTGCTTGGCTGTAATTGAAGATATTTCCTCCGTCTCAAACTTGCCGCTTATAAAATTATCTGCAAAAAGCTTTTTATCGGCATTGTAATCATAATCGGCTGTTATATCCTTTTCACCGAAAACAGAAGCAAAGGCTTCTGCGGCATTTGAAGCCGAGGACAGTGAGCCGAGGCTGTCAATGCTCGCCTCACACTTGAGCGCCTTTTTGTATTTATAGCAGTATTTGTCTACATAGTTGACGGCAGCATTGAGCATATCCGTCAATCCGTTGCTATCCGTAGGAATGTTCGCAATTTTGACCGTTTTCTCGGTTACGGATTTTTCATATGTCGGTTCAACATTCTGCGTCGGTGTTTCTGTCTTGCCTTTACATGAAGCAAGCGAGATGACAACGCAAAGTGCCGTCAGCAAAGATAATATTTTCAAAAAACGATTATTCATCTTATCACCATAGATAAGATTAACCTATCGCAGGTGATTTGTCAAGTGTTATCCTTACTGATGGATTCCCTGATCAGCAGTCGGCTTATTGCCTTTCCGTTGAAGGGAATGAGAGGATAGAGATATCCCCTGCCTGTTACCGTTTTCGTAAAGGCGATAACAAGGGCAACTGTCAAGAGTCCTGCAATGAAGCCATACAGATTGAATATTGCTGTCATGACAACTATAAATATCCGCGAAAGCTTGAAAGCGTAGCCCAATTCAAAGTTCGGCTGAGCAAAATTAGCAATTGCGACAAACGCCATTATCAGCACAACTTCGGACGAAAACAATTCGGCACCGACAGCAAGATCACCGAGAACAAGAGCACCGATGACGCTGAATGAATTACTCAATGAGCTTGGGGTATTCAGCGAAGCAAGCTTCAAAGCGTCAATGACTACCTCAATTATCAAAAGCTGAGCAATGATGGGCAGCGAATAATACTCCTTGATTTGAATAAAGCTCAGCCACGCCGGAATGTGATCGGGATTTTTTATCAGCAAAAACCATACAGGCGCAAGAAGCAATGCAAGAGCGAAAATCAATCCCTTGACAAAGCGCAGATATGTGCCCACGCATGGCGGAAAATAATAATCGTTTGTGTCCTGCAAAAAATCAAAAAAGCCGGTCGGGATTATCATTGCCGTCGGCGAATTGTCAACAAAAAGAATTACGCTTCCCTCGGCAATGCTCGCCGCCGCAGCATCGGGGCGTTCCGTATATCTGACCTTCGGAAACGGATTCCATTTCTGTTTTCTGACAAGACATTCAATCACGCTCTCCTGACTCATATTGAGCGTATTGACCTCAATTTTATCAATTCTCTGTCTGAGATCGTCAACGGTCTTTTCGTCCGCCTTTCCCTTGAGATAGCATATTGCAATGTCGGTCTTTGATTTCGCACCGGCCTCTCTGACCTCCATTACCAAATCACGGTCACGAATTCGGCGACGGATAAGCGCCGTGTTTATAAGGATAGATTCTACAAAACCGTCATGCGCTCCGCTGAGCACCTTATCGTTATCGGGTTCGCATACACTGCGCTTAGGATAGCTCCTCGTCTTGACAAGGAACCCTGTGTCAAAACCGTCAACAATAACGAGCATTGCTCCCGAATATACAACTTTGGCAATTTTTTCAATATCCTTGCTCAGTTCAATTTCCATATAGGCAATGAGCCTTTGCGCAAACTCTTCGGCGGTGGCGACGCCTTTATCAACCCCGCTTGCCTGCATCATAAAGTTCATCACACGCTCGGAAGTTTCACCGTTGATAAATCCGTCAACAAAATAGAGCTTCGCTTTCCTGCCGCCCGCATTGAATTTTGTGGCTACGACATCGTAGTTCAGACCGATTCTGAAATACTTGTCCAAAAGCTTTTCGTTATAATCAAAAATATCCGAAAACAACACATTATCCATCAGCATTTCTCCGTAAAATTGATAATGTTATTATTTTCGGACTGAGTTAAAATATACCTATTATCTAAACTGATTGTAAAGATTTACTATTGCATTCCATGTCAGAACACCGACCTGACCGTTTTGCTCAATACCCTCAAGCTTCTGAACCGCAAGAACTGCTTTTTTCGTCTCTTCGCCGTAATAGCCGTCGACCGTAACATCCGGTATTGACGGATTGTTGGCGGCAATCGTTTTGAGATAGGTCTGTAGCTGTTCGACTACCTTACCGCTCGCACCCGTTGTGATGATATATCCCGGGTAAAGCAATGACGAATAGCTCCTGTATTCATCGGGCAGTGAGGTGAGAACACCTGCATATGCGTTCTGAATCATATCCCATGTGTCTCTGCCGACAATTCCGTCAACGTCAAGTCCGTAGAGCGACTGAAATGCAAGCACGGCGTCACGCGTTTCATCACCGAAGATCCCGTCAACCGCAACATACGGCAATTTCAGATTGAAGTAGCTGAGAAAACAAAGATAATACTGCAGGATTTTTACGGACGAACCTCTGCTGCCTTTCTTCAGAACTCTCTCGTATTTTCTTTCGGCTTCGCTTATTGTGATCCCTTCGGAATAAAGCTCCGAAAGACCCTTTATGCCGTTATAAATTCGTTTGATTTTGTACCATGTATCCTTGCCCACAACCCCATCGGACTCAAGATTGAAAATATGCTGGAACTGTCTGACTGCATTTTGAGTCGTCTGCTCAAAATATCCTCTTGAGCCCGAAATTTTCGGAATTGACGGATAGTTTGCGGCAATTCGGTTCAGCTCACGCTGAATTTCAATAACCTCTTCGCCGCCGGTTCCGAGCCTTAACGGCGTTCCGGGGTAGGTCGGCGTATTTGATTTTATAGGGGCATTTTTCACAATATCAATATCGTTTCCGTAATAATACTGAAGTATTCTGTACGGTGTGTAGCCCTGATTTGCAAGCGCAACCGTGCCCCATTGCGAAAGCCCCTCGCAGGTTCCTGCACAGTATTGGGTGAAATACGGCTGTATCTGACCTTGTTTGACAACGTAATCATTGAAAATATCATCAACCACACGGCTTATGTTTTCAAAAATGTCTCTGCCCTCAACATAATATTGGTCGAATTGAGTCGAATTTGTTATGTCGAAATCATAGCCTCTTGACCTGTAATGCTCTGTATAAACTCTGTTAAGTGCAAAAGTTATCTCGGCATAAATATTCGCTCGGAGAGCATTTTCCGGCCATGTCGGATAAATCTCGCTTGATGCAACGTTTTTTATATACTGTGCAAACGGCACACGGACGTTTCTTGCCGCCGCATTCGGTTTGCCGAGATGAACAGTAATAAATTCGGGAACGATAGGTCTGTCAGGCATCAGAAGTCACCTCCGTAAAGTCCCATAGGCTGTTCTGCAATATTGATCGGGCCCGGTTCCCCGCCCGTTTCCGTCAGCGGAACAAGCCTTGCCGGTTGAATTGCTTTGATATTCGCAAAAACAGGAACATTAAAAAATTTTGACTTTGCAAATTCCGGGTGAGTGACCGTGACCTCATAAGTTGCATAAGGCTCAACGGTTGTGTTCTTCTCATCAAGGGAATAGCTCGTGTCGGGAGCAGGCAGAACAATATTGTCCACGATCCCGTTTATATCCGTATATCCCGAATAAATTTCCCGGTCCCCCGTTTCGAGCGGAACGCTTATCTTTACGATTGCATTGATTATCGGGTAGCTTCTTCCTCCCGATGAGACCTGAACGCGCATACTGCCCTTAGACGGGTTTTTGTTTTGGAAATCCTCAAAATTCTTGTAGAAATCCGTTTCCTTGTTTGCACCCGCATTGCTTACAAAAGGCAAAGCATTTGCCATTGCCGGAACAGTATTCTCTTCCTCGGCTTCGAAAATCTCCTCATCGGCAATCGGTTTTTGTTTTGAAAATTCAACAAGCTCCTGCCGATATTTTTCAATCATTTTTTCAAGCTCGCGCATTAAAAAACCTCCTTCGCTTTATAATATGCGAAAGAGGTTTTGTATGCCATTCAATAATTATTTTTTTGACGATGACTGACCGTAGCCGTAGCCGTAGCTTCCGTAGCCGTATCTCTTGCCATAGCCGCCGTAGCGACGGCCGTAGCGGCTCGTTTTGCTGAGGTTGCTTGTATCGGCGTTGAAGATACATCCGATAATTTCCGCACCGTTCGAGTCGATATCCTCAATTGACATTCTGATTCTCGAATAAGGCGAGAAATCCTCACGGACAACGATTATCGCCGCATCGACGAAGCCTGCAATAACCGAGGTATCCGTAACAACGCTCGCAGGTGCGGTATCAATAAGAACATAGTCAAATTCCTTGCGCGCTTCTTCGATTATAGACTCCATTTTTTCTGTTGAAAGAAGTTCCGACGGATTATTAACGCCCTTCTGATCGGCAAGCACACAGACATTGAAGCTTGTAACACGCTTGATGGCTTGGTTCAGCTCCACATTACCGAGAATCACATCGGAAAGTCCGTATTCCGTAGTAGGAAGTGAGAGCATCTTGCTGACCGACGGCTTTCTGAGGTCGGCATCGATTATCAAAACGTTCTTGCCGTTCTGCGCAATTGAAAGAGCAATATTAACGCAGGAGGTCGTTTTTCCCTCATTCTCGCAAGCACTTGTTACAAGAAAGACCTTATTGCCCGTTCTTGTAGAATTATTTTCGATTTTTGTTCTGATTGCCTTATATGTTTCGATGAAAGAGAAGCCGTTCTTTCTGTCCGTAACAAGCAAGCCCTTTGCGGTTTTATTCTTATTCGTAATCTGCTGAACCGAGCCGAGAATATGCACATCGAGCTTTTCGCTGAGCTCGTCTGCGGTCTTTGCCGTATCCTTAACAAGGAACATAATGAAGAAAACAACACAGCTTGCAACTGCGGCAATAAAGCCGACCATCAAAGCAAGTGAAACAACAGATCTGTTTGAGTTCGGATAGGTCGGAAGCACGGGAGTGTCGCAAAGAGTGAGCTTGGCATTTGGATATCTTTCGGTAACTATATCGCCGTAAACATCAACAACCGTGCTTGCAATTGCGTAGGAAATCTTCGGGTCGCCCGTCGTCACCGACATAACAATAACGTTTGTCGAGGAAACAACATTGACCGAGATACTTTTGTCAACAGTGCCGAAGTTAACCTTTTCAGGACATTTTTCAACGATTGCCTCTTTCAACGCACGGCTTGAAAGAATATAACTGAATGTGCCCGCCATATTGATCTGAGCATTGATTTCACCGCTTGAAACCTGTCCGTTTTCAGTTGCGGAGTTAACAACAAAAGATACCGTTGAAGTATAAGTCTCGCTCTTTGTCGCCTCGCCGATAACACCGCCTATTGTCGCTCCGATAACTGCAATTATCGCAACGATCCAAAGCTTTTTGGAAAGCTCCTTAAAAAAAGCGAGAATATTTATTTCAATTCCTTTTGAGTTTTTTCTGTCCGAATATGATTTCACTTTAACCACTCCAAATATTTACTGTCGTTTCATGCTGTATTTTCTGCCGCCGTCGGAATGTATAGCATAGGTAGCGCAATAAAGAATTGCGATAACAAGCTGTCCGTATTTTGAGCTATAACTGATTATTCCGCTGTCAAGAACAATCATCATCGTAATAGCCGTTATAAACAAAACCGAAATTTTTCTTTTCTCCACAAAATATGCTCTCAAAAAAATGACAAAACAATATACATACATTGAAAAATAAATCAAAAAGCCTATCAGCCCAAGCTCACTTAAAATCTGCCAATAATTATTATGGCTGTAAAAGTTGCCGAGGAAATATTCACTTTCAAGAATACGGGAATAGTTGCCCATTCCTTTTCCTATAATCGGGGATTCGTTGAACATGCTTTTTGCCGCTGCAATATATCTCTGTCTAAGAGCTATACTTCCATCTGTTCCTTCGCCCTTTATATAGTCAATCATACTGTCAAATCTTCTGCCGATAACCGTGTAGAGCGTATCGTTTTCCATTACGATAAGCAGAACGGCTACACCGATTGTCATCGCCGCTACTATTCTCAAAAAGTAATTTTTCTTTCCGACCGAGAGAAAAACTATCATTATCGGAGCCGCAAGCGAGGCAAGCAGACCCTTTCGCGAGCTTGAAAAAGCGCAAAAGACAACGAAAACAGCCACCAACGGATACATCCATTTCTTACCGTTGACATAGGCTCTGTAGAACGCAACCGCCGAAGCGAAATCGATCCAGACGGTTATATCATTGGGATTGTTGCCGCTGAAATAGCTTCCGACGCTTCCGTTTTTCCAACCGTCTGCCGGAACGGCAAGAAATTCGAGAATCGTTATTATAACTGCACCTGCAATAAACAGCGACATCAATCTGTCCAGATCCTCCATTGTGTCAACATAAATCGCAACAGAGGTTGAGATAAGCAGAATAATACATAGCTTTATCACAAAGTTTATATTATATGAGGTAAAGAACTGCGCCCATAGTCCGGACAGACCTCCGTATAATATCAGCGTCAAATACCACACCGTAATATACGGTATCATTATCCTGTTCTTACTTTTTTCCAAAAGCACGAGGAAGGACGCCACAAACATAAAAACCGCGGCAGCAGGAGCGATTATCGGAACCCTGTAAAAAGCAAAGACAATTACCATGTTGAGCAAAAATGCAAACTCATACAAGCGTCTTGCCCTGCTCTGATCGCCGGAGTTTATTCTCAAAACACCATTTTTCAGAGATATCATAATTATCCTTTCCTCATGATCGTGACAATACGGGCATTGAGAAAAAATCAGCATATGCCTTGCCTGCATTGAATGATCTTTCCCAAAGCTTTCTTGAATTTTCTCTGTAGAAATCCCTTTCGGATTTATCCATACCGTAATATCTTTTTATAAAATCGGCAAACTCGTCGACAGATGCTCTTTCACCGAGAAGCTGACCGTTATATCCGCTTTCCACAATTTCACGGACTCCGCCTACATCGGTTGAAACGATCGGAATTCCGAACGATGCCGCCTCCATCATGGATACGGGCAGACCTTCGCTTTTGCTTGTGCTTATAAAAAGATCGACGGGGTTATTCCTGTAGAACTCATAAACCTCGTTATTCGGAATGTTTCCGAGAAATTCCGTGTCGGTTTTCTTCAGCTTTTTTCTGACGCTTTTTTCAAGCTCGGGCCGTCTGTTTCCGTCGCCTATATGCGTCCATTTTATTTTATATTTTCCCGTTTTTTCAAGCTTTTCGAGAATATCTATTATCTTATCAATTCGCTTAATATCCGTAATAAGCGAGCAGGAAACAATGTGCAAGCCTTCCTCGGACTGCGTTCCCAGTCCTGCATCAATCGTACCGAGATGAGCGGTTTTCACCTTATCGGCGTACTCGGGATATCTTGAAACGATGTGTTCCGTTCCTACATCTGAACACGGATATACGGCATCGCAGTTTTCAAGGAGAAACCTTCTCAAAGGAAGATAATTGAGCGCATTTCTTTCCTCATAAACATCATAGCCATGTGCCCTTGAAATAAGCTTGACTTCGGCGGCCTTATTTATAAAGTATTTTTTCAGCATAACTCCGACAAACGCCGTTGCAAAAAACCAATAGCTGTAAACCGTAATACTGTCATAGCCGTCAATTCCGCAGTTTTTAAGAACCTTTAAGCATTCCCTATAGCTTCTGACGGAACGGTTACAAAAATACTCAAAGAACATTCTTTTTCTGAAATCCGATCCGATTTCTTCCTTGTCCCACTTATAATAATCCGTTGGGGCGAAAATATTACGCAAGCCGCCGACAATATCTCCTGTTCTTGCAACCGACTGCTTTTTTTGCGAGACATTATAATACTCTATGCCCTCCGGCAGAGCTCTCATAATCGGCTCACCGGGATCAAGCTCAATGGGCAGTATTATAACACGCTCAAAGTGATCCTTCAAAAAGGCTACCTCGGATTCAATATAGGTTTCACTTATACCGTAAGGGAAACCGCTTGTTATCATAATCAGGCATCTTTTCAAAAAATCACCTCCACAACACTTTATTTTATCATTTTACAGGTACCGTGTCTACAATTTTTTTAAAATTCCTGCAATTTCCACGCTTTATCTGCAAATTTCGGCAATTACCTCTGTAAATATCGCTGCCGCAGTCAGAATATCTTCAATCGGCATAAACTCATTTGCACCATGCATATTCGTCACAGTGTCACGGCTTATTGCGCCGAAAGCGACTCCGTTCTCTATATCGTGAACGTAGGTTCCGCCACCCATGCTGATACATTCGCCCTTGTCGCCGCTGTAATCCTCATAAGTTCTGAGCAAGGTCTTTATAAAATCCGAGTTTTCGTCAACGTAATGTGCCTCTCTCATTTTCGTATTTTCAATTTCAAAGCCATGCTTTCTCAGGCTTGCCGCAATAACATCGGCACAGTTTTCCTTTGTCGCCGACATCGGTGTTCTTGTATCAAAGCAGCCGTCGAATTTGCCGTTTTCAAATCTCACGACATCCAAAGTCAGTGTAAGCCGCCCGAGCATATCGCTCATATCGACGCCGAGCGCCTCGCCGTTATATTTTCCGTGGGGAAACAGAGCTTTAAGACTGTCTGCAAATTCCGTACATTCGCTGTCAAAATCAATATAGCTCAGCAATTCAAAAAGCGCCGTTATCGGATTGTTACCGTTCTCCGGAAGCGAAGCATGAGCCGATGTACCCGAGCAAATCAGTTTCTCACCGTCAAATGTAAATTCGGCATTCGTGTGCTTTGCTTTCTCTGCGGCAATATCAATTTCCTCTTTTGTCACTCCGATAAGCTCCGCTTTTGCAAAAGCGGGTACGGCATTGGCCGCTTCGCCGGCATCAATGCTCTTTATGTATTTCTTGCAGTTTGAAAAATCAACCGTCCTGTAAAAATGCTTTGTAAATCTTCCCTTTTCTCCATTCGTAACGGGGAAATTCGCATCTGGCGTAAACGCATATTTCGGATACTTATTCTTTGAAAAATAATATTTGAGGTCACCGCTTCCGCATTCCTCATCGGTACCGAGAATCAATCGACAATTCTTGCTGACGGGCAGATTGAGGTCTTTAACCGCTTTCATAGCGTAAAGCGCCGCAACAGCGGGACCTTTATCATCACTGACTCCCCTGCCGAAAATCATACCGTCCTTTTCAACAACGGTATAAGGGTCGGTATCCCAGCCCTCACCGGCCGGCACAACATCAAGATGCGCCAGAACAGCCAGCTCCTGCTCGCCGCCGTTAAGGTCAACCGTACCGACGTAGCCGTCGCAGCTTGCCGTTTTGAATCCAAAGCTCTCTGCTTTTTTGAGAGCAAGCATAAGAGCCTCATACGGCTTTTTGCCAAAAGGCTTGCCCTCCTCGGCGGCACCGCGTACGCTCGGCACGGCGACAAGCTCGGATATTGCTTTTATCATCTCGTCTTTATTCTTCTTGAAGTAATCAATTATTTCTCTTTTCATCAGAACTCACACTCGGCATTACATTTTTCTGTTTTAACAAGCGATCCTTTTTCAACCGTTCCGTTTTCTGCTCCGCACCACGGACAATAGATATGATCCTGCGGTGCGGTAAGATCGGGATTGAGCGGAACATTCGTGTTTCTGACAACTTCAAAACGTTTATAGCAGCATTCGCATTGCTTTTTCATTATGTACACCTCTGTTACAAAAAAGAGTTGCCGACCGAGGAAAAATTGCACACTTCCCCCACTGCAGCAACCCCATTTAATTTATATCTCTTTCTTTTCTTATCTGCGGTCACCGAAAAGGCTCTGTCTTGCCTTTCTGATCTCGGCGATGTTCGACGAGAGAACCTCATCGCTGTTCTTCATAATATCCTCAACGAACTCTGCGGCCGCCGAGCGAATTTCTCCGGCCCACTTGTCCGCCTTGCTCTTCGTGTCTTGAGCCTGATTGTTTGCGTCAAGAATAATTGCATCCGCCTGGCTTCTTGCGTTTCTGACAATGTTCTCCGCCTCGGCTGTAGCCTGAGCACGGACACGGTCAGAAAACTCATGGGCAAGTCTTGTGATCTCCGAGCTTTCGATCATCTGCTTTGCCTGCTCCGAAGCAGCGGAAAGAGTTGACTTTGCGTTTGCCTCTGCCGTTGCGGCAATTCCCGAAGCCTTTTCCTTTGCGGCGCTGATTATACCGTCCGCCTCCGTCTGAGCGGAAGAAACGATTGACGAAGCCTCGTTATTTGCCTTTGTTATAAGGTTATTATGGTGAGCCACTACCTCCTGAGCTTTTTCAAGCTCGATCGGCAAATCATATCTGATGTCCTCGATGCATTGCTTAATGGTCTCTGCATCAACCGCAACCTTTCCCGAAAGAGGAATTTTGCTGCCCATGTCAATGGTATCTTCAATTTTATCAAGTAAGCCCTGTACGTTCATCGTTAGTCTTCCTTTCTTCTTATTCCTTTAACTATATCGTCGAGCACTTGCTCGGGTACAAAGTCCGAAACGTCGCCTCCAAGCTCGCAAACCTGCTTGACAATGCTGGACGAAAGATACATATAATCCGCACCTGCGGTGACAAACACTGTTTCAACATCGGGATTAAGCTGCTTATTGGTAAGTGCCTGCTGGAATTCGTCCTCGAAATCCGAAACGGCACGGAGTCCCTTTACGATCGCGTCCGCTTTTTTGATTCTTGCATATTCGGCAAGCAGTCCGTCATAAAAATCAACCTCAACGTTCGGAAGATTCTTGACACATCTTTCGATGAATTCCACTCTTTTTTCCGGATTAAAGCAGCCGACAGGCTTTTTGGGATTTATCATCACAACAACAATGACTCTGTCAAAAAGCTTCGATGCACGGGTTATAACACTGAGGTGGCCTTTTGTTACCGGGTCAAAGCTGCCCGGACATATTGCTGTTCTCATCGGTCGTCCTCCTCGCTGATACGATAGACCGTTATACCGATTTTTCCGTATTTATAGTTACGGTAAATTGAGAAATTGCCGACCGTCTGCGGCATCTCCTCTCCGTAGGGGTGTTCGCAGATTATCACACCGCCGTCATTAACATTCTTAACGACATAGGGCAGGGTATTCTGCAAGAGTCCCTTTGAGTACGGAGGATCCATAAAAACGATATCGTATTTTTTTCTGTTTCCTTTAAGGAACGTTACTGCCTCCGTGCGAATAACCTCGGCATTGTTCTCAAGCTTGGTCGAGATAAGATTTTTCTTTACGATATCCACACTTTCGGCGCTCATATCGGTAAACGTGGCGTAAGCCGCTCCCCTGCTGAGTGCTTCAATTCCGAGCTGACCCGATCCTGCGAAAAGATCAAGTACACGCCTGCCCTCCAGTTCGAACTGGATAATGCTGAAAATCGCTTCTTTAACCCTGTCCGTTGTCGGACGAACGTCCTCGCCCTCCAAGGTTTTGAGAACCCGTCCTCTTGCTGTTCCCGTAATCACACGCACGGCGCAAGCTCCCTTCCTTTAACTAATTTTATATACATCTTATTATCACATTTTTTACCTTGTGTTGTCAACATTTTTTCTAAAATAATCATAAACTTTTTGCGCCGTGGCTCTGTTTATCCCCTCAACACGGCAAAGTTCGTCAATTTCCGCATTTTTTATCGCCGTAACGGTTTTGAAATGCTTCAGAAGAGCCTTGGCTTTTTTCTCGCCGATTCCGTCGATTTTTGTCAAAGTTCCGCCGAGAGACGATTTCTGATGTTTCGATCGGTGATATAAAATTGCAAATCGGTGAACCTCCTCCTGAATCGTCGAAACGAGTGTAAATGCCTGTCGCTTTGAGTTGATTGCGATTTCGCCGCCGTCATATGCAATGGCCCTCGTTCTGTGCTTGTTGTCCTTAACCATGCCGTAAACAGGAATATCATAACCGAACGCACGAACAATAGGCAAAACCGCATTGACCTGTCCCTGTCCGCCGTCAAGAAGAATAAGATCCGGCAGGATTCCGAACCCCTCGCCGCTTTCCTTCTCTTCTTCATATCTGTTAAGCCGACGTGAAATAACTTCAGCCATTGAGCCGTAATCGTCCTGACCGTCAAAGCCCTTTATCGCAAACCGGCGATATGATTTTTTGTAAGGCAATCCGTTTTTGAAAACGACCATGCCTGCAACGTTATCACTGCCTGCCGTATGTGAAATATCATAGGATTCGATCATCACGGGCGGCTTCGGCAAATTAAGGAGCCTTGCAAGCTCGTCAAGAGCCGCCGTAGCCTTTGCATTTCTGCCCATACTCAAAGCAAGCTTCTGCGCTGCATTGTTCATGCACATCGTCATGATTTCGACCTGCCTGCCACGCTGCGGAACGTTGATCTCAACCTTTCGTCCTGCATTTTCGCTCAGCCATTGCACAAGCAATTCTTTATCGTCAACCTCACCGTCAACCGTAATAAACGGCGGAATATGTCTGCCCATTGAATAGAAACGGGTTATAAGCTCACGTCTCGCCTCGGGCAGGGTATCTATTTCATTGAATAAAAACCATTCGTTATCCCTGAGTCTGCCGTCATAGAAGCGCAAAACGGAAAGGCAGTATCTTTCATCGGACTGTGCGATTGCAAAAACGTCCTGCTCCCTGACATCCGAGCCGACGACCTTTTGCTTTTCATTAACTTTTTTAATAGAATTTATTCTGTCTCTCAGCTTTGCCGCACGCTCAAAATCAAGCCTTTCGGCGGCGGACTCCATTTCTTTCGTTAATTCTTTAATTATCTTTGCGCTGTTGCCCTGCAAAAAATCGAGAGCGGCATTGACAGATTCGTTGTATTCGGCGCAGCTTATCTTGCCCGCACATGGAGCTGAGCATTGCTTGATAAAATAATTCAAGCAAGGTCTGCCCTTGCCGATTTCCTTCGGAAAGCTTTTTCCGCAACGCGGAAGCATGAAAATTTTCTGCGCCTCATCAACGGAATTGGTTACGCTGAAGGAGCTTGTATATGGCCCGATATAGCGTGCTCCGTCATCCGCCTTTTGCAACACTGAGCTGATTTTCGGCCACGGTCCCTCACTGACTCTTATATAGCTGTAGCCCTTGTCATCCTTCAGAAGAATGTTATATTTAGGCGAATACTGTTTGATAAGCGAACATTCAAGCACGAGTGCCTCAAACTCGCTGTCACAAAGAATATAGTCAAAGTCAAATACATTTTCGACCATCTTTCTGACCTTGATTGAGTGATTATGCTGTGAGCCGAAATATTGGCTGACACGGTTTTTGAGCTTTTTCGCCTTGCCGACATAGATAATCTCGCCCTTGGTGTTCTTCATAAGATATACACCCGGCGTCAGCGGCAAGGACATTGCCTTTTTTCTCAACTCATGAATGTCCACGGTATTCACCTCGATTCCGTAAATTCTCTGTAAATTCAAAAACTGCCGCACATCATATGCGGCAGTCACGGTTTAGTAAGGGATTCTTATACTGCAAAGCCCGAGTTAACAAGCTTAACAAGCTCATCAACGGCCTGCTCCTCGTCAGGGCCTGCGGCGATGACTTTAATTGTTGTGCCGCCGTCAATACCGAGAGAAAGTACACCGAGCAAGCTCTTTGCATTCACACGTCTTTCTTCCTTTTCGATCCAGATAGATGACTTGAAGCAATTAGCCTTCTGAATAAAAAATGTTGCAGGACGGGCACTGAGACCCACCTGATTCTGAACTGTAACGTCTTTTTCACACATAATTGATATCTCCAATCAAAGTTAAATCCAAGTCTGTTTTCAGCCTTTCATACAACAGTTATTATATCACAAAAGTTGTCATCGTCAACAAATAAAATTGACTTTAAAATTATTTCGGCTTGTATTCCAAATGTGAGTATTTTCAGAAGTCATGCTTTGTGCACTTTGTACACCGATTAACTGTACTTTTAATGCACATTGACTATTTTTTACTCTCATTATCCAACGATTGGAGATATTTCATGTCTTTTTCACTTAATTCGGCTTTTTTCAGCAAATCGGGTCTGCGTCTCTTTGTCCGCTCCAGCGACTGCTCCCTGCGCCACTTCATTATATTGGCATGGTGACCCGTCAAAAGGACATCGGGAACGGTTTTTTCGTGCCATTCATACGGTCTTGTGTACTGCGGATATTCGAGCAAGCCGCTATAGTGGCTCTCCTCCTCAAACGCTTCATCGCTCGCAAGCACACCGGGCAACATTCTTGTTATGCTGTCGGCAAGCACAAGAGCAGGAAGCTCGCCGCCTGTTAAAACATAATCGCCGATTGAAATTTCTTCATCGACAAGTTCCTCGATAACCCGCTCATCAACGCCCTCATAATGGCCGCAGAGAATGGCTATATTATCCATTTTTGCAAGCTCCTTGACTCTCTGCTGGTCAAGTGTTTTACCCTGCGGAGACATATATATCAGGTGCGGACGGCTGCCGATTTCTCTTTCAAGCTCGCCGAAACAATCAAATATCGGCTGACACTGCATTATCATTCCCGTGCCGCCGCCGTAGGTTGTATCATCCACACGGCGATGCTTGTCCGTTGAAAAATCACGGATATTGACACAGTTTATTTCAACCAGTCCGCTCTCTCTCGAGCGGCCGATAATGCTCTCGTCGAGGACACGCCCGCACATCTCCGGGAACAATGTCATTATGTCAATTCTCATCGTCAAATATACCTTTCATCGGTCTTATCAGCACCTTGTTTTCCTTAACGTCCGTATTGATCACAACGCTCGGAATTGCGGGAATAAGATATTCCTTTTCACTGTCCGCCGCAATGTGCCAAACGTCATTTGCACCCGTTTCGCTGACATCGGAAATTTTTCCGTATCGCTTATCCGTATCATCGGCATCAAAAACATCACAGCCGACAAGCTCCTCGATGAAATAAACTCCGTCGGGAAGCCTTGCGTCCGAGCGGCGCATATAAAGCCGCTTGTTTCTCATCGCCGAAGCAGCTTCCACAGTGTCAATGCCCTCAAGCTTCATCAGCACGATGTTTCCGTGCGGACGTGCGGAAATAACTCCGACACTGTTTTTTCCCTCGGCGTCATAATACAATGTTTTGAATTGTTTAAGAAATTCGGGCGAGTCCGCCCACGGGTTAACACGCATTTCGCCGCGCACGCCGTGTGTTCCTACGATCTGACCGACTGCAAGAAAGTTTTTTATCATAAAATCACTTAACCTCTGTGAAATATCTTATGAAGCTTCTGCCTGCGCTCAACGTTCCGTCAGTCAGGTTGATACCTGCGTTCATAAGCAATGCACCGGAATAAATCTCACCGTCTGTTTCATCGCGGTACATTTTTTTGGGATCAAGTCCCTTCATCTTAATAAGCAGAAAATCGTGCGGCGCTCTGTTTTTTATAACGACAGTCAGCAAGGCTTCACTCTTATCCTTTGCAACATATTCCCATGCACACTTGAACTCATCGTCCGTCGGTGCAATAATTCTGTAAAGATCACCGAAGTGAATTACATTATAATACCTGTGATAATCCTTAACCTGCTCTTTGACCTTTTCCTTATCCTCCTCGGACATCTCCTTGGGGTCAAGCTCATAACCGAAGGTGCCCGCCATTGCGACTGCCGCCTTGGTTTCGATTCCCGTTCTGTCACAGGCGGAAACATGAGCGCCCATGCTCGATGCCGGATAGCACATTGTTGTGCCAAACTGAATTGTCAGTCGCTCGATCGGGTCGGTGTTGTCCGAAGCCCATGCCTGCGGCATATAGTAAAGCATACCGGCGTCAAAACGTCCGCCGCCGCCGGCACAGCTCTCAAAGAGGATATGCGGAAATGCGCTTGTTATTCTGTCCATAAGCTCATATGTGCCGAGAATAAAGCGGTGGAAAAACTCCTTTGAATGACGCGCATCAAGCATCACCGACGCAGGCTCTGTAATAGCTCTGTTGTAGTCCCATTTGAGATATGCAATATTGTTCTTTGAAAGAACATCATACATCTGATTGAATATGCAATCACGAACATCCTGTCTTGTCATATCAATAACATACTGCTGACGGGCAGGCGACTGCTCTCTGCCCTCAACATGAACGCACCAATCCGGGTGAGCCTTATAAAGCTCCGAATCCTCGGAAATCATCTCTGGCTCATACCAAATGCCGAACTGTACGCCCTCTGCATTTACTCTTTCGATAAGCTTTGTGAGGCCGCCCTTGAGCTTGCTCTCATTGACAAACCAATCGCCGAGAGAAGAATTGTCGCTGTCACGGTGACCGAACCAGCCGTCGTCCATAACGAGCAGTTCGATTCCCAGCTTCTTAGCTTCCTTGGCATAGCGGACGAGGGTCTCCCGGTCAAAATCAAAGCCCGAGCCCTCCCAGCTGTTGATAAGAAGCGGACGTTTTTTATTTTTCCATTCTCCTCTGATGAGATTGTTGTTGTAAAGATCGTGGAATGTGCGGCTCATTTTGCCCATGCCGCTGTCGGAATAAACCATTACGACCTCAGGGCTTTGGAACTCATCGCCGGGTTCAACGACCCATGTGAAATCAATAGGGTTGATACCCATTACAAGGCGTGTGCAGTCAAGATAATCCGTCTCGATATCAGCGGAGAAGTTACCGCTGTATACAAGGTTAAAACCGAAAGCATCACCGAAATCCTCGCCGCCCTTATCATCAACAAGTGCAACAAACGGATTGTGGTTATGGCTTGACGAACCTCTTTTGCTGGCAACAGACTGTATTCCGTGAGCAAGGTGCCGTGTTATGACTCTTCTCTCTCTCGACCAAACGCCCGAAAGGTTTATCATGTTATAATCCATCGACGGGAAGTTTACACAGCAGCTTGCAACCTTTTCAATCTCAAAGGTTTCCTTTCCCGTATTCTCAACCTTGACGCTCTCGGTGACAACGCTGTAGTTTGCAAATGCGGTGTAATAAAGCGTTACCTTTGCGCCCGTGAATTTATCAATTGTAATAAGCTCAAGCGTCTGAGCCTCACTGTCATCATTGCAATAAGTTGCCGGAAGTCCTTTAAGCTTCGGCTTTCCGTCGTAGATTTTATGGTCAAGATAGCGTATATCCGTCGTTGTTCTTCCCATTGAATCCTTTATTGAAAGTGCAGCAAGTCTGTAATCGCCCGAACCGTTACAGGAATACTCCATCGGCTGAACGTCAAGAGAAAACTTATAATCGTCAACATGAACGTTTTTCGGCGAAATAGTGGCAAAATATCCTCTGAACGGTAAATCCAAAAGATTATCATCCGGAATTTTCTTTCCGTAATAGAGATGAATAAGATATCCCTCACGGATTTCGATTGCATATGTTGAATCAAGCGTATCAAGCTTGAAAATCTTTCTTTTTTCATCAAATGTAATAGGCATAGCTAAACCTCGCTTATTTTATTGGTATGTCATATTTTATCATATACTGAGTTGCAGGTCAACAATTTACGATTGACAAATTCACTTAATTACTATAAAATTTTATATAGAAAAAACGCACAGAAGAGGTGTTCACCACGGAAAAGAAAAACATACATAAGGACCATCGTCAAAGGGTAAGAGATTCCTATCTCAAAACAGGCATTGACGCAATGGCAGATCACAATATTCTCGAACTTCTTCTTTTCTATTGTATACCCCTGAAGGACACCAATCCGATAGCGCATGAGCTGATTGAAAAATATCACGATCTCAACGGCGTGCTTGATGCTCCGATAAAGGAGCTTGAAAAGATAAACGGAATCGGCGAAAATGCCGCCGTAATGATAAAGCTCATCCGTGACATTTGCTCAAAATACCATGACAATGCGATAAACAACAAGGTCAATCTTGCCTCGGCGGAACGTCTTTACGATTTCATAAGAATGAAATATCTCGGAGAAACAAGAGAGATCGTCTATATGCTTTCGCTCGACGCTCACGGCAGGCTCAAGCATTGTATCAAGGTCACCGACGGAACACCGACAACCGCGGTTTCCGATAACAGAAGCCTTGTTGAGCTTGCGCTGAGATTTGACATTACAAACGCGATCATCACTCACAATCACCCGAACGGATTTGCCACTCCGTCTCAGGCGGATATTGTCGCGACCGAAGCGATTGCGAAGCTTTTTTCAACGGTCAGCATCAATCTTGTTGACCACGTCATCGTTGCCGAGGACGAGATATTCTCTTTTGCGATGAGCAAGAAGTATTCATCATTTTTAGGATAAAGCCATTTAATCCGAAAGGAGATTGATTTATATGAAAATAATTACAGTAAGCCGTGAATTCGGAAGCGGCGGTCGTGAAATTGCCAAAAGACTTTCCGACGTTCTCGGAATTGCCTATTACGACAGCGAGATTATCACCGAAATTGCCAAGAAAGCCGACCTTGATGAAAACTATGTAGCACATTCTTTGGAAAAAGGCATTCAGCCGACGTTTCAGATTCACTTTGCATGTGCTTTTTCTCACATTTCCGCTCCTGATCCGACGGTTAAACTGCTTTCCGCTCAGCACAACATCATCAATGAGCTTGCCGAAAAGGGCGATTGCATAATCGTCGGCAGAGCCGCAGATGTTTTGCTTGAAAAATATGATCCGTTCCGTATCTTTGTTTATGCCGATATGCAGTCAAAAATCGCAAGATGCCGCAAGCGTGCAGGTGACGGCAGCAAGCTCACGGACAAAGAAATAGAGAAGAAAATCAAACAGATAGACAAGGGCAGAGCCTCAAGCTACAACATGATTTCCTCCACCGACTGGGGTGACAAGCGCGGCTATGACCTTTGTGTTAACACAACAAATATGAATATAAAGGAGATTACGCCCTTCATTGCCGAATATGCAAAGCAGTGGTTTAAGGATAAGCAGGCATGAAGATAAAACTTTCGGATCACTTTACTTATTCCAAGCTTTTAAGATTTGTATTTCCGTCAATAATAATGATGGTTTTCACTTCTATTTACGGAGTTGTTGACGGGCTTTTTGTCTCAAACTTTGCAGGCAAAACCGCCTTTGCCTCAATCAATCTCGTTATGCCGTTTGTAATGATACTCGGAGGCATCGGCTTCATGATAGGCACTGGCGGAACAGCGCTTGTCTCAAAGGTTCTCGGTGAGGGCAAGAAGGAAAAAGCGAATGAAATTTTCACAATGATGATTATTTTTACGCTTCTTCTCGGCGCTTTGCTCTCTGTCATCGGCGTTATTTCAATGCCGTGGGTAGCGAAGTTCCTCGGCGCAACCGAGGAGATGATGGCGGATTGTGTTATTTACGGCAGAATCGTAACAGGCTTTACCGTCGCATTCATGCTTCAGAACGTTTTCCAAAGCTTTCTCATCGCCGCCGAAAAGCCTAAGCTTGGACTTCTCGCAACGGTGCTGGCAGGCATTACGAACATGGCGCTCGATGCGATATTTATAATTGTTTTCAAATGGGGTGTTGCAGGTGCGGCAATCGCAACGGGTCTGAGCCAATGCGTTGGCGGGATTTTCCCGTTGATTTATTGCTTGAGGAAGAATTCAAGCCTATTGCGCCTGACAAAAACGAAGTTGGAAATAAAACCTATTCTCAACGCCTGCGGCAATGGCTCCTCGGAGCTTATGAGCAATATTTCCTCATCCGTTGTCAGCATGATCTACAACTTCCAGTTGATGAAATATGTCGGTGAGGACGGCGTTTCCGCTTACGGCGTGCTGATGTATGTTCAGTTCATTTTCGTTGCCATTTATATCGGATATGCGATCGGCTGTGCGCCGATAACGGGCTACCATTTCGGAGCCCGGAACCACAATGAGCTGAAAAATATGCTCAGAAAAAGCTCCTTTCTCAGCGCCGTTTCGGGCGTTGTTTTAACAATACTGGCGATTGCGCTTTCATCGCCGCTGGCGAAGCTTTTCGTCGGCTATGATAAAGAGCTTTATGAATTGACCCGTCACGCATTCAGATTGTTCGCCTATTCATTCCTGCTGGCAGGCTTCAATATTTTCACCTCATCGTTTTTCACAGCTCTCAACAACGGTGCGGTTTCCGCAGCAATATCTTTCATGCGAACGCTGATTTTTCAAACCTCGTCGGTTCTTATACTTCCGATATTTCTCGGCGTGGACGGTATATGGTGGGCAATCACGGTTGCGGAGTTTTTCGCGTTTATCCTCTCCCTCATCTTCCTTTTTGCCAAGCGCAAGAAATACAATTACATATAATAACGGCATATAAATATAATTAAAAAAGCAGAGGTCTTCCTTTTTTTTGGGAAAATCTCTGCTTTATTATTTGTTGATTAAAGAACCTTGTTGAAGAAATCAATTGCCCTCGGCTCTTTCGGATTGAGGATAACCTCCTGCGGTGTACCTTCTTCGATAATATAACCGTCGTCAATGAAAAGCACTCGGTCGGCAACCTCACGGGCAAAGCCTATCTCATGGGTAACGATTGCCATTGTCATTCCCTCTGCCGCAAGATCCTTCATAACCTGGAGAACCTCGCCGACCATTTCGGGGTCAAGCGCCGATGTCGGCTCGTCAAAGAGCATGATATCGGGATTCATGCAAAGAGAACGTGCGATTGCAACTCTCTGCTTCTGTCCGCCGGAGAGCTGATGCGGATAAGACTCCGCCTTGTCCTCAAGTCCGACTTTTTTGAGCATTGCCATTGCTTCCTCTTTTGCTTTTTCCTTTGAAGCCTTTTTAAGCTGAACGGGAGCAAGCATAAGATTCTGAATGACGTTGAGGTTGTTGAAAAGATTGAAGTGCTGGAACACCATTCCAATGTTCTCACGAATCTTGTTGAGGTCGGCTTTTTTATCCGTAATCGCCTGACCGTCAACAATGATCTCGCCGCCTGTCGGCTCCTCAAGACGGTTTATGCAGCGAAGAAAAGTTGACTTGCCGCTGCCCGACGGTCCGAGGATAACGACAACCTCGCCCTCGTATATATCAGTCGAGATATCCTTGATAACCTCCAAATGACCGAAGTTCTTTTTGAGGTGAGAAACGTGAATTTTAACGTTGTTTTTATTTACGGCCACGGTTCATCCTCCTCTCAAGAGCCTTTGCAACCTTGGAAAGTATTGTGATAACGATAAGGTACATCAGACCAACAAGGAACCATACCTGGAACGACTTAAAGTTGATCGCAATAACATTCTGGGCAGCATTTACAAGCTCGGGGAAACCGATAACGGAAAGAATCGAAGTATCCTTGAGCGTGATGATAAACTGGTTGATGATGCTCGGTATCATTGTGCGGATAGCCTGCGGAAGAACGACCTTCTGCATTGCTTTCCAATATGGAATTCCGAGGCTTCTTGCCGCCTCCATCTGTCCGATATCAACGGACTGAATTCCTGCACGGATGATCTCCGACATATATGCGCCGCAGTTGAGCGAAAGACAGATTATACCTGCCTGCAATGCGGTAAATGTAAAGGTACTGTGTAAAAAGTTTTTCAAAGCGTAAGGTATACCGAAGAAAACGAAGAATGCAAGAACTATCATCGGAACGCCACGGATAATATCGACAAATATCTGTGCGATGACGTTGCATACCTTACTTTTAAGCACGCTGAGCATGCCGAAGATGAGACCGATGATGCTTGCAAAAATCAAGCTGTAGAAAGCCATGATAAGCGTCTGTCCCATTGCCTCAAGCAGCAGCTTGCCGTAAACCGAAATTATATCTGCCATTTAGCGGACTCCTTCTGACAAACAGCAGGGCATCTTTGCAGACGCCCCACCGCTCATTTTTTAAAATTAGCCATTGTACTTGTTGATGATTTCGTCGTACTTGCCGTTTGCCTTAATGTTCTTAAGACCTGCGTTGAACATATCAAGGAATTCCTGATTAGCGGAATTGAAGATTGCAAGACCGTAATCATTACCCTCACTGGCTGTGTTCTCAAGAACCTTGAGCGCAAGCTTGCCGTTCTTGATGGAGTCGACCATGATCGGTGTATCCTCGAAGCAAGCAACTGCCTGGCCGCCGATAACTGCCTGATACATTGTCGGAGAATCCTTGAATGAAGCGATTGTGAAGCCATACTTATCCTTGAGGCTTTTTGCATAGTCGGCACCCATTGTACCTGTCTTAACCGCAACCTGCTTGCCCTTGAGATCCTCGAAGCCCTTGATTGTGGAATCAGCGGCAACGGTCATTGTCTGTGTGCAGTGATAATATCCGTCTGAGAAAATCCAGCCCTCGCTCTTACGCTTCTCTGTGATAGAAGCACCTGCGATCATGGCGTCCGCCTGACCTGACTGACATGCTGCGATAGATGCGTCCCAGCCAACGCTGTTAAGCTCGTACTTGAAGCCCTGATCCTCAGCGATAGCGGCAAGGATCTCAACGTCAATACCGACAAGCTTGCCGGTAGCGTCCGTGTACTCAAACGGTCTGAAAACTGTGTCGGTAGAAATCTTCCATACTTTTTCATCTGTCTTGTCGTCTCCCTTGGAGCCGCAGCCTGCGAAAAGGCAGAACATTGTAGCTACGCAAAGAAGAATTGCGATAAATTTTTTCATGAACTCAAATCCTTTCAATTATTGATTCGCAAAATAATACAGAGATAGTTTAATCTATAATTGCGAATTAGTCAAGGCTAACAAAGCCTGAAATCGTCATTATTTTAACATTTTTTTGCTTTTGAATCATAAAATCGACTTTTTGAAAAATTTATTTCCTATTCGCACCGTTCCGAACCGCCGTTTGTAAACATTAAATTCCTTCAACCGATTTCAGTAAAGAACGTATAATAATGTATAATATAGTATTATGCAACCCGACTGTCGGTAATGCTTTGCAAAAAATCTTTGACTGTAACACGCTTTGCGCCGCACACAAAAAAAGAGCAGGTCTCTTGACCTACTCCTTCATGGTTGCGGAGGCTGGACTTGAACCAACGACCTTCGGATTTGTCTCACAAGGCCTTGCCTTGCTTGCCCCTCGAAAACATAGTCGCCCTGCTCGCTTGGAGCGCTTCACAGTTCTCCTTGTTTTCTCACCTCAGCACCACGCCTGTATCCGCCACCGGCGGCGGAGTGCCGCTTCGCCCCAACGAGCGTAGCTCGTCGCGTCATAACCCTGAAAAAAAGGAGCAGGCGTAAACCTGCTCCGAGGATAAGGGTATTCAATCGAAGTATTTATTAAAAACTTGATTTACGGTTTCGACGTAAACGTTAAATGACGGATGATTATAATCTTGCCGACGAAGATACATGTTTTTCTTTTCAAGATATTCATCAATTACTTCGTCCCAAAGATGTTCGTCTTTGATGGCTGCAACTTTATCAAACAAAATCCTTGAATCGGGCACTGAATTCCAGTAATACCTGTCCCAAGCAGTAACCCCGGTTTTCTCATGAATCAATCTATGGCAACCATTACGATCGTTGAATACTATGGCGAGATCAATGCTGAATTCGGTGTGATTACCTTTGGTAAAATGCCGTTTTTCTGTTGTTAATACGGAAGTGGAATCCATGCAGTCATTCCATCCGTTTTTATTGAGAATCACATTAAACTGTTTGCGGATATATTCCTTAATCTCTCTACAGTTGTTGATGTTGATTTCAGAATCAATTATCATCAAATTATAATCGAGATCAATCGGTTCATTGGAATTTTGCGTGATAAGATTTTTTGCACCGCTGCCGACAAGGTGAGCTTCGACTTCCATAAGGGAATCGTTGTTAATGAGCTGAACAAGCTGGTTGATGATATTGGAGCATAAGTATTTCATATCTTTAAGAAATACCTTATCTTCAATATAGTGATACATAATAACAATCTCCTCTTCGCCCATGCCACCCATTCAGCGTTTCTCGCTAAACCATTATAGTATACTCACGAATGATGCCCGTGTCAATACTTTCAGGTAAAAAAGAAGCGGATGTAACTGAAATCAGTTGCATCCGCTCGATATGAAAGTAAAGACCTATTTTGATACGAACTGCACACCCCTCTGACATTTCGTTAAACGATATTTCTTTCGTAAAAAAGTGTGCTATTACCATTGAGAATAACAAATTCTTCAGCGTTGCCCCGAATAATTGCATTATATGGGATGTGTTCACATATCAGTAGTATCTTGTTCCTTCAAATCCTGCATTGCCATGGTGACCATACGCTTTTGTGAGTCTACTGCATGCATCATGGTAGAGATCATAAGTATCATGTTCCTTGGTAGCGGAGGACGGAAACATCAGCTGAACATAGTCGCCGTGATTCTTCATGATGCTGTAGTCATCCCAGGTGATGTCACATCCGTAACGAATCCACTCCTGTAGGGTCGGGAAATAGTCTCTTGGGTTGAAATAAGCCATTGTTCGATCTCCTTTCGGTTGGTTGTTTCCGTTTTGTTCGGACATACTTTAATACGGATTGCATTATCAAATCTCCAAAAGCGATTTTTCTATGCTGCGGCCTTCAGTTCTGATTCAGGCTTCTCGACAAAGTCTACCGGAAGGATATCCCAAATTGTAAGCTGTCCTGGTATTTCTTCAATCTCCGGTACGGTTATTTCTTTGAGCTGAATATCAGATTCTTCTGCTTCCATTGCTGTCAGTTTTTCTTCGGCGATAGAAATAGCATTCATAAGATCGGATACTCTGGAAAAGTATTCTGGAGGCGCGTATGCAAGGTCATCTTTAGAAAACCGACACCCCATGTAGTAATGAGCGGTAACACCATAGTTGCCTCCCACAATATCCTCAAGCCGACTTTTAAGATCTTCTATCCTCCAACGGAGCTGCATTTCAGGTGATAGGTAACTGTAGTCTTCGCGGTAGGTGTCTTCTATCGCTAATTCGGAGTAATACCCCATATTCAATACCTCCTCCCGATTTCCATCTGTTTTGTTAGTTTGAACCCAAGTACGAACGAATCTGCTCGTAGTAGTCAACAACTGAGGCGTTACCATACTTTTCTGCATCTCGCTCCAACTTCTGCGAACTGTACAGATAATATGAAATGACGGAATTGTCATCCGGTGAAATGTAGTTGCTGAACTCTTCTTCATACACCCCCGCGTTATCCAGGAACAAGAGGTTAGAATACTTCGCCGTGTCATCACTATCCCGAATGGCCTGAAGAAGATTCACTTGATACCTCTGATATCTGTGGTAAAGCTCATGGCAGAGAACCTGAACTACCGAATAGCCGCTTGACCCGGAATCAACAACGTAATTATATGAGAGCGTGATTACATCCCTCTCGTTGTCATATTGTCCGAGCAGCCCCTCTTCAAGATATGCAAGTTCTAGTGAAGGAGCGGAATCACGCATTCCCAGGTATCTACATTCGACACGAACCATCGTTTCCAATACGGCGGTTTTCTCATCAATGGATAAAGATCCCCATCCTCCATCAGGATCAATCTTGGCTACTGTTGCGATATTGGCGGTAAGCGAGTTTTCATAGTCTGGTATGTCATTATAGGACTCGGATAAACTATAAGCTATTTCGCTGTAGTTGACGGTAAAGTGCGTGGCGATCAAGGATTTTCCGTATATACATACCCCTATAAGAAGCAAACAGCAGATTATTCGCGATGCACGAGCTGCCTTAATAATAAACGCTTCACGCCTAAGGTTAATCCGTTTGATTTGGCTAACTTTTTTTGATGCCCAGATGATGCCGAGTGCTATAGCAATGACGCCAACGATTATGCTCACGATTCGGATCACGAGCGAATACTTCCACATGCTGACTACTTCAAATACAAGCACAGGTAATATAGTCCCGCTCAGAAGACTTAACCAGTTTCTTTCAAGCTTCCATGAAAGAACAAGGCTACCTCCTGCAAACACAGCAATAACAACAGCAAGCAGCCAGAGACTACTTCCGTATACGGAGAATGTCGCGATATACTTCGTGTAAACGAATACGAGTAGTATCTCAATCAGGGCAAAGAAACGAACGAATCTTTCAAATGGGAATCGGTTGTTTGCAACTCTAATGCTCCTTTTTGTTTCTTCCATCAGACTCACCTCATCTTTCTGTTTATAGAAGCTCAAAAGATATTGAAAAACACTGATGCGATATCAAGACCGGTTAGCAGCCAAAGTAAAACTTTTGAAATCATGGTAAAAGCGAAAACACAGTAGCATGCATAGCCGGAGAACCCAGAGCGAAGGAGTTTTTGCCGACGCTTTTTGTTGAAGAGCCATTTTTTAGCTACTTCGCTGATGCTATTCACTCCGAATATTGTGCTTAGTGCAGATTCGCCATCAAGACCCGAAGCAGGAAGCAAATTAATGCCAGCAAGAACCACGTTAATATTTGCGACCGAGACCAGAACTAAGGATAACGGATAGTATTGCATCGCAATCAGCAGACAAATGCCCGCGATCAGCAGATTCATTTCGACTCCAGCCAGGGCAAACTGCACTTTCTCAGATCTTAACGCATCTTTCTTGTCTTCATGTGCAACATATGCTCCTATCGGGATTATTCCGAGCAGAAGAATACCGGTGTCACTGATCTTATAACCGTAAGCGAGTCCTGCGACCAAATGCCCCACTTCATGTAAGGCAATGGAGCAAATAAGAAGACCGTAGAAAAGCCACCAGCTGAAATGATATCCGGTATCTGCGCCGCCTGATTTCATAAGGTATACACCTATTGCAAAGATCAAAGCTGAAACCACAGGAAGTGCAGCATTGATTGCTTTGCAGATCAGGCGGTTATTTTGTCTTCGACTACCAATGGGTAACAGAATAAACCTGTTGAAGATGCCGTCATCCCGAACAAATCTTGACGTCCGAACGAGCCCAAGTCGTTTAAGCTTGGAGAGTACCCAGCTCCCGTTGTTAGGAAGATTCAGAGGATGGGTTCCATCCGCTTGAAGAAGCGCATCCCATAGCCTGTGGCTGATTTCAAACTCCTCGCCATCGGCGTTTTCAATATAATAGTGGGTGGTGTCGGAACCTTCATACTGGAAGGTTCCGATAGACACGCCCTCTTTAAGAACCGGGTACATCGTGTTTCACCTTGTTACGACGTTTTAATAGTTGCCTTTCCGCCAGCGTTGGTAACTTCCTTGGCGAATTTCACTGCTTCGCTTTTGGTACTGAATGCGATATCGACCGGGAAGTGATCCAGCTTCTTGGCTGCCTTTTCAAGACTGTCTCCTGTCGCTGCTGCAATAACGCGTGCGATTCTTGCCTTGTTTCCTTGATCGCTAGCGATGATGACATGGTGCTTCTTTTCGGCTTCCAGCTTTTTCTGCTCAGCTTCCTCCTCGGCTTCGAGTTCTGCGATTTTGGCATCAATTCTTGAAACGAGACTGTCAATATCCATAGGCCCATCGGTATGAGCATCATCCAGGAAAGGGAATCCAGAAGGCATTGCCGGAGCCTTTCTTTCGGAGCTGAAACTAGAAAGCGTCGACTCCATCTGCTCCTTCTTGATACCCTTAACCATGCCTTCAAAGTCGAGAGGCTTGAATTGCTTCCCACATGTAGCAGGACGGTATTGAGGTGCTTTCCATTTGGAGTTATCGTACATCTCGTCGTAAAAAGGAAGATGAGCGATAAACTTGTACTGGCTGTCTACCATGACTAATGCCGTGCCGGTAGGCATGGCGGCAAGCTGTGACGCCGTGATCAGCTGCTCCTTGATGATGTGTCCGCTGTTTTCAATCTGCTTCTCTCCGCAGCGCTGAGCCCATTCCGTCAGGGTTTCCCAGCTGTTGGTAGAAAAGCCGATTGTAATACCGATGCAGGAGTTGATTGTTTCTGCCTTGCTTTTGCCGTAGACATCAACCAACTGTGCGTTACTCTGAAGCACCAGCATGAGCCTCATGTTGCGGCTACGGCTGGCGACCATCAGATTGGGCAGAGAAGGAATGCTTTTGCCGACAGATCCAAGTTCCTCCAGGATGATGTTCACTCTGATCGGAAGCCGACCGCCCATTTCCTGTGCGACGCGAATAAGGTGCTGAGAAACCTGAGAAACGAGCAGTCCGGAAAGAGCGTCATACACGTCCGTCTCATCCGGGGTAATGACTGTCAGAAAAAAAGGACGTTTTACATCGATATCCATGATGTTCAGGGTATCGTCACTGAGCATTTCCATAAGGCCCTTACTGCGGCTGAAGACTTCCAGGCCGGATGCGGCAACGCTGTGAATGGAAGCTCTCGTTTCGTTGGGAGCGGTAACATAGGTTGCAAGGTTGCGTTTCGCCAGCGAATCGAGGGGAAGCTGTTCGTAAAACTCCTTCAGGATAGTGTTGCCGGGGCCGCCGAAGCGGATCTCGGATTGCTCCATCATAACCGCAACGCTGTCGAGATTGATGGTGTCCTTTCCAGCAGTTTCAAACAGCCCGTAGGTCAGACCTTTCGCATAATTCACGGAAGAATCCGTCCAAAACTTATCAGAATGTCCATCATACGGGTAAACACCATTCCAAAGTTCACTGAGCATGGAGCTGGCGATGTCATTATCGTCGGGATCTTTGGAACGGAACAGACGGTAAGGAGTGCTCAACGGATTCCACTTTGTGGGACTCTTGCGAGGATTACGGAAATCGACGCAAAAGACCTGATAGTTCTCCGGAATGTAGCAGGCATTCTTCTTATAACCCTCGCCCTTAGGATCAAGCATGATAAGGCTCTCACCCTTCTGGAGGATCTCCCTCATATACGGAAGACTGCAGCACTGGCTTTTGCCCTTTCCGGTACGGCCGATGACTGCAATGTGGGATTCGGTGTCATCAGAGTACTTTCTGCCATTCTCGACATATACCACAGGACCTGCACCGTTCAAAGTCTCCGTGGTTTCATGAAACCTGCGTTTGATTTCGTTAACGGTATTCCAACGTTCACATCTGCTCATTTGATTTCGCTCCTCTCTGCATCGTTGTGCCAACTGGTAATCATCGACTTCAGGCTGTTTTCATCAACAGAGGGGATGAAACCGGAGAAATCAGCAAAATGGACGAGGGTGTCGGCAGTAGAAATTGCGTCTTTTACGCTTGTAATGCCAAACTCAGAAACCATGTCTGTCAGAACTGCATGAAAAACGGTTTCATGTTTGATCTCAATGCCGTGCTGTGCAATGGTCTTGATGATCAGGGCGCACATATCGTCCTTTGTGTAAGGCTCTACTTCAAGGCGCTTGACGTTATCGACGGTTTCACACAGCTTCTCCAGGAGCTTTTCCTCGTTTCTGTTGGGAGTGGTGTGGACAAAGAAGATCACGCAGGCGTACTCACATACCCGCTTACAGTTCTTCATGAACTCGGTAAGCTGAGTTTCTCCGAGATGAGCGGAAATGCCGCTGATATCCATGCCGATAATATTGCAGTACTCATTGGTATACACTGCGGCCGAGTCGATGGCGGCAAATGCCTGCTTGAGCTGCTGAAGTGTCCCGTCGAAAGCAATTTCGATATAGTCATCAAGACCGCTGGAAAAGCTCAATACACCCGCTTCCTTGTACATATCAGTCATGTATTCGACAAGGGTCGTTCTGCCGGATCCAGAGTCGAGGGGAATGATGTAGTGCTTCGGGCGAAGTCCGCATCTCTTATACATGTGTGCCTTACTGCAAGTACTTTCGATCTCCTTGCAGGGGGTGGTAAGCCCAATGGGCTTAGTGATTTCGTAGTGTTTCATATCGTGCCTCCATTCACCATTCGGAAATAGGGTCTCCAACCTTGTCCACAAGACCGTATTTGAGAGCTTCATCTGCGCTCATAATGTTGTCTCGCTCGGTGTCATTCTCAATCTTCTCGGAAGACTGCCCGGTACACTCGGAGAAAATCCGGTTGAGCTTTTCACGCGTTTTGAGGATGTGTTCGGCGTGGATGCGAATGTCTGTAGCTTGCCCACTCGTTCCGCCAAGCGGCTGATGGATAAGAACTTCAGCGTTAGGCTGACACCAGCGTTTTCCTTTGGTTCCGGCGGCTGCCAGAAGGAATGCTCCCATGCTTGCCGCCATGCCACAGGCAACGGTGACAACATCGCACTTCAGCGCCTTAACGGTATCGTAGATGCTGAAGCCTGCGGAAACGGAGCCTCCAGGACTCTGGATGTAGATTGTGATATCATCTTCAGAGTCTCTTGCGAGACACCTTAGAGCGGAATTCATTACCGTCGCAACGTCCTCGTCAATTTCACCGGTCAGAGAAATGGTGCGGTGAGCGAAGTCAATATCTAAGGGCGCCAGCATCATGTCCTGGCCGTTGAGATTAACGGCTTTCTTCATAAGATAGTTCATACAATCAATCCTCCCTTATTTTTGCTTACACCCATGAACAATTCAGACTCGCGTTCGGTCATCTGATCCATGAGGATAATTTTCTTTTCGGGCACGTAGATTTTCTTTTTTTGCCGTAACGATCAGAGAGTTGGGCGATTCCTCAATAACCAACCCCTTCAGATCAACGTTCCCGATGCTCATGATTCCTTCAAAACCCTTCATCGTTCTCATCCTTTCTGTCTTATTGTCTCTGAATACGGAGATCTCGAATGAATCTCCACTATCGCAACTTTTCGTTTGCTTACATCCATCAATACGGAGGAATAACTAGAATCTCCAAAAAAAGAAGAGAGCAAGACCGCTCTCTTCTCAGACTTAGACGATAGGGACAAAAACCATTTGCGTTGGTAATTTATTGTTGCGGGCTGATGCAACATTTCTAACTTCCCCACAGGGCATTTCCGCCTGTGTGACCGACAGAATGATCATCCTGCGACACTAGGTCAAAGCTGCCTGTTTCGGGATTGTGCTGCCAAGTGTATCCTTCAGGCGTATAGCCTTGCGTCAAGTCCATCCTTTCCATAGCACCGAACGTTATACCCTGCAGTTTTTCTGGACAGTCGTACATATGATCCTGGAAATCCTCCCTACAAGCACTGAACTGCTGATGAAGACTCATATCGTTAGCTGCGCTTCCAAGGTCTACATGGTGCTTGCTGTCAAATTCCGGGAAAACGCCTTCTACAGTTAAGCCGTCAGCAAGTTCTGCCGTGCGCCTTTCAAAGGAAACGCCGCTTTCGGATTCCAGCCCATCAAGAACCATGTTGCGAGTGGTTATCGGAATAGGGTTTCCAGGGATGAACTCATCTCCGTCATAATGCCGTTCAATGTAATCTGCTGCTTTATCGAATCCATAAGAGCGGGCATAATCGGCAGCTTTTTCTGCTTCTGACGGAATATCGCTTCCGTCAAATTCAAGCTCCGTCGAAAAATCTGAGGCATCCGCTGCATCGGGGAGTTCTGTTATATCCGGGCCGACTTCGTCCGTTACATCGAAATCAAAGCCAGCCCAGTCGCTTGTGTCTGGCATATCAGATCCCATATTGTCAGTAGTCTCTACTGTCATATCATCGAATTCACTCATTCTCGGTTCCCCCTTTCCCTTGTTTGTTCATTTCTGATAAAAGCTTTGTGACGGCCTGCAAGCTGAATGATATGCCGTTTTCCATCGAACATTTTCTTAAGAGATGTACAGCAATACATTTGCACTTCTTCTTGAATACTGTCGCGTCGCTATCGTTAATGTGAAACGACAGTACAGACGGGATACGGACAATGTGTGCTGCGATTTCTTCCGGAGTACTCAACTTAAGCTGTCGTTCTGCAAAAATCTGTTCTGCATACATATTCGCTTCTTCCCGAATGGCAACCGTGCAATGATCGCAGCCAGCGCCTTCGCAAAATGTGAAAGGACGATAATCCTTTGCATGGGATGTCAAGTATTTTGCCTGTGCATTGACAATGCTCTCATCTGAAACATGATGCAGCGCATCCTCGTCGGGTGAGTATTCCATTCTGACAGGTAAAGCAGATCGAAGGAATCGGTTCTTAAGAACTAATTCACCGGGAGACATCAGCGGCAAAACGTCACAGAGATTTGTATCTGCTCCGATATGCTCTCTAAGCATGTCTGCTTCTTCGCCGCTTAGCCTGAAAGATATAATATTGTCAACATTATCAAGAATTCTCCCTCCAACACGCGAGGGGGATTGATCTGAAAAGATGACGCCAACCCCATATGCTCTGATCTCAGTAATGACATTGATCATTAACTGTGTCATAGTGCTGTTTAGAGCTTTTTCCTCCTGGGTAGCGCCTTCTCCCTGATCAAGCAGAGCGTGAGCCTCGTCAATCAGAATGATATTTCTAAGGTGGTGATCGCTCTTTCTTGTTGATTTCAAATATGCCAATATACCAATCAGAGTCAATGCCGAGACCAGTGATTTCTGTTCCGGCTCGAGGCTTCCCATCTCAAGGACTGCACAACCGTTAAGAAGCTCCTCCACGGATGTAGAATGTATAGTGTCGAAAGTGCGAGGGCATCTCTCAATGAGGCTTTGAAGCCTGAATGCGCCGCCGGACATCGTGTTCCCTTTTACCTCATTGCTGTAACTGGATCTTGCAATAACACGTTTAAAAATGCGGACGAAGTCAGCCATATCGAAAACGGAGACATTGTCATCGTCGCTCGTATTAACGTCAGTCCAGCCATGCAGAGTATATGCCTCCGAGATTGCTTTCTCAAAAAGAGCAGGCAGCGGATCCGGGAGGGAAAAAGCGGCTTTGAACGCAGACAATAGACTGCTTCTGTACTCTCCAAGAGGCACATCCTTGGGAACATAAAACGGGTTAATCAGGAGCGGCGTCACCGGACGTTCAACAGTAAAAATCCTGCTGTCCTTCATGTTGGCAACCAAATCACGATACTCTCGTTTGATTGGCTCTAATATCAAAACGGGGATGCTGCGGCTTTGAAACTGCGCTATTAACCGCTTGAGAAGTGTGGTTTTTCCTACGCCCGATTTTCCCATCACTGCGGTATGAAGCACCAGCTGCTCAAGAGGCACAAATACCTTCTGGGATGAAAAAATAGACTTCCCCAAAATAAGGCTCTGGCTACCGCTGTTGGTCAGTTGTTCAGGTAGAAGATCCACTTCTGGCATCAGCGAGAAGACGTTTCGCTCAATGCCAACAAAAAAGTCGCATTGTGTCGGCAACTGAAAGATTTGTGAAACTTCATCCGATGTCCACTTCTGTAATCTTGCAGTATCCACTTTCTTTAAATCGTAAGCGATCTTCCAGGGCTGGTTGTAAATACCATACTGGCGGTACTCTGAAACAGCAATGGTTCGGAAAGCAGCTCCTTTTATAGACTGCTTTATTCTTGCGGTAACCAGCGCTGCGCCGATTACCGCCCCAATAACCATAATGTTTACTTCGGCAAAAGGATGCGAAACCTCCTGCGCATAGTATTTCCAACGTTCTGCTGACGCAGCAGCGAGACTGTCTCGCATATTTGGCATCACTCCATCTACTGCCTGCGAGCATTGAGCAGTGGTTTTTGCGATTAACCGACGTTCGCTATCTGACAGCAATGCCGGGATAATCTGAATGCACAAGCCGCAGCCGGAGCCATCCAACGCAGAGTAGATTTTGTTCCATGAAACATTTTCAACTATTGACGGTGACTTATATGTTCCTTGCGCACCGTATTCCTGAATGTCCTGCTTTCTTAAAGCCCAAACGGAGTCGCTCTCCATACCTGACAGATGCCGCCTGTAGCTTTCAAAGGAGATTTCTTCGGTCAGAAAACCAGCATGGTGGAGAAGGGAGAGAACGCCTTTCTCAAGTGCTTCTTGCCGAATAACGCATTCTTGTTCAGAAGCGTCGTGTGTCCTAATGGTAAGCAGATGATGAATACGGCTACCCGTTTTTCCTCCCGCAATTCGGAGGATTTCGATTGATGTCTGTCCATTTCCTGCAGCGGAAAGGTAACAGGCATCTTCACAAATCGTTTTTGCAAGCTCTACGCCGATCTCGCTATCTTCCGCAATAGAAACTGCGTTGATACGATATGAAGATAAAACAAAGTACTCTCCGCCTTCGAAAAACTTCTTCATGTGAATCCTCCTAAACGAACGGATTGTGCTGATAGTTCGGTACAGCACTCATTAGCTGCTTGACTACTTTGACAGGATGGGAACTGAACGCCTTGTACAGGCAGCCGGCCAGACCGCCCGTACACAGCACAGCGGGAAAATAGCACTCCGTCCCGAAAAGGATGCCGACGAGAATCGAACAAGATGCAGCCGCAAAGATCCACGCAAGAATCTTTGTCCTCTGTTTGCTGAGTTCTTCTCTATGCTTCTCATAGCGCTGTCTGCCGTATCTGAGCATCTCGCCAGTTACGCCGTTAAGCCGTATCAGCCTATCCCACGCCTCAGAAGCAGTGGCTCTATTAGCGGTGTTTCCCATGTCTATGTCCCTGAAATCCTGGGTAGCTGCCCGCAACACTGCGAGATACAACCTTTTTTCTGTAGGATACTGACTCATCAACGGCCTCAAAAGGCCGATGGTTTGCTCCCAGTTACCGGCTGTAAGGTGACTCATGGCTTGGGAATATGTCCTGTCATACTGCATGAGCTGCTGGTCTTGCTGCGGATCTTGAACCGGAGTCCCGCACGAATCGCACTCCATTCTCATCCTGCTTCGATTGTAGTGAAAGCTGGAACAGCCACACCGGCTACAGACGCGATCCATAGAACCACCACCTTTCTGTTGCTATAAGTCGATTATCGATTTCTGGGAGGCAAAGGTTTACTGGTAGGCATCTGATGAGGCATACGCGAAGGAATGGTGCTATGCGACTGACCACCAGGGGAACGATCGCCGTGATTTTGGATGTCATGCGCGGGCTGACCAATCGGTTCTGAAGGAATGGCTGCGGAATAGACACCCTGCCTCTGCTGCTTCAGCGCGGCATTGATCAATGGGATCAATACAATCAGGCAGCCCAGAGTAGTGATGATAAAGGCGAATATGGCTGATCTGACAGAAACGTTGATACCCAAAAGCAGGGCGGAGAGAGCAACCACTGCGGTTTCAAGGACACAGCAAACGACCGAAAGGCCCGCCGCCTTACGAAGGTTGCTGTTCCAGTATGTCATCAGATAAGCCACAGGGATTCCAATCGTGAGGATTGTGCCTCCGATGTATACTGCGAGGCGGGCGGCTGCCGTCACCGGCGCAAGCCACCAGAAGAGAAACTGGGGAATCATAACGATAGCGGCAAGGACGGGAATCATAGAGTAGTTTTTGCGTGTCATTTTAATCATTCCTTTCATTTAAAATCTATAACCACAGATAGGGCAAACACTATTGCCACGCATCACGTTTCCGTTACACGACGGGCAACGCTTGTACCGACTAGGTATGGGAGGCGGCGCATCCGCAGATGAAGTACTTCCCTGGGCGTCAGACGTGGCGCCACTGAACATATCAGTGTGCCGAGTCATATCAGCCAGCGGTTCCCGCAAAGCCGGAAGCATCTGAGAAAGCATCATCATCTGCATCATCATAGGGGTCATCCCGCCTGCATTTCCACCGGGATTGGAAGCGGCACTGCCAGAAGGAGTTTGCCCTCGAGAAGGAATTCCTGTCATCATTTCACTTAACGTGCGGTTGTTGACGTTGCCGTTCCATACCCTTTGCAGATTATCCAGCTCGAGATCTGTCCTCGTTTTGCCTCCTGCGTATTCCTGTTCCAAACTATAAAGTCTGTTGATCTCCGTATCGGGGATATTGATAGCTACGAGGTCAAAACGCTCCATCTTGATGCCATACTCGGACAGACCATTTCTGATCGTGGTAGCCGCCATGCTTCCGATATGGGAAAGCCTGCTGTTGAATTCAGTGATATCAAGCTTGCTGATCTCCCTCGAGATAGCCTCTCTTATCGGAGCGATGACCATCTGCTCAATACACGGATCGATATCCTCTTCAGAAAAAGCCGAGCTATAGCTTCCGACCAGCTTTGTAAGAATCTTCAGAGGATCGGAGACCGAGAAGGAGAGGTTGCACGACGCAAGGGCTTTCATTGTGAGCCGGAAACGGTGTTCACGAAAAGGAAACTCTCCGGTACCGAGCTTAACAAACTTAGCCCTTTCTGTAGACACGAAGAAAACGGATACGGTTGTTCCGGTATCTCCGCAGGTCAGGATGTTCCGAAGCCTCACGAAGAACGGGTCAACACCTGTGAAGATTTCATACCTTCCGGGACCATAGGGACGCGAAAGCGTGCCGTTGATGGCAACGAAAGCGGTGGTGCCAGGAGGGACAATCAGAATGCTTCCGTTGACGATAGCAGAGTATTGCCCGCATACGTCCGGCTGGATTCTGATTAATCCGGTTCCTCCCGGATCTCTGATGATCGATTGGTACATAGTCTCATCTCCTTGTACTTATAATAGCTTTTTTACAGCCAGGTTTTTTAGAGTAGGGTGATAATACAGCTCGTACTTTCCGCTTATATGCTCCTCAGAAAACGCTCTTTGGGCTTCCTTTAAGTAATCGCCAGACGGAAGACGGTAGCTAAAATGAATCAGCATCGGCGATACCCCAATTTTCGAATCTCTCTTGAGTCTTGCTCTTAAATCCCTATAGGAATAAACGCAAAGACCGCGATGGCTGTAATAGTCTAATGCTTCTGATGAGCACTCAGGAACACATGAACCTTTAAAGTCATAATGATCGCCCGCAATCTGTTTATCCGACAGGTTCAGGTAATCAAAGCGTAGAATGTCTTCCTTCGCTCCATCCCATGTCACATCACAGTGAACGGGAATGCCGTTGATCCACGCAATCGTCCAGCAATGCCATCCGTCTGTCTTGGTTCTGCCATAAACCTTGATACAGGGGATTCCGATTCGTCTGAAACATAACATCAGCAGTGCATTGTGCCCTTCGCATACACCAGAAGACAGCAGCACCGGACCAACGATATTGTGGTCTCTAACATCGCTGTGGTTTGTGTAGGTGAGCTTTTTTGAAATCCGCTCATAAACCAGGACTTCCCGATCTATCATCTGCAAATGCGCGGTTCCACGAACGAGGCGATAAATGCTTTTACGCATCTGCCGCTGGATTCGATTTATGATATCGGGCGTATACAGAATCGGGTACTCTAACGTTCCGGTTCGGCCTCTACGGGTGAATTCGCTCTGAAATCCCAGATAAAAGTATTCCGGGTGATCATCTCTGATGGCTTTGTATGCAGCAAAGCCATCAGAGGCGGCGGTTTCGGGATCACTTATTGAGAAAGTCGATTTGCCTGAGTAATCCCCCCGGAGAAGCTGGACATTGATGCAGTCATAGAATGCCCGGCCCTGTCGGGTAAGGAATCCCCTGTAGTATTCTGAGCCAAGCTTCTCCGGTATCTTCACCATTAGAGGTCACTCCCTTCTGTCCTTGGGGATTACCAACTTGATCTTCAGGCACCCTCTACCATCAATACGCGTACGGAGTCTGATATCTCCAGCATACCTGCGTGTGCGAAGGCACTGACTGGCGAGTCGCACAATTTCGTCAGTCGGGGGGATCAGCCGCTTATCCTCGCTGAGATCCTCCTGAGGAGCCGTCCCACGCGAATAAACAATAATCTCGGCTTCGGCAAAATCCTTTCCGATGTTGCCAAGCATCTTCTTTCTGATCGGATCGCATACAAAGATGCATACGGGAGACGAAGCAGCGCGAGCAGCGCCGCTAACCTTGTCGGTTCCGCTGTAAAACACTCCAAGGTCGGGATGCGTGTGCCCCTCAAGGACAAACTCCGAAGGGCCGCAAAGTTTGAGGAAAGGATCAACCTGGCAGCCATACGCATCGGTATTGAACTTCGTCTCGTTCCTCAGAAATTCTTCACGATGGTATTCCAGGAAATCAAGGCCGGGGTTATACTCACCATTGGGACCGAGGTTTGACGCACCGACCGGATTGCGATTCATGGTCTGAATCTCGATGATATGGCTGATAATCGTAATGACATTGCCATCATCGTCAATCAGGAAATGCCCCATCCCGTATAATTTCTGCTCATAGACATTCATGGGGGATTTTCTCCCATATGAGGTAATCGCGGTGAGCTCCTGTTCGGGTTCTGGAAGGATAATTACTTTGTTGCGGCCCTTGCCGTGTCTTTCCTTGACATAGACATCACCGCACTTGCTTTTGATAATGTCCATAGCCTTTTTAAGGCTGCAAACCGGGTATGTTTTGGGCTGCGGAGGTCGTCTGGTAGGCATAGGGGTATATTCAGTCATAATAACTCATCTCCTCTCAGTGGCGTCTGACGGGCAGGGGCGGCGCAGAAACCGGCTTGCTTGCCACTCTGCGGGGAGGAAGAGCCGTCATCTCGGGCGCATAGAGCAGCTTGGGATGAATCGTGGAGAAACGTCCGGCGGCAACACCGTCCTTATGCCACTGCGCCACACTGCTGTTTGCCATGCTTTCGTATCGAGTGACGCCGGGATCATGGATCATGTCCCGCACAAGCTTGTCCACAACCGTAGTCAGAGAGCTCGTAAAGGGAATCCAGGTGTCAATGCAGGCGTTGCCGGAACGAAACACGTTCGGGCTTGCAAGATAATGATCCGAAGCGTATGAGGCCGATACAGACTTCAACGGGTAGCCGGGATAGCAGATGATATCCGCCGTCATAGACTCGCATGCCTTCGGGGAGGAGTCTTCGTTGGCAGTGAGATAATGCGAAGGGGCTTTGACGGTAACTTTAAGGTGCATCGCCTCCCCGGCTTTCGCCTGAACCCTCTGGATCGTCACATACTTGGGATTGTATTTACGAACGATTTCCTGGTAATCGTTCTTCAGAGCTTCAGCAGAGTCTTCTTCGGTAATGGAGACTTCTCTGGTGTAACCGTACTCATCGGTATAGTTGGTTGTGTAACTCATATCGTACCTCCTCTGTTTAGAGCTTATGAATGTCGTGCATTTTCAGATGATCCTTATCGAAAGCGAATACCGTCTTGGTGATCTTTTCGGTGTCCAGGAAGTCAATCGCGCCATTGCGCTGAATTACCTCAATGTGAGCACCAAGAGGATAACCGAGATCATAGAGCGACATGTTCTGGATATCTTCCCGGCTTCCGGGTTCAAAAACGTGAAAAATCTCGCCGTGAGAAAAGGCCGCGTCGTGGTGGGCGTGCTTTCCCTGGGAAGAACACTCGGCACACAGCAGAGCTTCGAGAAAAATGCGTCCTTCGTGCTGCATCACTCTGATGGGGGCTCCGCACGAATGACAAACGTCGTCTGCGATGAAACCAGCATGAACGACCTTTCTGTAGTTCAGACGATGAACAGATAACTCGAAATCAGTCGTACCGAGGATGGCGGAAATCTGTGCGATAGCGTCTTTCAGTGTGACTTCCATGACGCTGCCGTGGAGCCATTCGATCTTTGCAGGATGATGGATTGCACAGCCGGGACAGTTACGCTTCCGCATAGGATGAGAAGAACTCAGTTCCATATGCGGATATGCAGTGTAGGTCAATCTACGATTCATCACACCATTGTTCCCAACGACACTGGCCCTCAACTGTTCAGCACTGAGATGAGCAGCCATGGAACTGGCAAGGTTTGATGTGCGGACGATTTCATTGACGCCGTCGATTTGCCTGACCTGCGGGCCGGTGCAAGATGTTCTGATGCTGCTGTCCTTCATCCAGTTCTCATCGATCAGACAGCGGAGGCAAAACTCGGTGTTGTCAAGGATAACGCTCTGAGCCATCTCATCGTGAGTCCCATCCATGATGACGATCGGTCTCCGATCCTCCGGAAGCTGACGGATCAACTCATTCAGAAGCACTTTGGCGTCAAAATTATCGACAGCAGCGACCACATAGTCATAGTCAGAGAACGCTTCGGGGCCGAGCTTGCAGAGGTCGCCGTCGATTCCGTTAGATGAGCAACCATCATCCAGCAACGGCTGTACTCGGTCTGATGTGCATTCTGCTTTGTTTCGACCGGCATCATCCGGCGTGCGAACAAGGCAGCTGTGCTTTGCCGCATTCTCGAGTGTAAAGGTATCGAAATCCATCGCATCGGGAGAAAGTCCCATTTTTGCGAAGAACTCCATGAGGTGTGTACCAACTGCACCCGTGCCGATAATCAGCACACGAAGCGCATGAAACAGCGGCCGATATTCTGAGAGTTTTAATGCGTTGTAAATAACATTGGGCATGATATACCATCCTTTCAATTCGTGTTGTCAGAGTAGTTTCCCGTTGCTCTTGAACTGGTGTCCTCTGGAACAGCGGTAACAACTCGCCCCGCCGTCCCAGAAGATTACCTGCCGTTCTCCGGGCACATTCCTTTGCTTATCAAAGGGGCAACACGGAAACTGAGAGGGCTTTATTCCACGAGGGCCATAGCCGGTCTCTACAGTTCTTCGATTTGCATTAGCTGTTGCCGACGCGGAAGAACGACGAGGCGGAAGGGCTCTCATAATGGAAGAACTGCTTGTCCTGGTTTGGGGCTGGCTGACCGTTGGTGAGGGTATGCCCACGTTGACCCGAGGCGGGAGCGGAGGAGGAGAGTTAGCAGATTTTTCTTTGTGCCCCTTTTTCGTTACACAAGCGATAATGACTCCGCAAGCAGCCAAACCCAAGCCGACAAGGATGCATATTGCCACCATCATGTCAGCTCCTTTCGTTTACGCTACGCCGGCATTATCACTGATGGCCAGCACATCACCCTCTTGCAGGTCAATGCCTTCAACCGTTTCGTTGGTGTCGCTGGTAGATGCTCCGGTACGCTTATTCTCGAAGAGAATCTTGCTGTCATGCGGGTTGACACCGATATCAACAGCGTACTCCTGCAACACCTGCCCAAGGGTGTTAGTGCCGTACACGGCAGCCTGAGGATAGGTCGTTCCGGTTACCTTGTTGAGAAGGTCAATCTCAAAGACCTCCTCTTCAGCAGCCACGCCGGCGTTGTCGCTGATAGCCAGCACGTCGCCTTCCTGGAGACCAAGGCCTTCAACCGTTTCGTTGGTGTCGCTGGTAGATGCTCCGGTACGCTTGTTCTCGAAGAGGATCTTACTGTCGTTGGGATTCACGCCAATGTCAACAGCATACTCCTGGAGAACCTGTCCGAGGGTGTTCGTGCCATACACGGCAGCCTGGGGATAAGTAGTGCCGGTCACCTTGTTGAGCAGATCGATCTCAAAGGTACCTTCGGTGGCGGCAAGAGCGCCGTCAATAGGATAGTTCGTCATAGCTTTTATCTCCTTTATTACGTATTAGTGGCTTCCCACGACTACAGCAGCGGTCATAGCTACTGTAGTTTCGGCCGGTTGCCATCCGGCTCTCGTTCAGGTGGGAGGAGATTACGAACTTAACTGGCTACATCATCAGAAGTGTCGACCATCTCAAGATCCAGGTCGAGATCATCAGATTCCTCACCATCAGCGGAGTCTTCCATAGCAGCCATCCGGGCTTCCATCATCTTACGGAGTTCCTGAAGCTTCTGCATCAGTTCGGTGGGAACGCTGTGTTCCTGAATGTCGAGTTCCTCATCAGAGTAGAGCGCTTTCATAAAGATGCTGTACTCGGAGTCAAGGATCTGCATCATGCGGACGAAAATCTCGAAAGCCATCTCACCGATACCGTCATCGGGGCTGTGTACGGGGAAGTCATACTCAACATTGATGTCACCGTCGGTATCGAGATAGAACTTCATGTAACGGATCTTGTGATTGAGTACATTGCAGGCTTCCATAACACGAGTTCTCTTCTCCTTGGGGGTGTTGGAGATCAAGCCAAAGATGCGAGTTGCAACGTCATTGTCGTTGTCGCGGCTGATAAAGCGCATGATCACGTTAGGACCACAGTCAACAGAAAAGCCCGCTAGGAGCTGCTCACTGCCGTGGTGGCTCACGACGTCGAACTTGACGCCACGCTTCTCAAAGGTCTCTGCGATAAGATTGATCGCCTTGAATTCATACTTGCTCATTTTCGTACATCCTTTCGTTTTATAGTTTATTGGTGGGGTTGTTTCGGTTTCTGTCCCTGTATACGGGTGGGGTTTTGGATTCTCCAACTTTTGTGGTCCCCTGCGGTCGAGGAAATGGTTTTTCGCGCTATTTCTCGACCGCATGCTCTGCTCATCGTAGTTTAGTCTTATAAGGGATAGCAACGCCATCGACGATCTTGCAGATATCCTTGGCGACAAACACGCCATCACTCTGATCCTCAAAGCGGACATAGATTTTCTGTGTCCAATAGTCATGAGAGATCACATCCTCAACGATGCCAAATCCTCTCTTGGGATGGAGAATCTCATCGCCGATTTCGTAGTAAGCATCGGGGTTGCGCTCTTTAATACGGGAGAGGGCCTTGGATGCGGTTTCAGAATCAACCGGAGCCTGATGCCATCTACTCAGATAGGAGAGCACATCGAATTCAGCCACAACATCGGCGTTGTATGCTGCTATCGCCTCAGTGAGGGATCACTTTTTACCGATGGAATCCGAATTGTTATGGCAACGCGTGGGATCGGCACCGACCATCCTACAGGCCCACTTCCAGTCATCCCCATGGGAGGTCTCGCGACGGGAGTGACCAATGTACTTCTCCAGATGAGCGACATCAACATAGTAATGGGCGTACTCATGCCGGATAACATCAATCACTTCAGCTTCCTCCGTGGAGGGATTATTGAAGAACTTACGGTTAAATCCAAGCGCTTTATGTTCAACATAGCGGTAGTGCCCGAGGAACCACCCATAACTGTTGAAAGCAATAGGCAACGCCGCTCCGTTGAGTTCAGTTTTCTCATCCAATTTGCGGATGATGGAGCGAATCTTGTCCTCGATCCAAGTTTTCGTTATGGTAGACATTAGCAAGACTCCTTTCGTGTTGTCTCTGCCCCTTACTACGCAGCCGAAACTGTTTTCTCCATCAACGCTCCAAATAAAAAGCGTCCAACGGATGCCAACACAAAACGGTCGACGTCCATTTGACGCTCAAAAAAAGAGGACCTCAGATGTCAATCTGAAGTCCTCTTTCTGGATTATTACCAGATTTCATCGATCAACGGGCCATAGAGTTTTTTGCAGTAAGAATAGCTGCTACTCATATCCTCGTCGAGAGCGTGACGACGAATCCGACGGTTTGTGATTTTCGCGGCATCCTTATCCTTCGATCCGAGAGCATAACTGCCACGAATAGGAAATGCTACACCATGATACTTCCGAAGATCACCCCGCAGAGAAAGAAATACTCTGGTATAGGGATTAAAGGAATACGTCATCTTCGGGTCATAATATTCGCCTTCATTGTAAGACGGGAAGCAAAGATAAATCGCAGGGCTGCACCGCATCCCACAGAGCTTTGAATAATCCATATCAGGATTGATGGTTAGGAAGCGGCGAACCATTTTCTTTTTGTGCTTACGTTTTTTGACCCAAGAGCAATCACTATGATTCGTCGTCTTTTCGCTTGCCGGAATCACATCCGTGATCACCTCAGCATTGGCATCAACCGCCAGTTTTTCGAGATAGGCAAGATGGCTTTCAAAGTCATCCAATGCACTGGGCATATCATACCATTCCACCATACTAAGGCCCTCCCCATATCTGTGATGTCTCTTAATACGGGGAGGATCAAGATTTCTCCAGCTTGCTATTATTTTCTTTGCCTAAAGAACCTTCAGATATTTTGGCGGAACGCGTTTAGTCAACCACACATCATTTCTTGAGCAGTAGAACAAATAACCATCTTTATACATCTGACCACTCATTACTGTAAATATGACCGGAGTACCATGCCGTACCCCAACCGATCTTGCGGTTTCAATGTCTTTTGATAAATGAACATATAGTCTGGATTTTGAACTGCTCCAATTTATGCGGACAGTACAAAAACAGAGTTTATGGCAAAAAGAA
>OBLG01000453.1_pt1 | contig 44718 bp, 49 predicted proteins | sample 1517451 | NCBI WGS metagenome assembly OBLG01 (sample SAMN04571694, study PRJEB22368) | human gut metagenome | biome: human gut; material: stool | host: Homo sapiens | place: Luxembourg | collected 2012-06-29
TTGCAGAAATGTGGCCGGGGATTTTTGTATCCATGTCTAAAATTTAAGCGCTTACCTTACATCATTCTCTTCATCTATTATTTTCACACCAGTATCATTTTTTATTTCCAACTGAACTTTCTTTATAGCTCCTGTCGCAGCTGCGTCAAATTCTATGGCATATCCGGCGTCAAAGAAGCCAGTCCAGTTATCACAAGGGATATATTTCATCAATGCCATCGCAAATTCTCCCATATCCCTCTTAGTTACATTGCTAATATCAACATCCATGTCAAAGCAATCTGCAAATGTTGCTATCCTTGCGACCTTTTCATCACCACAAGAGATAATTGGTTTTATCTTGGAAAACGGAGTATAATCCTTCAACAGATCAATCTCTTGTCTCTGAGCTACCGGCGCATCAAATCTTGTTTCTGCCTTCGTTTTATTTGATTCATTTACTGACTCGGACGAGGTAATTTCAATATCCTTTTTCTGCGCAATAATCTTTATCTTATTTAAAAAATCGTCTCTTTTTTCTTCCCATTCATCTTCATCTATTGATTCAAGACCAAACTCCTTAATAATATCATCTCTAAATTGTCTAAGTCTCTGTTTCAATGTGATAATATCCGGATCATCTAATTTAATACAGATCTGATTTTTATCAATACATCCGGCTAATTTGTCAAATATAAAACCTGGCAATAATAATCCTGTCCATTTACACCTCATTACCCAAGCTGCACCCATTTCATTTAATGTTGCTACGCTGGAATAATAATTATCCGAAAAGGCGTACACGACATGAATGTTACTCATTTGAAATTGTTTGGCTAACCAGTCATATATGTTACATCCAACCGGAATATTACATTGTGGAACGGAAGTACAAGTTATTTAATCTTTATGCACTCCTATTGTTACAAGCAGATCTACAAATGCTTTCATATATTCTGCATCTTTGCTGCTGTATGAAATGAATAATTTGTGTGGTTTGTTTTTCATCTTTTTATTGTTTTTGTTTCGTATTTTTCCTATGGCATGTTGTATATATTTTTGTATCTATTCTTTTAAAAGTTAAAATTTCTTATTTTTTTTAATAATATACTCCTTATCACCCGATACATCCTGTCGAAATCGCTGATAATATCTGTCAAACGGATTGTGATAATGAAGCACTGCTGTTCCCAGCGCAATGGTGGTTACAAGATTTCCGGATGCTCTCCAGAAAAAATCCTGGTGATCCATCATGCGAATATTGCTATCCCAGCCAATACTGCGGATTTTATCAGTCCTGGCAACATAAACATTCGGCACCTTGCCCATAACGAAATGATTGCCGTCTACGCGTGTCATATGCGGGATTAATAACGGTTTCGGTGCATCTTTCATGCTAAATCTGGTAAACTCACTAACCGCTTCGTCCGGATTCTGGCAGCGTATCGCTGTCAGTACGCAAAAACCAACAATATCAATTTCTGAATATCTCTCCAGAAACTCTACCTGCTTTCCTAACCGCGTCCTTACTGTAAGTAATTCATCATCATCCATACGCATGACATACGGCGTATCCACCCTTTCAAGCGCCTGATTAAGCCCATAGCTAAGCCCACTATTAAATGGCAGCTGAATGATCGTAAGCGAGTCTCCTTGCAAATCCAGAGGCTTCCTGCTGTCATCTGCAATCACGACCCGTACTCCCGGATAATATTTCTGCAAATTCTCATACAAACGCTTTGCCATTTTTTGACGTTCAAAAGACTTGAAGATAACAGTTACATTTTCACGCACAAACTCTATCTAATAACCTATTGCACAAATCCTGCTTTGTATCTTCTTTTACAATCGCATAATAAATGTCTACTTTACTTTGCAAGTCTAATACTGCATCCAAGCTCACTATACTATTCCTTCTCTTAACTGTTCCAAATATTCTTCAAGCGTTTTGGCTTCTTTATATTCCTCGATTTTATTTATTACTCTTTTTTCTTCTTTTTCTGCCTCTTTCTTATTTAAAAATCCCGAATACACCCGATACATAGGATTGCTATCTGTATCTGAAAATAATAATTTTTTCTTTCCATTCTCATCTTTCTTAATATCTTCTGCTATCGCATTAAAGATACTACTTACCATGTAAAATGTAATAACATTCCCAAACAAATCAATATTCTGTTCATTTACATATACCACAAATATAGGCTCTCCTATCACTGCCTTGTCGATTTCAACATCATTTATGGACTTTATTTTTTGATTACTTCTAATTTTCCCATTTTCTATTAATAGCAAATATAATTTTTCTATCAGAAATTCTTTTTCTTCTGCCTCTTTTATATTAATTTTCTCGTCTTTTATCTTTAATGTTGAGAGCACTTTTTGAAAACGTCTAAAATAATTGATTGATACAGTTAGCCATCTTCTTAATTCTTCCAGTTCTTTATTCTCTACGTCCTTTTTAAAAAATAAATCTATAATAGCTTCCATTCTTTCATATTCTTCTAATAAATCATTTATATTTTTTGCTTTCTCCATGTCAACATTATAGAAGGTCATAAACATACGTTCTCCAAACTGTTCTTTTGTTATATATCGCTTATATACTTAAAGGATTGAATTATATAGTCAATACCAATGTTATGTAAAGGAATTATATTTGCATATCTCGTTACAGTTCCTAATTTATATGCGCATGCTCTGGAATAATTTTCAAAATATTTATAAAAAAGCTCAACCTTAATACCAGAATCCTGAAACGTCAAATTCCATAAATCCTTTGGATTTTTTTCTAGTTTTCCAATAACTTCTGCTTCTCCAACAATTCCTTTAACAGGGGCTGTTGCATATAAATACATGCGAGATATATTATTTTTACACAATCGTTTTCGGTATTCATATTTTTTTTCTCCCGATAATATCTTCTCAATATATTGTGGCGCTATCGGTAAAATAATGTTTTTTTTATTGTCGGAACTTGTATTAATGACAGAAAGAGTTACATTTAGTAATTGAGATAATTCAATTGCATATTTCTTTTCTTCTTCCAGAAAAGATTGTATGAATCTAATATCCCATGAAATTTCATCTCTTCTATACATTCTTTGTTCTATTTCTTTCGCAGAACACTCTACCAGATGAATTTCCGTAATTGGCATATTTTTAAATACATCGATGGAAATTCTCTCAACTTCTCCTTTTTCATTTATCAAACATAAATGGGCATTTAAGATAAAATTTTCTTCATGTAATACAATTTCTTTCATTGTTTCTAAAAGAATATGCTGCCGACTATCTATTTGATCTATTTTTTTTGTTTTATATTGCCTCAACGGAAGCGTTTGATTAATTAACTGACTTGCTGTATAAGCGTTCATATCTTTTTTCAATTTTAGGTTATTACTATATTGATCTTTTCCAGAACCATGAATACCACAAACAAGAATCATTCTATTTCCTCCTCCATATTCCAAACAAGAGCTACCTAATGAGGCAGCTCCTGTTTTACTTTTTAATATCCTGTAATTATATTAATCTCCTTTTGGCTATACAGCCATTGACGATATAACCATTCATCAATAAACAATTTAAAATCATCCCTACCAGAAAGTAAAAATTGTCTGATTTCTTTTTCCAAATCAATCATTTCCATTCTATTAAAAAAGAAATTCTTCTCTGGCAAAGAGCCATTATAAACCAGCTCTGTACGAAACAGACGATAATACCCCCACTTTTTTTCTTCCAGTTCAAAATTATAACGTTTAAATAATTTGTTAAATTCATGTTTTTTAGAATTATGTATTGTTATTAATGGTTTATCATCATTTAGCCATTCAAAGCTAAGTTCCATTAGATGTTGACCAATCCCCTGTTTTTGAAATCTTTTAGCAACTCGTAATGTACAAATCTTTTTTTCTATATCATCATTTTTTAAAATAGCAACACCAGCTAATTGATAATCACATTCACAAATAATAATTTCTCTGTCGTTCTTTAATAAAATATCGGAAATAAATAACTGTGAGAACCACTCTTCAAAATTATTATATTCATATACCAATTTTTTCAAAAATATTTTGATTCGCATACGATATATACTTTTTTGCTCGGGAGATAATTCAGAGTAATTAATATATAATTTGTTATTAATAAATTTCATTACTTTATCCCCTTTCACAAACTTTTAGTGTTATATTATACTATCAAATGGCTCAAACTACAACCATTTATTAGATATTTTTGTAATTATTTTGACCTTCCTACTCGCCATCCAATAAATATCATCACCACAGCCAATGCTAAATCCATTATTAAATTTACTATATTATACCCTCCAGAGAGCCTTTGGGAAAATGTATTAATTAATGGTGTAGCAGAAACTATCGTACTTCCTGCAACTCCAAGACCTAAAACAACTAACACATAAGCAAAAACTGTCTTCATCTGCATTTTTTGATAATTGATTTTTGCAAAGCAGGAAAAATCACTGATTTTAGATTGATCACTGGCTTTCTTTTTCCAATGATATGCCAAAACATGTCCAAATTTATCTTCCAAATCAACTTTCAAATATTCATTCCAAAGATCTTTTTCTAGTTCTCTGCACGACATTTGATTCTGTGTATATGAAACCATATCATACGAAGAAGGTTCCATTACGAGAAAATGTATCTGCCCAAATTCGACAAGCAATTCTTCTTTCTGTTCCATCCTTGCTGTAATATTTTTATCAATATTTCTTTTTTCATTAATTTTAAAATCCAAAACACGAGTTCCAGAAAATGCACTGTCAAGTGATTTATTAAACGGCTCACTGTCAAAATATAAGATATTCTCTAAATCAATATTCTGGATTCTAAAACGTATATAGATGTCAGAATACCGTTCCAAATCACTACCACTATTTTTTAAATATGTTCTGAATTCATCAAATTTAACCGTTATGTAACTTTTTTCTTTATAGTCTGTAAGTTCATAAATATTTTCAACCGCCTGCTCTAACGGAAAAATCAAAAGCTTTTTGTCATCTGTTTTCTCTTTCCCAGGAATCTTGATAAGTGTATATTCTTTCTGTGTTTCAATTTCACATTCTTCATTAAATACGATTGATGCATTATTTTTCACACTCATTTTAGATGCCAAATCTACAAGATTCTTTTGTGGCACATGAAACGGAAAGCTAAATACAAGATTAGATAGGTTCTTATAATTTTGAATCTTAATTCCAATGTCCAGATACGGATTTTTTACTTTGCCTTTTAATATATCTCCTAAAAACCAAAAATTCACATGTAAATCAAATTCAGGATTTTTGTCATCTTTATCTTCAACTAATTTATACCAGAATCCAAAACTTTCCAATATCTAACCTCCTTAATATAACTATATCTTATTATATCTTTTTTTATTTTCAAACACAATTACAAATTTAATTCGTGTAAAAAATAATATTCAACTTTATGTTTTCACCTTAAACTTCAGCTGTAAATAGAAAACACCCAACTACAACTATTCTTTTTCTCTCTTCTCCCCGTCGAATCTCTGTAAGCGCTTACTTAAGAAATACTTATCCACATTGTAGCTCTGTTTCTTCAACTTTCCACAGTTACTTTCTTTTCTTAAATCTTCCCATTATTTTTTGCGCTTTATTTAGCAAATATTTTCCTTCTTCTGTTTTATGGTAACAACTATAAAACATTCCATTTGTAACAATACTACAAATCAAAATTTTTATTATAACATTTATAAGTACTGTAAAATGGCACATTCTACATAATATATAGCATATTCCTCCTGTAATACATAAAATTCCAATATATTCCATATATTTTTTCACATAATATATAGGATTTATCTTTAAACCATATTTAAATACTGCATAAGGTTCATACCAAGTATTTGTTAACAATCTTGATATTGCCGATGCTAAATATATGCCAAACATGCCCCATTTATATCCTAATAAAAAATCTAACCCCAAGTTAATTACTGCCGTAAGAATTAAAAGATATTGCCCATATTTAAATAACCCCATCGTATTTTTATAAGCCCATACTGCATTTTGCATTCCTAGCATGTAAAAATTAATAGCTAGTATCAAAGGAATATTAAATTCAAGAACATAACTATTTCCAAAACATAATTTTACAATATCTCCACACACAAATAATATTCCAATTGTTCCCCATCCATATATCCAAAAATTAGTCAAATTTAAAACCTTAAAAAAACTATACTTTTTTTCTTTATTTTCTATCGCATTTAAATTTCCTACACTAGCAGTTAAACCATTAAAAATTTGAGTTGCCAACGCTCCTAATGTATTTACTAATAATGTATAATTTGAAACAACACCTACAGAAATTAACCCTTTTAAATATGTAATTATGATATTATCCGTATTATTAACCAATGTACTACTTAATTTATTAATTGTGAGTGCCTTGACATTTACAAACAACTTTTTTCTTTCCTCTTTTGTTAGCGCCGGAGCATTTTTTTGTGTAATAAACGGATACATTTTTTTTGCAATAAAAGATATTAAAAAATTATTTATAAATGTTCCTACTGTTTGTACTACTAGATAAATCATATAATTATGAGTTAAAATTAACAGAGGAATTTGAATAACGCTTTGTATTATTGTAATTATATAATTAAGCCCTAAAACAATGTAATTTTTTTGAGCAGCAGATATTAATGCACTTCTATAGCTAAAAAAATAAGTGCTTGCAGTATTAAACAAATAAAGTAGATAAATAGTATAAATACTCTCTGAGATATTTGGGGGGGATATTATAATTACCTTTAAAAATGGAATCATAAAAAGTCCTAAAAGCGCCACAACACATCCAATTATTCTATATGCTTTTCCATAAAAGCCCATAAGAGACGCTATTTTTTCATTATCTTTTTCTGCAATAGGTTTATATAATGCATAACCTATTGCTCCTCCTATTCCAAGTTCAGCCAATGACAACATTGATAAAATATTTGTTAACAATCCATTTATTCCTAAATAGTCTGCATTAAGACATTGTACAAAAACGATTCTACAAATATAACCCAAAAGGGTATTGAGGAAATATCCACCAAATCCTGTTAAAATATTCATTATAGAATATTCACTTCTTGATCTGTCAATCATATCTATAATCTCACTTTCTATAAAATGTATTTCTTCGTATAAAATTCATTTTCTAAAACGCTATAGCATCTCCGCAATAACCTCTTATCAAAATCCTATATCCATATCATCCTTAAATGTCTATTGTTCAATATCCTTTCCTTGTCAAATCTTCTATATAAGATAATTGCAAACGGTCCACATAAAATAAAATATCTTATGGTTACTTTTTGACTTCTTTTAAAATTTTCTTTACATCCTTCTATAGATACCATATCTTGATTACTTCACATTTGTTTTTAATCAAAGTATAGTCTTTCATAAATATTAATCATTAATTTTTTTATCATAATTCTCTTTTTTAGGTCTCCACCCTAATTTTCTAATAATTCGTAAACACCAATACACTACTGGATTCATCAATTTATAATAGTTGATTTGCTGATTTATCTCTATATTTCCTTTATGTTTTATATTTTCATAACATGATTTTGCAAAATCTTTATCTTTATGTTTCAAAGCAATATCCAAATAAATATTTGCATATAATTTATCTATTTTATCATTCCATTTATCTTGATCATCTTCATTCATAAATTGTTTCACCAAATGTTTTCGAATATCTTTATATCCTTCCATTGCATTTAGCTCTTTTTGCATCACATTACCAGATGAAAAATGTGATAATGATTCTTTTTGTAAAACATATTTCATCAAAGGAATATCTATAAATCCTGCTTTACTTACATACGCTGCCATCATAACTAACTGCATATTCTGACCATTTCTTGAAGGATATATTTCTCTATCTGGATATAATTTATCTAACACATTCATCCGTATCATATAAGTTCCTGGCCAAAGATATGTCGTTCCATTAAACAACTCATTAAACACATTTTCTTTATTTTTCATATATTCATTTACTTCTAATAGTCGGTTACATAATTCCAAATTATCTTCTGTAACATAATATCCATTTGTCCTTACTAATCCATATGTCGAATGTTCTTCTAACCATTTACGCCTTATTTCAATTGACTCCGGTAGCATAATATCATCCGCATCCAATAATGTCAAAAATTCTCCTGTCACTTTTTTTAAAGCATTGTTACAAGCCGCACCTACCCCTTCATTTTCCTGACTAATATAAATAAATCTTGTAATATCACTTTCTAATACATGTCGATAATCTTCAATAATTCTCGCTGTTTTATCTGTTGATCCATCATTAACCACTATCAATTCTATATTTCTATCGGTCTGATTTAGAACACTATCTAAGCAACGCCCAATATATTTCTCTGCGTTATAACAGGGAATAATTAAACTAACCATTTTTTATTCTCCTTACAATTCTCTTTATACACGCAATAGCTTTATTTTGTTTATTTCTCGTTTTTATTTTGCTCTGATTTAATTCATAAACTATCTCTTCAATTTTCTTATTATTCCACATTTCGTAAAATTGATTTCGATAATGGTCTTTATCTATTGTATTAATTAAACTCTCATTCCAAATTGCGATTTCTTCTGTTTTTGCAACACAATATATCAATTGATCTAAGCAATCTTTAAACCAACGTTCTCCTTTTTTCGAATGAATTATAACTGAAGATACTCCATATTGATTTAACATTTCCGGATGAAATTCCTTTAAACTCCAGAAATCCCCTATCGTAATATCGCTACACCTATCAATCCCTTTAAATTTACACTCAAAACACGAAGGTCTTACATAATAGTTATTTATAAATCCTTGTATATATGAACTTTCCTTATAATGCTCACGAAAAACAGAACCATTTGTTAAGGTATAATCTAATGTTACATCATTAATTCCCCTTGTTTTATTTCGAAACTGCATAGATATAACCTTATTAGAACCAAATTGTTCTTTTAAATATCTTTTCCAAACTCCTGGTGAAGGAACTCCATGACATATCAAATCGACACACAACAAATTATCATAGTCCTCATTTAAGAAAGCTTTTAATCCAGCTATCTGGCATGGCGTTCCCGAGAATAAAATCATTCTTCCTTTTTTTAAATTTTCTTTCACCTTGACAAAAGTTGTCCCGATACTACTTTGTATATATTTTGTTCCTTTTACTTTATACAATTCGTTATTATCTTCAATACTAATATGGCCTAGTTTCATTTGATTATCAAACGCTGCTCCAAATACCATTCCTTTATTTTTTAAAATTTTTCTTGCTATTATTGCAAAAATTCCGCCAGAACTACTCGACATATGTTCCTCCTGATTCTTTGCATAGCATGCATATGCAGCAGTATCACTATTTACATGAGGCGGATTTATGCTTGGACAAGCTCTTAAACATCTTTTACAATTAATACACTTTTCTTCATTTACCTTTGGATACTCAAACCCTTCCTCATCCTCTAACATATCAATTGCATTTAAAGGGCAAATATTATAACATGCATAACATCCATAACACTTCTCTTTTTTAAGACCACTTATATTACAACTCATATTTTCTCCAAAATAGTTTTAATTTTTCTTCCTTGTTCGACATAGTTCGGTATAGTTTCTTTTAAATGCTTTCTAATATGGATTTCTCGTTCTTGAATCCATTGAAATGCATTTGTAAGCTCTTCTCCATTCCTTAATTCTTGTACTGGCAAAACATAATTTTGATCTGTTCCAAATATATCTTTAGCAATTCCTCTAGCTTTAACGGAATATCCAACAACTAAAGTTGGTACCTCCGTAGAATAAGCAGCTATTGTTGAATGTGTCCTTGCACCAACAAATATTCTGCATTTAGATATAATGTATTTTAATTGTGGTGCTGTATGATCATTTACTAAAATAATCCGTTCATTATAATTAAACTCTTTATATATTTTTTGCAATATCGTTCGATCATCATTTTGTTTCCATACGACATGTGGGATTAACGCAATATACATACTCGTATGATTTAAAATATACTCTATCATTTTCCGATAATTTTCATATGCACTTCCATTACATTTTTCATTGGAAATTATCATCGGACTTATATTAACTCCTATCACATCCCCATTCTCAAACCTTTTATCTAAGATACATTTTTCAGATTTCATATAGAATGCTGGATCTGGATTTAATATCACATTTGCTCCTATTTCCTTTAATGATTGATATGTAATACTTTCTCTCGCTACAATCAGATTATATGATTTTAAATCTTCTAACACTTTCTTTTTCTTTATAACTTCCGGCTCTATAGAACATCCCCATAAAACTGTTTTTATTCCTTTTTTTTGATATTCCTTGTTCAAAAAAGCATAAAATGCCTGATTTTCATAGCAATAATTATCTCCACCTGCAGATAATGCAAAATCTACTTTTCCTTTTATTTTCTTAATTGAATCTACATATGGTAATCCATCCATATCTGTATAATTATTTTTTAATTTTAATTTCATGTACGCTCTTATTAAACGGGCTTTACTTATTTTCCCATTTTTTGCATCTAAAACATTACAAAATTTTGCTAATCCATATATAATGTCTTCGTCCATTTCTTCTGATAAAATTGTTAAAGGTTCTTTTATCAATGTATATGTACCTCTAACAATTGCCTCACATCCATGATTTCCACTACTACCATTTCCATACAAAGCAATCCTCATCTTTCTTCCTTTCTCATTCGTCCAAACAAAAATCCTAACGGTCCATTTGCTACTTTTATAAACCACCATTCAATAATTAACAAGCCTACTGTAAAAAGAATACTTCCAAATATCCCTAATCGAATAAGAATGTTCCCCGTAATTTTATAATCTATCAATCTTATCATTTCTATCAGCAGATTATTAGTTACTAGCAAAACAATTGTATTTTTTCCATATTTTTCCAAAACTAATAATAATTTAGAATTATTGCTCTCAGCATTTTTAAATAACGCCAGAACAGAAACTGATGTCATTGTTGCACACAAAAAATAAACTACAGGATTTCCAATCCTTCCCTCTATCATTTCAACGGAACCATTTACCTGCGCTAGCATAGCTGCAATAATTAACAAGATATATTTTATTCTACCTAGTTTTTCAATTATTAAATATTGCTCAATTAATATACCAATTTCAACAAAACAAATGCCCAGCATAATTTTGTAAATAGTACTTCCAATATGTATCGTAGATTTTGTACTAATACATATTATTAAAAAGACAAAGGAAATTATTATATCTCTCCATTTATATTTGTAAATAATTTTCATTATTATCTCTGAGAAACAATATACCGGAATAAACCATAAGGCATCTATTCCTTGAAACGTAATTACTCGAAGTAATCTACTAAAAAAAGAAATAGGTTGACCATCAAGCAAATCCAATATTGTATAAAATAATATAAGAACTCCACCAAAAAACAAATATGGAATTCCTAATGTGTACCATCTTCGTATTATTTTTTCTTTCAATAAACTATAGCTTTTTTGTCTTCCTTTTCTACACATTATAATTCCACAAATAATAAAGAAAATCGGCATATGAAAAGAGTAAATCCATATATGAAGGCAATTAATTTTTGACATTGTATGCCCAAATATCATAAGGATAATTGCCAATCCTTTCGTAAAATCAATATAACGTAACCGCATAATTATAATTTTTCATCCAATAATTCTTCTATCTTTTTTATAATACAATCTGGTTCAAATTGTTTAATTATATTTGTTGCATTGTAAGCACATAGTTCTCTTTTTTTTGGTTCTTTATATAATATTTTAATTAAGTTTGTAATATCAACTTCATTATTATCTACCAAATAACCATTTTTCCCAGACTCAATAAATTCCTCTGGTCCTTTTGAACGGACGGCAACCACTGGCGTTCCTAACGCCATACTTTCTATAATTGTGATTCCCTGAGATTCAACTAACGATGGATGAATCATTAAATCAGCTTCTGCTATATATGGATATGGATTACTATTTCTTCCTATTAAAATTAATTCTTTTTGTAATTCATAATCATTTATTTCTTTTTCAATCTTTTCTTTTTCTACACCATCACCAATTATAACCCATTTAAAATCCATTCCAGCCGCTTTCAACTTGCATCCAATCTTCGGACATAATAACATATTTTTTTCCGGTGTCATTCTACCAACTGATACTATTTTAAATTTTGTATTTTGAAACTCCACAGGCATATATTTACGCGCTTTTTTTATTAACTCAACAGGATCAATCATATTAGACACTACATACAGTTTTTTCTTTATATCTGCAAATTGTTCTTCCAATAATTTTTTGCTACTATTAGATACCGCAACAATACTATCCATTTTTTTATACGCCATATCTAAGGATTTTATCTCATGATAAGAAAGATTCATCTCTCCATGATGCCACCAACTTATTTTTTTATTTGCTTGAAACGTAAATGCTGCAAGTTCAGTACAAATCCCTGGGCGATATGCAATAACTATATCATATGATTTTCGTAAATCTTTAAATAACTTCCGCATACAGACCATAAAATGACGACTCACTTTTGTTCCACATATATATTCCACTCTAAACCAAAAAGAAAACCAATCTTTTTTCCTTATTGCTCTTACCAAGCACGGTACTAATCTTCCAAAAGCATTGTCTAATGAATATACTTTTATATTAACCTCTTCTGGAACTTCCTCCAAATAATCACCTGTATGTTCCAAAAGTAATAAATCTACTTCATATTTTTTATAATCAAGTTTTTTCAGAACATCTATTAATGATCTTTCACAACCACCCGAATCTAAATGCCCATTAATAAATAAAATTTTCTTCTTCATTGTTCACTTATTTTTCTTAAGAATCAAAGCATTAATTCCTAATCTGTATTTATATATACCTGTTAAAATTTTTAATTTAATCGGAATTTGCAACTTTAATATATGTATTCTCTCGAACATTTCTTGCACTTCATTTTCCAACAAAATTCTCTTACACTTATCTATCTTTTCTTTTTTACTGAGTAAAGATGTAGAAATGATATCCCCTACCGCATTATATACAAAGAAAAGAAGGACCAAATCAATTTGATGTGAAAGGTCATATATTTGACATTCCGAAAAAATCTCTTTAATTCGTTTATGTAACTTCTTATAATCTTTCCATTTATCGCTAACAAATGTATGCGTCGCCGAATCAGGATTCATCCAATAATGATAAAAATATTTACCTTTCATATAATAAAATGAGTTTGCATGATATAACATCTCTGCACCAAATAATAAATCTTCTGAATAACGTATTCCTTCTTCATAATAAATTTTTTCTTCTTCAATAAGTACACGTTTGAAAAGGCAAAGCCAATTAGAAATTGTAGGAGGATACTCTATATTTTCCATCATAAGTAAATGTGGAAAGTATTCTTTTTCTATCTGAGTCCGATTATAATACCCCGCCCTTATGTCATGTGTATATATTTGTTGTTCATCTTTATGTTCTTTTACACAATCACACATCACTACATCACAATCATATTCTTCTGCAATCTGAATCATTGATTGATACATAATCGGCTCAATATAATCATCACTATCTACAAAAATACAGTACTCTCCCGTAGCTACTTTAAGTCCACTATTTCTTGCCGCTGCTACTCCTGCATTTTTTTTATGAATTGCTTTCACTCTGGAATCCCTTTTGGAATACTCATCACAAATTTCTCCCGAACTGTCTGGAGATCCGTCATCGACCAGAATAATTTCCAGATTTTCATATGTCTGTGTTATTATTGAGTCTAAACATTTCTTTAAAACTGCCTCTACTTTATAAACTGGAACAATTACACTTATTTTTTTCATAACTCCCTCATTTTATTAACGCATATAATTTTTCTAATTCCTGTCTATTTGAATAATCATTTTTATACGTATTATCGATTAACTGATTCATACGTTTTTCATCCTTTAGAAGTTCTACAATCTTCATAGCGCATTCTTCATTTTTCATTGGTACTATTATTCCATCATACCCATCTTGCAATTGACTAGCTGATGTCGCGAAATTTGTAATAACAACAGGCTTGTGTAATATTTGTGCCTCACGAACAGTTACTGCCTTTCCTTCATATCTCGATGGCTGAATATATAAATCACACCCTTTTATATATGGATACGGATTGCTCTTTTTCCCAAGTAATATTACATTTTGTTCCATATTCGCTTCTTTTATTCTCTTCTGTATCAAGCCTTCCTCTCCACCGTACCCTATGATATACCATGTTACCTTTATTCCCGTTTCTAAAATACTTTTACAAATATCGGGAACATTATCAAAATTTTTAGCATCCGAATAGCGCCCCACAGAAAGTAACACCTTCCCTTTTTTATTCGGAAACAAATCTTCCCTCACCTCATTTGCTTGATTTTCAAGCAAGTTTGTATCAAGCAAGTTTTCAATTGTTATCGCCTTATCTTTAAATTCAGGATATATTTGAACAAATTTTTCTGTACACGGTGTTGATACACTTGCTATATAATCTATTTTTGAATACAATTCTCTATCTCTTTTTTTATTTGGATTCAAAACAGTATAATCCGTATGATTCCACGCAACTTTAACTTTTGCATCAACCCTTTCTATCAAAACATCTGGCACACCAAGAAATGAAATTCCAATATCATATTTTCCTGGTATCTTAGGCAACAAAGGTAAAAGTGACTTAGATATGTACTGCATTGCCATCCAAACTCCAGTATTTTCTTGCTCCTTTATACAATGTATTTTCATAGAAAACTTTGCCCACAGCCTTGCCACTCCATACTTCCATTTTTTACTTAATAATAACTCTTTTATCGGCACATCAAAGGTTCCATATTCTGGCATAACCGAAAGTACCTGCACCTCTTTTGGAATTAGCTCAAGAAATTCTCCTTCATGTCTATATAAAAAAAGCGAAACCTCATAATTACTATAATCTATACTCCCAAGTAATCCCAGTAAACTGCGCTCCGCACCACCAATAAACATCGATGGCATAATAAATAATATCTTTTTCTTCATAATTCTCTGTCTTCGATCGGCACTATTTTAATAGCCCTTTCCTGTGTAACAATAGACGCTGGTGGAATATATTCTTTTACTACACACCCCGCGCTAATCACACAATTATCTCCTATTACAGCTCCTTTTAAAATAATAACATTTGCCGCTATCCAGCAATTATTTCCTATTATTACATCACCCATAGTATGCTCAAATAGTACACCTTTTTCTTTATTAAACTGATGATTATTATCGAAAATTTTAACATTCGGGCCAAATTGACATCCATTTCCTATGGTTATGTTCTTTTTTGCACTAATCATTACATTCTCGTTAAAATAAACCTTATCACCAATTTCAACTTTCGCATTCTTATCTGCTATAATAACGCATCGTCCATCACTAACTACATTTTTTCCAATACATATCTGGCTTGTTTTATGAACCTGCAATTTTGTATTATACCCCAATAATACAATTCCTCTAATCTTTAAATTTTTACATTTAAAAAACTTTATTAAGTTATATTTTAGTACATTCCATGTTACTCTAAAATATGGTTTCATTCATCTACCTTCTTCTAAAAACATCTTTTCCAAACATCCGATGAATCGGTTTTAGTACCTGACTTCTTAATATTTCTTTTTTCCCCATCCAGCTTTTAGCAAACCAGTGAATTGAATAGGTCTTTGTCGTTTTATTAAGTCTTCCCGTCGGATCATCATATGGATTAAAATATTCTATTGGGAATATTTGTGCTCCTTCTATTTGCTGCTTCTGTCCATTTCGTATTAGACCTTTTTTTTCCAATGCTTCTGTATTCAATATTGGACATCCTCTTGTTCCATGTTTTCCGTCAAGAAGTGGATTATATTCTTTTAGCATCCCTTCAACAATCTTATTTCCTCTCTCTGCCCCAAATCCTACTCCTGTATTTACATATTCTTCTGTCTCAAATCCAAAAAATGCCGGATACCTAAGCAATTCATCCAATGGCCTTACAACCTCCACATCAACATCAAAATATATTCCTCCTTCTCGAAGAATAATTTGCAGACGTGCATAATCACTTAAAAATGCGAACTTTTTGTTGTCATATGTATACGTCGTATAAGCATTTTGATATACATCATAATTGTCTTCATTCCATTCAACAATTTCATAATCTGGGCAATATTTTTTCCAGCTTGCGATGCACTTTTTTGCTTTTGTCGGTAATTCATTCTTTCCAAACCAACAATAATGTATTTTCTTTGGAATCATTAGTTTCTCCTTTTTAATTGACCAATTTTCAAATTAATTTACACTTTTTCTTAATTACGGTCGTTAATATCCATCCCAATGGTGTACATAAAACAGTAAGTACTTTTCTTGGTGATTCAACAATATAATTTTTATTTCCTGCAATCAAACTACTAGAGCAATAATGTATACAATCTCTAATCAATCTCTTCTTACTTGTAGGATAAGTCATTGCCACCTTTCTCAAAAAAGCAAATCCTTTAGGATTTTTCAAGTACTGCCGGAACATCGTATTGCTCGATCCATCCATTTGATACTCAACATCACATAATACATCATTCAGCACAAAAAGCTTATATTTTTGATCAATTAACGTATATTTATACACCAATCCAACATACTTTTCGCCTTCAAACACTGGATACGGTGGAACACTGTTGATAACATCTGTACGATAAACTAATTTTTTATCTCCCTCTCCACCAGATGCATAATAACCTCCAAGTGTGGTCTCTTTTAATCCATACGAGAAGTCTTTTCCTATGATTCTTCCGGTATTCATGTCTGCATCCAGTCCTATCAAACCGGCATAATTTTTATTTCTTACTTTCAGCCAGGCAGTTTTTATTTTTTTCACAGCCCCTTCTGCCATTCTATCATCAGAATCGATACATACATTTAATTCTGTATGTATATTCTCATACGCTACATTATGAGCAGTGTGCATTCCTCCGTTTTTTTTATAAATATACTGTATCTCAAATCCGTTATCCTGGTTCTTCCAGCCTTCTACCAGTTCCCTTGTATTATCACTTGATCCGTCATCTACGATTAACCATATAAAATCTTTGCATTCCTGCTCACAAAGGCTCTGATATGTACGTGGTAAAGTGCTTGCCCTGTTGTATGCAGGTGTAAATACTGTTAATAATGCCATATCAGTTCACCTCTGCCTTCCTAAGATAATATTCTTCCAGCCATTTTGCGTTTGTCTCTACATCATATTTTGCTTTTTTGATTTCTTCACTTCTGTCACGCTTGCTAATCTTTACCTGTTTTAAGATTTCGCCTGCCCATTGTTCTGGAGTTTCTTCCAACCCTTCCACTTTCACCAGATCTTTTGTAATAATACATTCTTCCGACACTCGATCCGAAATAACCGCAGGCACTCCTGCCGCCTGCTCCTCAATCATTGTAACTGGAAGTCCTTCGTATAAGGAGGGGAATACGAACACATCCATTGCCTGTAATAATTCCGGGACATCTCTTCTAACGCCCATAAAAATGACATTATCTTGTAATCCCCGTTCTTTTACTTTATTTTCGATTTCTTTCCGCCCTTCTCCATCTCCTATCAACATTAATCTTACTTTTTGATTCTTTTCAAAACACTTTTCAAAAATGTCTATCAGAAATTTATGATTCTTCTGCGGATTAAATCTTCCAATGTGTCCAATAACTAGATTTTTTTCAAGATCTAGCTCTTTTTTTATTTTTTTTGCCTTTTCTTCTTCATAAATATACTTTTCCGCTGCAATTGCATTCGGAAGAAGCCGATAAGTTTTTCCTCCAAACATCCAGTCTCCCGCTGCTTTACCACAGGCAAATAATTCCGTTGCTGTTTCAGGGATCTTTCTCATATAATATCTTTTGAACAAATATTTAATATTTTTGTCTTGATTACTGTTATGACTATGCGCAATTCGAACCGGAATTCCGCATTCTTTCGCACATTGCAACGCTACAGAACTCAGACAGTCCTGATGTACATGTACAATCTTATATTCCGGATGAGTTCTAAAAAAGCGTCTCAATTCTGCTTTGTATCTTCTACTCCACGGCACAAGCCTTGATACGTGATAGATTCTTCCGCCTAAAGACTTTATTTCCTCGTCATAATCCGCTTCAAATTCTCTATGCACTAGGAAATCGAACTGTACTTTACTTCGATCTATATGACGATAATAATTCATAAGCATCGTCTCAAGACCTCCGCGCCCCATATATGTAACAACATGTAATACTCGAATCATTATTCTCCCTCTATCCCAAAAGATTATTAACACTATACAAATAGAATCCCAGATACCCCACTACCATTACAACATAAATCAATCTTGCTGATCGTTTGGTAAACATATGATCAATCTCCCATGGCAATAAGATATAACTATATAACGAGAAATAAATTGGAAGACGACCAATAAATATTCCACTTGTGAACATAGATACTATATAGAATCCAACAGATACGATTGACATATTCGTACACAGATTAATAACTTTATCATCTTCATTCCGTATAAATCTTAATCCTATTAAAGACAGTACCGATGGCACTGCATACACTAATACACGCAATGCATTCGTTCCATTATCATTCCAACTCTGCCAGTCAGACACAACATTTTTATATTGCGTCTCGGCTAACATAGAATCCAACACATTTGTAAACTGCCCAATACCAGCCACAATTGCAATAACCGCAACCATAAAAAGTAATGTCTTTTTATTCCATGCCTTTCCCTGTGCAATGAAGATAAATGGAATAACCAGTAAAGCGCTCTGATGCATCAATGAGGCAATCAGAATTAAAATAATTGCTTTTGCGTACTTCTTATCCAGTATAAATTTAATTCCTATGAACGTAATCGTAACAGCCAGAAATTGTCGGATACCATTGAACAACCAAGAGATATAATCTGTCGAAGCAATAAATAAGAAAAAGCTTACCAGATATCTGCTGGAATATTTACGATATACATATATCAACACCCCCGCCTGAATCGCAGCTAATACTATAAAATATATATTAACGTGATTTCCTACAATACATTTGATGACCGCTGACACAAAATAGAAGCCTTTATCCTTCTTTACTGTTGCCATATAAGACGCCATACCGCCTAAACTTACCGGCATTTTGGAAAAGCTTTTTTTGTATGCCCACGTATCGCCTATATTTCCTCTATATCCACACCATATAATCAACGGTAAGAATGTCACAACCGCCCACACCGGTCTCCACCGATATTCTTTTTTCCCACACACCGTCTCCTCTTGTTTCACCGATGTCAATACAGACAGTATCGCCATCACGGCAACCCATCCGATTATCAATATATAATTCTTATCCATATTCTTCTCCAAATAATTGATTGATATTGCAGGGATTCTCTTACCTGCTTCATGCGTTTTTCAACACTTAATTCTACCATATATTCCTTAATATTCCAATACAGCACGATAAGCATAACTCACCATTTGTACCGATATCTCGTAATTTATAACGTTTTTTCTTATTTACCTCTCATATTCCATTTCTACCCCTACAAGTTTTATATCACCTTCTTTTCCATTCATAACACTTCACGTTTTCTCATGTATCTCCTTTTTCTATTCTTTTCGTCATTTTTGCCATATTATTCCGCTTTTTTCTATTGCGTTTGTGCATTTTATATGATATGTTGACTTTAACACATTTGGTGTTTACATGATGTAAGGGAGATAATTATCGTGTAACGCCCAACACACATTGGCATTACTGAAAGGAGGCCTATATGTTTAGAAAAAGTTATTGGAAAAAGAGATTTGCTCCTGTCCTGGCGGGCGCACTGGTGATTTCTTCATTACTGGTACCGCCTGGTCATGCATTCGCAGCCGATCCGGTTACTTCCGAAGAACAGACTGTAAGTCCTGAGACACCGGAAGTTAAGGACGTAACGGATTCCACCGATGCAGCGACCACCGATGCGAACCTGACCACTCCCGATTCCGTTTCGGATTCTGTATCAGATTCTGTAGCCGGTACTTTTGCAACAGATGCTTCATCCGCTAAGGAAGCTGCTAAGCAGGACGTGAAAGAGACGAAGGAAGTAAAAGCAGCTGACGATGCAGTTACCGATCCGATTCCGGACAAGACTCCTCACCTCGTATACGGTGACAAGAGTCTGGCTGACGAAGATGCTTTCGTCCTGCTGATCTTCGGCGACGGCTTCACTGCTTCCGAGCAGGATTCGTTCTATACCAATGCTCAGAATACCGCGGATTATCTGATGGATACTTCTCCTTGGGATGAGTTCAAAGATACGATCAAGATCTACGCTCTCGGAGTTGTATCGAACGAATCGGGCGCAAAAGCAGACACCGCGATCAACCAGGAGCAGGCGAACGCAGACACACGCGACACCTATTTCGGATCTTCATTCTGGTCAGGCGGTATGCAGCGTCTTCTTACGATCAGTTCGGATGGATCTAAGAAAGCAAAGCAGTTATCAGATCAGTACCTTCCTGCGGCAGACTTTAATGTTGTGATCGTCAATGCTACCACATACGGCGGAAGCGGCGGAAGTGTATGTGTTGCTTCTCTTAATAATGAATCCCTTGAGATGATGCTTCACGAGCTTGGACACACCACTGCCAAACTTTCGGATGAATATTTCGCAGGTGCAAGCTATGCGGCCGAGATGCCGAATATGACAGCTGAGTCTGATCCGGCAAAGGTCCGCTGGTCACGCTTCATCGGTAAGAATGGCGTCGGCGTCTACGAATATGACAATGGCGGTAACGGATGGTACCGTCCACATCAGAATTGTAAGATGCGTTTCCTGGGCAAGCAGTATGCTTTCTGTGAAGTGTGTAAAGAACAGATCCGCAAGACCTTCTGCCAGGATTCAAATGTAACCAAGTTATTCTTCCAGCCTTATGCAGACATGTTCTATGAGTCTGACACAGGCAAAGATATGCGTGAATATTTTATCCTCCGCAGAGGTAAGAATGAGATCACAGGCGATAAGCTTGGTGATGCTTTAACGCTTACTTACAAGGATGCAGATGGCAACGTAGTATCCGGTATTCCTAACAAAGCCGGAACCTATACCATCGAAGCTGCATTTGCCGGAGACAGCACATATGAGAAATGCAGTCAGACAGCTTCCTACACGATCGAATTACCGGATCTCATCACGCTCGATGTTCCGTCCAAGGTATACGACGGCAAACCTGCCGACCTTAATTATAGCGTTAATTATGACAAAGACTATACGGTAAAAGCGCATTATAAAGGAACTGTTCCTTACGCCGCTGAGATCACTTATGACTATGACAGCGACGAAGCACCGGTAACTCCTGGCCGTTACAGCGTAACCCTTACCGCTTATGACAAAGCCACAGGAACTGCGATCAGCAGTAAAACCAAAGACTATGAGATCACCTTCAAGTCTACGACCCTTCAGAATAACGATACAGCCGATTATCCGGGTGCTATGCCTTATTATAACAATAAGACGATCGTATTCTCCGGAGAAGGTTACACAGCCGGTGAACAGTCTCAGTTTGAAGATGTTGCAAAAGACTTTGTGAAGCATTTCCGTTCTACAGAACCTTTCAAAGAAGCTGACACGTACTTTAACTATCACACGGTAGAGACCGTATCCAATGAATCCGGCATCGGTCAGAAAGCCAAAGATACTTACTACAAACTGACTTATGACAAGAATGGTAAGATTGTTCCGACAGATGAAAGTACCGCCGGTGCAATGTACATTGGTAATAATGTCATCACATCTTACTACAAAGCTAATATCGTTATTGTAAATGATAAGAATGTCAAGACAGGTACTACATTCAAGAACAAGCGTTTCACCATCTACACGACAGCAGATGAGGCCGGCATGCAGTTTGCGGCAAATGAACTACGCAATTACTTCACTAACCACGAAGAAGGCTATACTCCTTCTACAGACGCCGAGAAAGATGCGGAAAGAATCGAATTCCTGAAAGCGCTTTATTACACCTGGTATGGATCTGATTACGCTCCGGTATTAAGCCGTGCGTATGACGAGACATTTACGGAGAACGGATCTCCGATCGACCTTGCACCATATTTCCATACTTATGTATTGGGCAAAGATGTAGAGGGCGTTGCTTATAAGATGACTTACTATGCAGATGATAACGGTGCTGTCGGAGAAGAACTTTCCGAAGTTCCTTCCAAGGCAGGTACTTATCATGCGAAAGCGGAGCTTGTCATGGACGATGTGTCCGCGTATGGCGAGCCTTGTAAGAAGGTTACTTTAGACGGTGAGACATATTCGCTTCCTCTGGCACGCGGATGGACCACTTACACGATCCAGGCCAAAGATGACCCGGAGAACCCGAATCCGGAGAATCCTGATCCGGAGAATCCTGACAAACCGGATCCTGGTACACCGGATGATCCGAAGAATCCTGGAAGCGATAATCCTGGACAGAATCTGAAGCCGAATCAGAACCTGAATAATAACAAGAATACAACCAAGAATATAAATATTAACAAATCAACCAACGGCAAAGCTTCTAACAAAGCTGCAGCCAGAACCGGTGATCAGTCACCGGTATGGATGTACACACTTCTTTCTCTGGCAGCACTTGCTGTGATCGCAGCTGTGATCTGTAAGAGAAGATTCCGTAGATAAGGTAGATAAAAAAGCTTAGATAAAAATCTTTAATAAAAGGAAACTCCTTTCTGGCATCTGCCAAAAAGGAGTTTCCTTTTTACCGTCTTTGATTATATTATACTCTCTCGATCCCCTGTATCGTCTTCTTCACAACCTTATCCTTATCGAATTCCTGCGCCATCTTATCTCTGCCGCATACTCCCATTGCTTCGCGTTCTATACGGCTCATTTGGGCGATCTTACTCATCTTACGGTACAGATCATTCCAGTCCTCTGCTTCACACAGAAGACCGCTCTTACCATCGTCTACGGCTTCTTTACAGCCCGGAATATTGCTGGTGATCACCGGTCGTCCGGTCGCTGCTGCCTCCAGAAGTACATTTGACATTCCCTCATGATAACTTGGAAGCACGACACAGTCAGCCATGGCATAATACGGTCTCGGATCTTCTTGGAATCCATGGAATACTGCGATCTTTGCATCCACCAGCTTATCAATCTTTTCTTTGTATTCATCTTCGAAGAATCCTACCAGATCCAGAACGAACGGTACTTCTTTTCGCTGTAGTTCTTTCGCTGCATAGAACAGTTCGTCCATTCCTTTTTCCTTCATGATCCTTCCAAGATATAGGAAATGCACTTTGTCATTCTCCGGATATTTCTGATAAGTATAATACTTAAGATTTACTCCTGCCCCTTTAAGCAGACACATCTGTTCCCGACGGATGATCTGCTCCTGCAGGAACACCTTCGCATTTCCCTTATTTTCGAAATACACTGTCTTTGCCTTTTTTAAGGCTGTTTTATACATTCTTATAACGATTTCCCGAAGTCCCTTCTTCTGGAATGCAGTTCCGAGTCCCTGTACGTTGACACAATATGGAATCCGCATCTGTCGGCAGGCATATCCGGCATATACATTAGGCTTGATCGAATAGGTAACTACCATATCCGGGTGATGTTCTTTTAATAACCGGCGGTAGGTCAGATACAGCTTCATATCCGTCTTCGGGTTGATCCCACGACGGTCCACATCCGTCTCGATCATTGTACATCCCATTGCTTTAAAATCATCCTCATGCCCTACAAATGGTGTACTGATGATCACGTCGTAATCTTCCATAAGTTTCCCGATCAATTCTCTTCTGAACTGCCACAGCATATAAGAATGATTGGTGATGACCATAAGTTTCTTCTTTGCTCCGGTTCCGCCTTCTACGACTCCGTCACTTCGAAGCACGGAGAATACCGTTCCGATAAAGCACCGGATATCCATAAGCGGCCCCATCTTTTTTACATACTCGCCGTCCAGTCTGGCTTTGACAGGGATCTCAAGTTCATCTCTTCCGTTGATCTGTGCCCATCCGGTAAGTCCCGGTTTTACATCATTAGCCCCGTACTTGTCACGTTCTGCGATCAAGTCATCCTGATTCCAAAGTGCCGGTCTTGGTCCGATCACAGCCATATCTCCTCTGGCAATATTCCAAAGCTGCGGAAGTTCATCTAATGATGATTTTCGCAGAAAATGTCCTACTTTTGTAATATACTGATCTGGATTCTCCAGAAGGTGTGTCGGCTTATCGTGCGGCGTATCTGTGCGCATGGAGCGGAATTTGTACAGGTTAAAATATTCCTTATGGATTCCTACTCTTTTCTGCGAAAAAAAGACAGGAGCTGTGATCCCGTCTTCTTTCTTGATCGCCACAATAATTGCCAGATAGACGGGTGATAATACCACCAGACCGATCCCTCCAAGAGCTCTTCCTATTATGTTCTTAACCTTCATATATTTCCTTTGTCTGAAAGACAAATGATCCTCTTTGAACATATCTGTTATGCCTCCTGTATTCTCTGGTTCTATTGTGTTGATTTATTTAATTTTGGATGATAGGTCGGAACGATGCTTTCCACAATCAGACGCATATCATCGGTCTCATTCTGTGCTGCGCTCTCAAGGACTCTGAGTGCATGTGCGAGCTTGACTTCATCTACATCGATCGGATGTCCGATATGTATCAGCTTATTCGGTGTATCCGTCATACCTTCTTCGTCCATCAGAAGTTCTTCGTATAATTTTTCTCCCGGACGCAGTCCCGTGAATTCAATCTTGATATCCTGATCGACTTTATAGCCTGACAGCCGGATCATATTCCTTGCAAGATCAAGGATCTTTACCGGTTCTCCCATATCCAGGACGAAGATCTCTCCGCCTTTGGCATAGGCACCTGCCTGAAGTACCAGTGATACCGCTTCCGGAATCGTCATAAAGTAGCGGATGATCTCCGGATGTGTGACGGTTACCGGTCCTCCTTCTGCAATCTGTTTTTTAAATAACGGAATAACACTTCCGTTACTTCCAAGTACATTACCGAACCGCACTGCTACATATTCTGTGTTCGATTCTTTATTATAAGTCTGTATGATCATCTCACAGATTCTCTTGGAAGCTCCCATGATATTCGTTGGGTTGACAGCCTTATCTGTAGATATCTGTACAAATCTCTTAGCATTCCATTTATCTGCCATTCTGACCATATTATAAGTTCCGAGGACATTATTCTTGATAGCCTCGTTCGGGCTGCCCTCCATAAGCGGCACGTGCTTATGTGCTGCCGCATGATAGATGATCTCCGGACGGTACTGTTCGAAGATACTGTTGATACGGTTCTCATCACGTACAGAACCGATCAGCACCACCAGGTCAAGCTTCGGCTGTTCCCTTAACAATTCCTGCTGGATATCATATGCATTGTTCTCATAGATGTCGAAGATGATCAGCTGTTTCGGGCTGTGCTTTGCGATCTGTCTGCATAATTCACTTCCGATCGAACCTCCGCCGCCGGTTACCATGATCACTCTTCCTGATACATAATCCATGACCTCGTTCAGATTGACATGGACTTCATCTCTTCCCAGAAGGTCATCAATATTCACCGGACGCAGTTTACTTGCCTTGACCTCTCCGTTGACCAGCTGATATACTCCCGGCAGGATCATAAGTTCACAGTTTGTATCCTGACAGATCTCCACGATTGGTCTAATCTTTGCTGCATTTGCCGATGGTATCGTCAGGATGATCTGCTGGACATTGTATTTCTTGACGCTTTTCTTAATACTGTTCCGATTACCGACAACCTTGACTCCCTTAATATATCTTCCGATCTTATACGGATCATCGTCTATGATACAGACAACCTTCTGATCCAGATATTTACTGTTCTGGATCTCTGTGATCAGACTTCTTCCGGCCTCTCCTCCGCCGATGATCATGACTTTCTTTCTCTTTGACCATGGGAATGTACGGTTCTGTCTGCGCAGACGTATCAGTCGGTAAGATACTCTTGTTGCCCCGATCAGGATCATCAGATAAATTGTATCCAGTACATACCAGCTTCTTGGCATAACGCTCCATGTAAATAAGATGATGACAATCTTCGCTACGGCCGCCGCAAGACAGGCTGCGATCAGACTGAATACTTCTTCAATCCCTGCGTACTCCCATAAACTACTGTAGATACGGAAAAGTGAAAATATAATTAATGTTATGACTATGGTGAATGGTCCGTATTTATAGATTACTTTTAAGAATTCTTTCGGAATCTGGCTGAAATCGAACTCAAAACGTGTCAGTAATGCCAGAATTGATGCTGCGATAATACATATGATATCAAGTACGATAAGACATATTCTTCTTATCAGTAATTGATAATTTATTTCCTTTTTTTTCATACCCATTTCCCTTTTGTTAATTATTCTCAATCATCAATTATAACATACTTTTTCGGCTCATAAAATGCCAATTACTACAATTTGCCTCTTCTCATCTAATTTTCTTCTAATTCTGAAATGTTACAACAACGTCTTTCCCGTCTGCCACATTTTTAAACATACTCTTGATTACTTTCTTTGCATTCTTGTCGGATACATTGCAGACTTTATTTGTTATGTAGCGAATGATGTAGTGCAGATTCAGATGAATCTGCCACTGCGTATCCTTGCACTGCTGCTTGCTCAGCTGATGGCATCTATGGGAGTGGCATTATATATGGTCGCAGATATGGGAATCGCTCCATATGACAGTGTCGCAATTATAATCGAGAAACTGACACATCAGAAAATTCCATTCCATAAAGCAAGGGTTCTTTCAGATGTTGTTGTTGTGATTATTGGAATCATATTTGCCATTGCATCTGGGGCAGGTATCTGGTCGGTAGTAGGGATTGGTACAATTATAAATGCCTGCTTCAACGGTCCATTAATTCAATTTTTTAAAACAAAACTGGAAAAATTTTTCTTGTAAAATCTAAGGATTACAATTCTCCAATTCTTCAAGGCTCATATCCAAAACGGATACGGGCCTTTCTTTTCCATGACTACACCTCAGCCTCTACAATCACAAGCTCACTCTTTATACCATTGAACTCAATGTAATTGTCTGCTTCGGCATCTGAAAAGTCATCAACCTTTTTGCCCTGTCTCTCATAATAAATATGAGTTGCTATTCCCTTTTTTGTGCTTCTAAATCTATAATCTGCAGGAATTGTAAGTCTTGATGTTGCTGACAACTGGTTAATCTCAAGCGCACCCTCATGTGATAAAACACTGATCTGCATATCAAGATTTGAATCTATCTCAATTTCACTTTTATTTCCCTGAAGGATAACTTCGCTAATTTTGCCATTTACCTCAATATGTTCATTTTCTATATCAGTAATATTCAGTGTCCCTGCATTAACTGATAATTCGATTTTTCCAATATATTTTACCGGAATAAAAATAGTAATGACCAAACTCTCCTTTGCATCTGCTTCACTGGCTTCATTAAATCTGTTAAGATCAATATCGATTCGGTTTTTTATATCATCAATCTTTACTTTATAATCTGCCAGAAGATTCTTATAGACATTTGAAAACATTGCGACTTCAATTTTTTCTCCATGATATGCCTTTAAATCTACAGCATATGCTCCACCAAGCTTGATATCAAAATTCTTCTTACCATCAATATCGTATTCAGTACGACTTTCATAGATGTAATTAGACTGCTTTTTCTCTGATTTCTCATTCGAAAGTAATTCATCTACTGATATCTGAAAGAGATCTGCTATTGCCATCAGATTTGCAATATCCGGTGTTCCTGTTCCATTTTCCCACTTTGTAATGGCTTGTCTTGATACACCGATTTTCTCAGCCATCTTCTCCTGTGAAAGTCCAGCCTGTTTTCTGTAATGTTTAATTTGTTCTTCTAAAGTCATTTTTCTACCTCCGTTTTCGGTTTGTTTTACTTCCTTAACAGATTAGTAAATTAACCTTTACCAAACAAGAAACATTAGCTGTCATTTCACTATTTTTCTGCTACTTTCCGTAGCAAAGCCCTAAAATAAAGGTTTTTACAACGAAAAATAAATTTATCCAATCACCAAATTCCGACTTTAATGTCTCTATTATACCATTAATGATACTATTATTATACAGTTAGTTTACTGGTAAGATGAAGAATTGATGTAATATTTAATACTATTATAAAAACAGCCAGTGTTTCTCTATTTCAGAAACACTGGCTGTTCTGTTAGTCCGTTGTAAAACTCTACAGCCGCCGCAAGGTCCTTCTCATCCGGATGCCCCTTTGATACACCGCCAATCAGCTTGAACGGTCCGAACGTATCAAATCCCTTGCATGAAAACCTTCCAACAATGTTGTCATGTTTGTATGCTATCACCTGCTCAATTGACTTAAATACAGGTCTGCCGCCATATGTACAGATAAGAAATATATTTTTGTTGTCTGTGAGATTGACTGATGCAAACTTAAGCACCGACTGATGGAACTTTCCACCGTATACTCCTGATGCAAAACCGATTAAATCATATTCCGACAGGTCTTTCTCTACCGTCTGTGTCGCATCTATCAGCTCGACATCGTTTGTCTTTGCTATCTCGTCAATTATCTTTTTTGTGTTTCCATGATGCACTGATGCATATACTATTGCTGTCTTCATCTATAATGTTCCAATCCTTTATTAGTCTTCCTTTGATTTTGCCATCAGCATCTGCTCCAGCTTTTTCTTTCCGGTCTCATAGTCTGTAAACACAATCCCCTCCATACCAAGCTTTCTTCCACCTTCGATATTCTCCGGTCTGTCATCTATGAACACACATTCTTTCGGATTCAGATTATATTTATCAAACAGGCACTGATAGATACCGGCATCAGGCTTTATCATTCCAACCATAGCTGAAACGACTTTGCCGTCAACAAGTGACACAAAACTAAGTTCACTGTGCGTATGAAGCTCGAAGAAGTCCTTTGGATAATTCGATAACAAATACACTTTATAGCCTCTGCTCTTTAACTCCTTAATCCAGTCTGCTGCATAGTCGAATGCCTTTACGACAAAAGCCTTCCCCTCTTTGAAAAATCTCCTGATATCCGCCTCATACTGTGGAGCCACCTTAACCATCTCATCAATTATCTCGTTCTCAGGAATTACACCACGGTCCAGCTCAACCCAGACAGGGTTTTCATATGTTGCATGGGCTAAAGCTGCTATTTTATTTTCTTCAATGCCAATCTCACGCATTGCCTCGTCCGGCTGGAACCTGACAAGCACGTTTCCTATGTCAAATACTATGTTTTTAATCATTTATTTTTTCTCCTACAACCCTGCATCTCTTCCTGCAAAAAGCATATCAATCCGCTATACTTAGCTATAGTATAGCGGATTGAGGGGCAAAATACAATTATTATTACAGTTCTGTGTTCCTTAGTTCTTCCTTTGATTTTGCCATCAGTATCATTTTCTCAAACGACTGTGCAAACCTCTCATCATCTTCCTCTGTGCGCTTTTTCGGTCCTTTGATATGATTCTTATGTGAGCTTCGTCTGGCTTTCTTGTTAAGGTGTCTCTCCATAAGCATCCGGTCGATATTTTCATCTGTGTACCATCTGCCTGACTGGTGGATTGCATATGCAGCTTTGCCAAGTGCCATAGCTGCAACGCCATAATCCTGCGATACAACGATATCTCCCCTGTGGCAGAGGCTTATAAGCTTATAATCCACTGCATCTGCTCCGGCACCAACCACTATCACTTCGCTGTAATCTGAGTACAGGACATGGTTTGTGTCACACAGGAGATTTGTTTTTATATTATATTTTTCCGCGATTGTCTCTACTATGTCCACTACCGGACATGCGTCTGCGTCTACAAATATTTGCATTTTTTCCAGCCTCTTCAAATAAACGAAATTATTTATCCAGATACCTGAACACCTAATCACTCTCTATTCACAAATTTATCCCATGGTGTGCGCACCTCAATAAGGTTTCCGGACGGATCATAAAATCTTACAAGCTTCTGTCCTCCGTCGAGTTCTGTCAGTGCTGTAGCATATCTGACCTCATACCTCCCTGACTCCAGCTTTTTAACTACACCTTCGATATCATTATCTTCAAAATACAGTTCCGTCATATTGTTATATGGAATAGTCTGTATCTGCATGCTTTCCTTCCATATTCCGGCATCCTGCAATACCAGGCCCTCCGACATTATTACATTACCTTCCTGTCTCGAAATCACATTAAGACCAAACAGTTCGTTATAGAAGTGGATTGACTCTTCGATATTGTCCACTACTATTAATATGTTCTTTAGCTTCATATGACCACCCCATTACAATGGTCCACCTCATGCTGAATTATCTGTGCTGTCCAGCCTGTGTATTTGCCATGTTTCTTTTTGAAATTCTGGTCGAGATAATCCACTTCAATCTCTTTATATCTTGTGCATGGTCTCACACCATCCAGCGAAAGACAGCCCTCCTCCGTCTGAAAAGCTCCTGATTTTCCGGTAATCACCGGATTAATCATGGCAAACTGGAATGGTCCGGCCGCAACCACTATGATATTCTTTTTCACGCCAATCATGTTAGCTGCCATTCCAACACAATGGTCAAGATTTGCTCTCAATGTGTCAAGTAAATCCGTAACTACCTGTTTATCATCTTCTGTAGCATCCACTGATTTCTGTGCAAGAAACAGTGGATCACGCATTATCTTCTTTACCATTATTTACTTCCTGTTATACCTTTCTTCTTAATTTTTTGTCCAAATAATAAATGCAAACACAATGAGAATAATAACGCCCAATAACTCATTAAAAACTCCAACCGCTGCGGCCAGACAGATCGCAAATATCAATAATCCGGTTCCGTTTCCGCCACCGGATGAGCCTTTACGTGAGCCTCCTCTGTAGCCGCCATCATTATCATCCCAGCTGTAGCCCTCGCCACAGCCGCATCTTCCCTGTTTTCCATCATGTGGAAATCCTTCATCTCCACCGTATCCATCGTATGGCATATAAATATACCTCCATTTCACAAGCTATCACATAGCTTTACACATATCCTCTATACTGTTTCCAAAAGTATTACTCATAATTTTGTCATATCCAATCCAAACAGCGTAAAATTTTTTATTGCAGCGATTGACGAAGCCGACCGTGACCGCACACCAAAGCAGACACTTCCCGGACGTCAATTGACAAACCCACAAGAAATCTTATCTTTAATGTCAAAAAGGGAAAAACAAACTCTTAAATATTAAAATTCTTCAATAAAAAATCCTCTAAGACAATAGGTATTTCTTCTACTATTGTTTCCGATACTTCTCCCCACGTAAGATCATCAACAAAATAGTTTACACGCTTAAAACGATTCCACATTTCTTCGAGTCCAGAATCATCTTTAATCTTGTCTAAGGTTTCTCTCACTTCCTCCTCGCCAAAAGAAGTTTCACGCTTCATGCAAGTAGCCGCAAATGCCTTTTTCAAAACATCAAAGCTTATCTGATCAGCCTTTGAATTCATAATCTCATATACATCATAAAAATCCCTCATTCTGGTATTCGCAAGTCCTCTTGCCAAAATCGTCTGCATCTTTTCCGCAAGAAGAGTTTCAAGATTATACGACAAAACTGAAATTGATCTGTCTTCAAACATAAGCTTGTATTTATACTCCACTGCACCTGGCGTGATTGCATCATCCGTAGAAATATCGATCTTAAAAGGTTGTCTCATTCGTTCCAGATTAGCTTCTATCATCATCCTAATGCCAGGATAATCAAATTCTTCCATGATTTCTTTTACTGATGTAATCTTAAAGTTTACCCCATCTTCAAGCTGAATCTCACCGATTCTCTCAATGATTGCTCTAGCATCCTTCTCATTAAGAGGTAATGCTTTCACAGTGGTATCGATATCCATTGTAGCTCTCATGTCTACACCAACAATAGAAGCAACAAGCATTCCGCCTTTCAAAATAAAATTATTTCTGTATTCAGAAACAGAAACTCTTTCTAAGAACCTTTCCATAAAATATGTTCTAATTAGTGCTTGCGCAACTTCACTATTCCCGCCGGACATGTTTTTTACTTTGTCTTTAAGTTGTTTCGCTGTATGAATCATACCATTACCTCCACATACATCATCACTTCATCCCTTACTCCAAGTTTAACCGCATACTCAATCAATCTTGATAGATTCTTTTCCTTCGAGGACATATATTCCTTGATTGCTGTCTGATATAACTGAATTTCATATTTCTTTCGATCTTTAATCAAATCACAAATACATCTTTCCTTGTCATATACTTTAACCAAATTACCGCTGCTTGACGGGATTTCACAGGTCCCCATATCAAGAATCTCTGGTTTTGCATAACGAACTTCTTTGTTTTTCTTTTTGATATGTGTAGCATTATATCCGGTAGGAACAGTGAAACAAATATGACTGTATTCTCTGTCGATAAGCCCATGCAAATAAAGGGCGGTCTCGCCCGAATAAATAATATTCTTATTTCGTTGCTGGAGTATAAACAACTCATCTGGCCACACATTATCTAAGATATAAATGCCATGTGCCACTTTTTCCATATCATGCTCTCTGACGTATTTTGAGACAGATGGCTTTGATACACCTGATTCAACGGCCTTCGATGTAATCAAATATCCATTGTCTTTTTCAATTAGCGATTCCAAAATATCTGATGTTGACATAGTTGGCCTCCTTATCCTTGATATTTACTTTTGTGCTTAAATTTTATTATATCTAAGTGTAAAAGTAAATATAATCCTTATATGCTTGCAGAAGTAAAAGATAACACAACTTCAAATACCTCGTTTAATATTCCTTCTCTATCTCTCCATCTATTCCATACATTTTCTTGAATGCATCAAGGTCTGCCTGGTTCTTAATCAGCATAACTTCTTCTATCTTACCTGTATGAATGTTCTTAAAGCCTGCAACCTGCTCACCATTACATATGCTCGCTTTGATTACCGGTTTCTTATTTTCTTTATCATATGCCTTTGTAACTGTCTTTTTCTTAAATAGTCTCACTCTGACCACCTTCTTTTGACTTTGCCATCATTATCATCCCAACTGTAGCCCTCGCCACAGCCGCATCTTCCCTGTTTTCCATCATGTGGAAAGCTTTCATCTCCACCGTATCCATCCTATGGCATATCAGTACACCTCCTACTATTTTACCAGTCCTCATCATCGTCATCAATAGCATCATCTACACCGGCAGCATAATCATCATCGCTGTCGTATCTGTCATCATCATAGTCTCCATCCATATAGACATCATCATAACCATCCTTACCTAACATAATTGCTTCCTCCTTAAATTGTTTACATAAATACTGTACCTATTTAATACTGCTTATGCTACTTCCTGAATTTTGAGCTGTCTGCAAATATCTGCCAAAGCCTTCTTAAATGACTGCTTTGTAATCTTCAGCCCGCCGGCCTCGTTTCTGGCATCAACGGCAATCGGACAATTCGCACGGCTCTTAAATTCATCAATTATGTTTGAATAATTTCTCATACCTGCAACCTTGTGCGGACAGTTTCCAAATATTACTGCTGCAAAACGCTCACTTGCATGAATCCTGCTGCCTGCATTTTTGACTTTCTCGTAATCAGTTATAAACTCAAAATCTGTTTTCTCAAAGCCAAAATACTCTCGGGCAATAGCTCTCATCTCAGCAACACGAATATCAGCATTTCCTAAAACAAGTATTTTTTCATTTCTGCCTAACAGACCATGTCCGCCCATATCTGCTGCCACATCGTCCTGTCTGTCATTTTCATCCTGCATAAATGTTCTTATATCTACCAGTGCACGCTTATATTCTTTATTCTGCTCCTTGAGACGAATTATCTCTTCCTGAGAATCTTTTTCATTTTTCTCAATGTGCATCAACAGCTCATCTATATAATCCTGCATCTTTTCCATCTGTTCAAATAAGAGGCCAACCGTAATATCGTCCTGCTCTTTTGAAAAGCTGTCATATTCTAAATCACGCTGCAAATCACTATCCGTCTGTTCCACCTCTATTATACTCTCTTCACCCGGCAGTGACTCAGGCAATTCCACATTCAAATCGTTCAGAGCATCTGATATAACTGAAAAAGACTGCCTGTCTGCTCTGTTAGCCGAATCAACCGCATATTCCATCTCATCTGCAATAATCTCATGCAGCCTCTCCTCTGCCTTGGCTTTGTACTTTGACATGAAACGTGACAGATTCTTTTCAATTTCTCTGCCATTATTTCCTTTAAACTGTTTTAATCTGTTTGCAAGCTCCCTGACCGTTCCTGTATAGTGCCCCACAAAACCATCATAGCCATTATGTAGACAAATCATTATAGGATTATTTCTGCTGTCCCTAATACCTGTATCCAGCCACAGGTAATCATTGTATATGCCATATTCAGTTGATGAATTAAGCTTTCGATTCAGATAAAACATCGTATTTTTCTCATTCACTATAAATTTTTGAATAAGCTCAAAATCTATTGCTCTTCCTGTGAGATTCATTATAGCAATTTCAACATTGTGTGGCTCATCGATTGTTATTCTTTCTGCAATTTTAACTTCACTCATAATACCATTCTCCTTTAAAATCAATGCTTTGCTCTACTGTTGTATTAATTATGCCTCATTACGAGTCCAAAAGTATGCCCTCGCAACACGAATCTTTGTTTGGTGACAGGCAAATTACCAAATCAATTAGCGTTTCTGTATCAATTTTGATTTGTCCACTGTTCCAATTTTTCGGCTATATCCCCGATTTCTCTCAATTTTATTGATAATACCAATTAAAATGGCAAGCTGCTACAACAGGCCCGACCTTTGCAATTACTATTGCTCACACAAATGCTCTATCGGCGAAAAATATGTCCCGGAGGTTGAAGTCACTGAGCTTCCTAACATTATCCTTGAAACAATTGCCAGCCTCAATGAAATCAATCCGCTTACCGGTAGGCTTATTCAGATTTCACGTGATGGTAAAATTACAGACGATGAAATACACAATTTCGCTCTCATAAGCAAAAAGCTGGACGAAATCTCACTCGCCATAGATTCTCTTAATTTATGGGTTGATAAGACCGCCAGCGATCATAAGATCAATATTGATTTGCTTAATGAAGAAAAGAAGAAATTACAGTGATTACAGGTATCAAAATACTTTAATATGCTGGAGATGCCTTCCATGCAGAATCTAAAGAGAGGAATAGGCTGAGAATAACTCCAGCCTATTCCTCTTTAGAGTCTACAGATTTCATTTCTACTAGTCCTCAATTCCAAACGTAAGATACGCATAAATGTTACTTGTAAGTTCCTTTAGTTTATTTAATTCTTTCAAATCATCTTTTGACAAATGAAACATTGCTAACCATATATTTGTATCAATAAGCAAATTAATCACAGCTATTCTCATTTTTATTATATTTATACTGTCATTTTTAACTTTATAATGTTTTCTACCGCCATTCATCAAGACTATATTAAAATTAAGAGCCTTGCTTTTAATGTTTAACCTGCACAATATGTTATTTAGTTAATAGCCTTGTAAATTTCTAACTTTAATTCCTCATCTGTATCAAATGTATCATTCATTATTGCTTCCATAATTTTATGCAACAATTCTTTATCAATTTTACTTGCAGCCACATTCAAACTTATATTTTCTGTTTTCTGTAAAAATGTTGCTGCTATAGCCATATAACCATTCAAAAGCAAAAATAAAGTTGATAATGTAATTGCTAAACGTTTATTTCCATCTGCAAAGCAATGAAATTGACATGTACAAAAAAATAAATGTGTTAATTTATCCACAAAAGTCGGATACCAATCGTCATTTTGTATATTATACAAAACGCTCTCTAATCTTCCAAAATCGAGTTCTTCTAAAGTCCCTCCACCACTATATTCAATAGTTTTTTCATGTGTTATTCTTGCTTGTTCAGGAGTAATATATACATAATTTGCCATTATTCACTCTCCTTCAATCTTTTTAACACCTCTTTATTTTCTGACATTAATTTTTCAAGTTCATCTCCTGCTTGTCCTAAAAACTTTTCATATTCTTCTCCTGACAATGGTTTAATATATTCTTCTAACTGGTAATGAAAAGCATCCCGTAATGCCATATCTCGACTTGCCATTTTAGTTCTCGCCTGAATAATTAATGGTTTCCACAAAGGTAACGACTCGAAAGCATTAAATAAGTCCGTCAATTCCCAATTGTTCAATTTATGTCCAAGACTCTCTGACTGCTGCTTTATCATATCTGCTAACCCACATTCATATGAGGCAATAAGCGTAAGAATCTCCGAATAAAATGTATCTCTTAGCTTCTCTTTATCAGAAAGCCTTAATATATGACGATATTCTTTTGCTTTCTCTCTAAATATACTTTGATATATCTTATCGGTATAAATTCCATATTTGGCATTTCCCATATCTACATAATCTCTTAATGCATCAGTAAATTCTCGTCTATAATTTTCTTCCTGCAAAAAAGCCCCTAAAAATTGACTATCCCTTTGATTGATATATTTAGTTCCACCACCAGCTTTTTGATTTATAAAATCAATTACAATATCTAACATAATCTGACGTAAACTTTTTGCAGGTTGACTTTCTACCAACAGCATTGCTAAATCCAAAAAAGAGCGAAAATCAAAGATTGCTAATTGTGGTGTACGCTTGCTGATGTTCCCGACATTAATGTCGGGAACATTCATTTTTTCAATTTCATCAATAAAATTTTTCAATCGTTTACCCTTAATAATCTCATATCCATTAGAGGAAAGTTCCTCTACATTCTCACTAACATATCTTTCAATTGTCCTAACATCTACTTCAAAATATGTTGATACCATCATCTTTGTAAAATAGACTTTATTTTCAAATATAATCCCCTGAATTCCAGTCTGTTTTTGAATTTCATCTAAAGCTTTTTCATTATTAAGAATATTTTGCCTATCTAGTTTTGAAGTTGTCAAATTTTTGCTCATTCTAATCGCCTCTTTTATATTTAAAATTGGAACTCTTTTTCCATAATCAAATCAATCCCTCTTATCAACCGCTTGCGTTTTGATTTTAATAAAAAAGCCTTTCTTACTAAATCTATTATTAATGCAATTGTACCATCGCTGATAATCGGAATAACTATATCTCGTAATCTCTCTTCCCTTAAATGAGGGATAGTAGATGCCACTACGGTTCTTCTAATTGCACCATACCCTCCAATTTCAGGCATTGAAAGTACTAAAAAAATATTCTTGAGTTAATCCCGAACTTATTCCACTACTATTCAGTCTTAATCTTTTAATTCCTGATGAGATCATCATTCTGTCTTCAATCGTAACCAAGGCTGTACATCTTGATCACTGCATAATTCAAGTGGTATATAATAATCCGGATAGATATCTGTCTCATAATTAACAATATCAGAAGTTCTTACAAATGGTTTGTCACAATTAATATCCTTTTCAATAAATGATTTATAAGAATCACTTCCCACTTCATCTCCATGAATCAGTTCGCAAACATCTATTATAGCCGCATAATTGCAATTTTGGCCCTCAAATCATATAATATTTTCTTACACAATAATAATAACAAAGAACAAAATAACCAATACAATAGTAATTATTTTTTTGATACCATAGTACTGTTCAACTTTAGGAATAGATTTTACCTTTTTGGTAATCAATGGGCAACAAAGTACTGCCAGTAGTAAACTATCAATTCCATTCAGCACATATTTTATCCCACCTGTACCAAATGCACCCAATGTATAAAGTATCAAAAAAACTGTCACTATCCAAAGTAAAACTGTTTTCAGAACTGAAGCTGCTGTTTTTACAGTTCCCTGCATTTTTTGATTTCGTTCTTGACGTATTTTCATTTCCTGTGCTCTTGCAGCATCAAGTCTTGCAGCCTCTTTTGCCTTCTCTTCATTATAAGTTTGTTGTAACTGCATCTGATTAATTCTGTTTTGTTCCGCCTGTCTTGCAGCATCCTGCCGTTGTCTTTCTTCCTGAATGAGTCGATTCTGCTCTGCTATCTGCCATTGTCTTGCAGCCTCTTGTCTCTGTTTTTCAGCTAATTCTCTTGCCTGAGCTTCTTCCTGTGCACGCCTTTTTTCTTCACGCATTTTTTCAATTTCCGCTAATGCCTGTTCTCTCTCGGCCTGCTTCTCAGCCGCTTTTTCGTCATCAGTTTTTAATCCAAGGATTTTCTGTTTCATAAGACGGAACTCATCCTCTGTAATCGCTCCGTCATCTAATAATTTCTTGTATTTTTCTAGTTCTTCAATCTTATCCATACTTATATCTCCTTTAAAAGCATTGCTTTTACCTCATCAAATTCTTCCTGAGTCAGAACGCCCTCATCAAGCAGCTTTTTGTATTTTCCAATTTTATCGGCTATATCTCCTGCATTTACAGGATTTTCTTTTGCTGGTTCTTTTTTTACCGTCTTTTCTTCTGCCGGTTCCTGCTTTTTCCTGCCTGATGGTCTATCCAAGCTGTCAGCCATGCTCTTTGCCACCGTACGTCCAACCACTGCACCAGCTCCAAGTCCAGCTAATCCACCCTTTTGCTTAGCCGCATCTCTAATTGCTCTTGCCGACTGATACTGAATAAATGTATCCATATCTCTAGATGCCAGACCTATTCCAGACTGTTCATCAATTAGTTTTTCCACTTCTTTCGGCAGTGCAATACTCTCAATTGACGCTTGAGTAATTGTAATTCCCAATGACTGAGTCTTTTCATTTACATATGGCACCAGCATTGAAGACAACTGCCTAAAATTAGTTGCCAAATCTAAAACCGAGTTACTACATTCACCAATACATTGAGCAATTGACTCACCTACGAATGAGACCAGGTACTGCACGATTTCTCTGGTAATACTCAAATTACGTGATCCAAACACTTCATTCATAAACACCACTGGATTAGATACTCTAAATGCAAACTTTCCATTAGCGTTAATGCGAACCATTCCCATCTCAGAATCTCTTTTCAATATCGGGCTTGTAGTTCCCCAGTTATTGTTAATAAACTGCGTAGTATTTATAAAATACAAATCCGATTTAATTGGAGAATTGAACAAATATGGTACTGCCGCCAAAGCGGATAATAATGGAAGGTTACCTGTGTTCAGTTTATAATTGCCAGGACCAAAAATATCCGCAATCTGACCCCTGTGTACAAATACTGCTGCCTGTCCATTTCGTACAATCAACTGTGCCCCTTGTTTTATCTCATTACCAGGTCTTGAATATTTAACCACAAGTGTTTTACTAAAAGAAGCATCAACATATTCAATTACATCAATAAACTGATTTTTAACAAAATCTCCAAATCCCATTTCCGATTACCCCTTATGAAATAATACTTTATTGCCATATAATAGCACATTTAATACAAGAAATATAGATTTTATCAAATAAAGATATTCTCATTTTTTATTTACTTCCTGTGACTGCCTATATCTCCTCTGATAATAGTCCATAGCCCTATAATCAATCACATCCTTCATCTGACAAACCATTACCGGATTATCAATTAGCGGTCTCAGCTCTTCTCTAAGCCCGATTGCCGCACCATCTTTCTTCACAAAAAATCCCTTTCCCGACTCCAAAAGGAAATGTACCGGCATCGATAGAATCTTCTTTAAATGTTCCTTATCCGATATGGAATTGTATTTTTGAATCGTCATATTTTTATCGAGATCTTTCCAGTTGGTTCCGGTTGAAAAGAACTCCTTCCAACTTGAAAGCAGCTGCTCTTCCGACACCTCCATCAGGATATTTCCATGATTATAAAAAGCCATAAGCACCGGCATTTTATACACCTTTGACATGCTTGTATTTTCAAGAATACTGATAAATTCTCTTCCTATTCCTTTGTAAAAAACCTCTTCATCTGGATTAAGCTCATCCAGTTCTTTAAGAAATTCTAGATATTTCTTAAATGGATTATCCTTTGAATGAGCAATGGCTATTTCATAAATTCCATCATCCATATATGTGAACAAATCCATTCTGTCCGGGCGCCTTCCGAGAAGTTCCTTCACCCTGAAATATTCATTAATTATCTGATCTTTAAGCTTTAAATGTTTTCTGTCCATTTCCGCAAAAAGATCTATCAGTTTCATATCAAAATCTACCAGACAATCATCCGGAAAAGCTGATGTATCTGACGGATTATACACACCTGCATGCTGATTACTCCTGTCTGACAGAAGAAAACGCACTCTGCCCGCCTTCTCATAATTGCCGATAAAATCAAGCACTGTCAAAAACTCTTTTCCTCTGCATTTACGGAGTCCTCTGCCAAGCTGTTGGAGAAAAACTATCGGAGATTCCGTAGGCCTGAGGAACATTACCATATCAACTGATGTAATATCCACACCTTCATTAAACATATCCACTGAAAAAATCACTCTGATTTTGCCCTGCTTAAGCTGCCTAATAGCTACATTTCTATCCTCTGTGTATTCGCCACTTGCATCGCTGAATACTGCTACAGATGGTATTCCCCTTTTTGAAAATTCTTTTGCCATCCCCCTTGCATGCTCCCTTGAACAGCAGAAACCAAGCGCCTGCCTTGAGCCGTATTTACAATAATATTTATAAATCAGCTCATATCTGCGAACGTTGCCTATATAGGTTTCATTTAATTCCTTTTCGTCATATCTGCCTCTTACTATATGCAGCTTTGAATAATCTGTTTCATCAAAGATTCCATAATAATGAAACGGCACAAGCATTCCTTTGTTGATTGCTTCATTTAGTGAAATCTCATATGGCACATTGTAATCGCAGATTTCATAGATATTTTTTCCGTCCATTCTCTCCGGAGTCGCGGTGAGTCCCAGGAGAAATTTTGGCTTAAAATAATCAACAATTCTCTGATACTGTTCATTAACAGCATGGTGAAATTCATCAATCACAACATATGTAAAATAATCCGGTGCAAAGTAATTTTCATTCAGATATTCCACTCTGCCAAGAGTCGCTACTGACGCAAAAATCACCGACTTTTCAGTGCATTTACTATCTCCGTTAAAGAATCCGTAATCATCTGAATCACGTACATTTTTAAAAGATTCTGCCGCCTGCTTTAATATTTCCTCGCGGTGTGCAACAAACAAAACTCTCTCATAATTTTTTGAATCAAACGCCGCAAGATATGTTTTTCCGACACCGGTTGCAGCCTGAACCAGAGCTCTCCTTGCGCCCTCTGCTCTCGTATTTTCCAGAGCACACAAAGCCTCTATCTGCGCGCCTCTCGGCTCAAATAGCGGTATCTGATTTGATGTCTCTTTATCATCCTGCAAATCGTATCTGTCCAAGTCCTTTGATACTGCCGGACGGTGCCAGTTCTTTGAATATTTTTTCAGTTCTTCATCGTCTATTACTATGGAATGATTTTCGAATAAGTCTACAAAAGTATTGTAAAACTTCTCATAATTAATCGGATCTGTTTTATTGCTGAATCTGTAATTCCACTCGATACCGGATGTCAGTGCACTTCTTGAAATATTAGAGGAACCAATGTATAGCTCACTGTAATCCTTGTAATGAAACATATATGATTTTGGATGAAATGAACGGTTTTTCTCATTATAAAAGCGCAAATCGACCTGTTCACCAAGCTTATGCTTTATGAGATACAGTGCTGATGGCTGCGTAATGCCAAGATAGTTTCCTGTCAGAATTCTGATTTTTGCACCACGTTTTAGTGCATCATCAAGCTCACCGAGCAGCATTTTCACGCCTGATTCCATCAGGAACGAAACAATAATATCCACACTGTCAGCCTTTTTTATACTGTCTGCAAGCTGATAGTACAGATACATTCTCTTATCCGCGCCTCCGGTCATTGCATCTGTCGAATATTTTATTTCATATACATCATCTAATTCTTCTGCAGTATTACGTTCAGCCATTTTTCTTCTCCCCGCCCCGGTCTTACATCGCCTGTAATCCACTCTTCCTTTAGTTGCAGATTATCTATTTCATCAACAAACTCTTCAAATGTCTTTTCCGTGAAATCTGTGAAATAGCGGCCATTTCTTTCTCCTTCAAAGTCACCATACTTAAAGGATGTGTATGCCGTCTTCCTTTAATGCTTTAAACATTTTCATAAACACGGCTTTAAGTTCATTCTTAGGAAGATGAAGTATTGACGAGCAGGCCCATATGCCATCATATTTTTTGTTCTCATCAAGTTCTTCAAATAGCAGCCTTCTGACTTGTATTCCTGTGTAATTGCTTGCGATATGACACATTTCCTCTGAACCATCTGTGGCATCAACATAAAAGCCCTGTTCCAAAAAATATTTTGTATCTCTTCCTGAACCACAGCCAAAATCCAATATATATCCGTGCTCCGGCAACAGTTCTTGAAAATGCTTCTGTGTCTCGTAAAAGTTTACATCTATCGTTGTTTTTGCAAAATTATCTGCATTTTTGTTGTAATATTCCAAGGTTTTGTTTTCGTTCATCATGAGTTTATTATACCATTAAGCATTGAAAAAAACTATATTTTAAAACCTAACTGATCTTCATCATTTACTTTATCTCCCTCTATCATCACCGGCTTGTCCTTACCATCACTGATTACTTTGCAAATCACTCCGCCATCTGTCACAAACACAATCTTTCCTTTTGCCTTACCACCGATTTTGTCATACATTCTGCCTGCACTCATTGACTCACCCTTCACGGTGTATGGGCTGTTGGCTACGTAGCCTACCTTGCCAAGTCCTTTAATCTTTACCTGTATTGCTTCGTTGTCATACTCATTGTCCGGCTCCTTGACAAGCTTGACCTTCATACCTTTTTCCATGAAGTCACTTCCGAAATAATGGTTGCATCCTGCTATTGTAAAATACATTTCTTTCATTGTCGTGTCCTCCTGTCTTTTTTACCACTCTTCATAAGCCTCATCCATTGCATCATCTACACCATCTGCATAGTCATCATCACTGTCGTACCTGTCATAATCATAGTCACCATTCATATAGATATCATCTTATCCTTCATCATATGAATCATAAGAACTCGAGCTGCTGTGATATGATGAACTACCTGTTGATCCACCTTAGCTTCCGCCATTGTCATCGCCATATGCATTTGATGATGAACCTGCAGAGCCTGAGCTGCTATTATATGATTTATCCGAATAAGATGAGCTACTGCTTGATGAACTATTTCCTGATGAGCTGCTTCCTGATGATGTATATCCGCCTGAATATGGCTTATGCAAGTAGCAGTAACTGCTGTTTTGGGTCTGTTCATTATTACATCCCGGCTTTATGCATTTGGGTGTACTCTCTTCCATAGCATTACCAATAAACGCAAATATGGCTATTACAGCAATTACTACGAACACATTCATGCCAAAAGCTGAGTCGCTGTTATATGAACTGTGATTAGTATTTGAATTATTATCATTAGTGCAGTCCTTGTAAATCATATACTCTAAATAATCGTCCTGCATGTCATTTTTTCCGTTGTGATTCCAGTCGTACATTGCCATAGGTATTACCTCCTGATATTATACCGGTCCGTCGATTTTACATTCATCATAATACTTGCACAGCATACATAAGCTGTTACATTGTTTTGAATGATGCAGTGTCCTTTTTATCCAGTAAATAAATTTTTCCATTTTGTCCTGTCCTCCTGTTTTTCGTAAATTAAATGCTTGTTTCTTATGATGGCTATAGCTTAGCATTTTACGAGTCCCAAAGTCTGCCCTCGCACATCGAATCTTTGTTCTTCCTTTAATTCTAATAATACTTATCGATTGCTGCCTCAATCATCTGATTTGCCTGTATCTCATCCACTTCATCTGAATAAGTATCCATGCTCCTGCCAAGTACATGATCAAATTCATCAAGAACATCCGTCATCAGCCCCTTATCAATCCGACTTTTACACTCTGCAATCAGCACAGCAGGGATTCCATAAAATGCTTCTGCAATACTTCCTGTAATGGCTCCAAGTGTATCCGTATCTCCACCAAGTGATACTGCATTACGCACTGCGTCCTCAAAATCCTTTGATTCCAGAAATGCGATAATTGCTTCTGGCACCGTTTCCTGACAGCTTTCAACATGATGGTAGTAAGGTCGGATATTATCCAATGTTCTACGCAGATCATAATGAAACTCCCTCTCTATATACTCTTTGATTTCTTCTTTTTAAGAGCCATTCCTTGCCATGTATATTGCACTTGCTGTTGCTTCTGCACCCTTTATACCTTCCTGATGATTATGTGTCACATTTGCTGTTGCTCTTGCTACCTCTCTCGTTCTTTCCATCGAATCATAAAGCCAGCCTACCGCTGACACTCTCATGGCTGAACCATTTCCATAGCTTCCGTATGGCTTCGGATTATTTTCTTTAAGCCAATGTCTGAAGCTTCCACCATAACCTGCATGTGGATATCTTTTTCCCAAATCCTGCATATTGGATGCTACCGCATCTTCAATTTCCTTTACTGCAGCTTTTGGTCTGACTGCCAGGAGAGCTTCTCCAACT
>OBLG01000463.1_pt1 | contig 44279 bp, 37 predicted proteins | sample 1517451 | NCBI WGS metagenome assembly OBLG01 (sample SAMN04571694, study PRJEB22368) | human gut metagenome | biome: human gut; material: stool | host: Homo sapiens | place: Luxembourg | collected 2012-06-29
TCCTACAGGAACTTCTGTTCCAACAAATAATATTTATAATTCTGGTATTACTCTTATCGGCAAAGCTCTTCACGCTTTTTCTATCCACAACGCTTTAGTTGTCACCGCTGAAGGCTCTTGCGATCAAATTATCACCTATGGAAATCCAGATACCAAGCTTGAATATGTAGGCGATGAAGAAGTTCATACAGTTTATGTCCGTGTTTATGATAATGCTAATGGCGGCGATTTGAACGATCGTTGGATTGCTTTATCTATCGACTGATAATACTTTTTAAAATTGGGAGGGGTTCCTCCCTTTTATTTTTCAAAAAAATATAATTATTTGCATTATTTTCAATTTAAAATGTGTTTTATTTTTTTTATGCATAATGTATAATTTGAATAGAGGTTAAATTATGAGAATTGTTGATGTTATTAATAAAAAGAAAAATGGTGAAGTTTTGACTTCAGAAGAAATTAAATTTTTTATCAATGGCTATGTTGAAGGAATAATTCCTGATTATCAGGCTTCGGCTTTACTCATGGCAATTTTGCTCAAAGGGATGAATAAAGAAGAAACTTTTTATCTTACTGAGGCAATGCTCAATTCCGGAAAAATAGTCGACTTATCCATGATTAAAGGAGTTAAGGTCGATAAGCATTCTACCGGTGGTGTCGGCGATAAAACTTCTTTGGTTTTAGGACCTCTTGTCGCTAGTGCTGGCGTAAAATTAGCAAAGATGTCTGGCCGTGGTTTAGGCCATACTGGTGGAACTCTTGATAAACTTGAATCAATACCTAGTTTTGATGTCAATTTATCTTCCGAAGAATTTATTAAACAAGTTCAGAATGTCGGCATGGCTATCATCGGTCAAACTGCTGATTTAGTTCCAGCTGATAAAAAATTATATGCTTTAAGAGATGTTACAGGTACTGTTGATTCTATTCCTTTGATTGCTAGCTCAATCATGAGTAAAAAACTTGCTTCGGGCGCGGATACAATTTTACTCGATGTCAAATTCGGTGAAGGCGCATTTATGAAAACTATGGAAGATGCTCAAAAACTTGCTCATCTCATGGTTGAAATCGGACGTTATTTCAAAAAAGATACCAGAGCTGAGATCACAGCTATGGGTGAACCTTTAGGAAATGCAATAGGCAATTCACTTGAAGTTAAAGAGGCGGTTGAAACACTTCTTGGAAAAGGTCCAAAAGATTTAACAGAACTCTGTTTAGATTCCGGCGCAACTATGCTTTTACAGGCCAAAGTAGTTTCTACCCGTGATGAAGGAAGAAAACTTTTAGAAAATAATTTATATTCGGGAAAAGCTTATAAGGTTTTCTTAGAATTTGTCAAAGCTCAACATGGTGATGTTTCTTATATTGAAAATCTCGATAAGTTCCCTGTAGCTTTATATCAAGAAAAAGTAAAAGCCTTAAGAAGTGGATATATTGCTAAGCTTGATGCCTTAACAATTGGTATCGCTTCGATGAAACTCGGCGGTGGACGTGAAAAGAAAGATGATATCATCGATATGGCAGCAGGTATTGTCTTGAATTATAAAGTTGGCGACCACGTCAATAAAGGAGATGTCTTATGTACTTTATATACGGAAAGACCTCACTATGATATCATCGCTAAAGAAGTATTAAGCGCTTATGATATCGTTGATGAACAAGTAGTACCAATGCCATTAATTTACGAAACAATAGAATAAAAAGTTATAAAAGTAAGCTTCGGCTTGCTTTTTTTAATGTAATTCATTTTAAAATTAATGTAGGGAAATATTTCCAATATAGATAGATAATTGGTATGATTTATATGTATGTAAGAGGTTACATATATAAAATCACCTGTTTTTTTGTTAAGAAACACTTATTCAATGGCGGGTTTGATTTTAAATAGATTGGATTGGTGTTTTTATGAAGATTAAGTATTTAGGTACCGGAGCCTATGAAGGTATTCCCGCACTATTTTGTACGTGCCCAATATGCTTAAAAGCTATGGAAAAAGGTGGAAGAAATATTCGTACACGCTCACAAGCTTTGATCGATGATAAAATTCTCATCGATTTCAATGCTGATACTTATTCTCATTTTATTACTCATAAAATTGATTTTACCAAGGTCAAATGGTGCTTTATCACCCATTCTCATTATGATCATCTTGATGTTGGCGATATTCAAATTATGAGACCGGATTATTCTTATCATCCTGATTATGAATTTACTTTCTACAGCGGAGATAAAGGATGCCGGATGATAAGAGAGAAAATAGAACCGGATTTTATGAAAGATGTAGCTAGATGCAAATTGCTCAGGGCATTCAATCAAGAGTTTATCCCTGGATATCGCATTACGCCGCTTCCGGCTAATCATGATCAAAATGCTTCGCCTTTTATCTTTTTGATTGAAGAATTAAAGACAAAAAAACATATGTTATATGCTCATGATTCTGGGTTCTTTTTTGAAGATGTCTTCGATTATCTCTATCATAATGTCAAGCATTTGGATTTGGTGAGCTTAGATTGCACTGGAGCAATAAAACTAGGATGGAAAGATCATCATATGTCGATCGATGTCGATAAGGAAGTTATAGAACGTTTAAAAAAAGATGGCATAGTCGATGATAAAACAAAGATAGTTTTAAATCATTTCTCCCATAATGGAGGAGCAAATTACGACGACCTTGTAAAATTAGAAAAAGAATTGGGTGTAATTATAAGTTACGATGGTTTGGAGGTTGAATTCTAATGAAAAGCTTAATTTTGAATGAAAATATAAGAATACAAAAATTAGATGAATGCATTTTAAGAATAGAATATTCAAAATATGGAGAATTCTGCGATGAAAATACATTTTTAGTTGCTGGAAAAAGTTCATTTACTGAAGAATATAATTTAAATTATAAAGAAGATGAATATAATTATTTATTAGATTTTAAAGATTATGAAATCCGCGTTGATAAAAATTTAAAACAACTTACAGGAATAGCAGTTTATAAAAACAATAAATTAGTCTATAAATATAAGAAAATTGCTAATAGTGGTGAACTTCCATCAATTGAAAAAACACCGCTTATTTTCCCATTGATCGATAAACCTCAGATCATTGTTCCTGAATGTGGATATTCTTATTTAAATAAAAAGAACAATGGTTTTAAAGTCAATAAAAATGCCAATGACCTTTATCTGTTTTTTGTCGAAGGTGATTATAAATTGCTGAGAAAAGAATATGTAAAACTTACTGGTCGCCCTGATATGGTCCGTTTAAAAACCTTAGGAAGCTGGAACTCTAAATATTATCCGTATAGACAAGATGAAGCTGAACAAGTAATTAGAGATTATGAAAATCACAATATACCTTTGGACAATATTGTCATCGATACTGATTGGCGCAAAGCGAGCGATAGGGGAATAGGATATGATATCGATGAGAATCTTTTCCCAGATATGAAAGGCTTTTTCAATTTTGCTCATGATAACAAAGTTGAAGTAATGTTAAACGATCATCCTGAACCTCAAGATGGTGCTAAAAATTGCTGCAGTCCTAATGAAGTTAAATTCCGTGAAGAGAAATTAACTGGTCTTTTAGAAATGGGCTTAGATTACTGGTGGTATGATCGAAACTGGCATACTAAATTGATTTCTTTAGATGGAGTTATTAATCCTGAAACCTGGGGACAATATCTTTTCCATGATATCACCCGTCATTATTATGAAAAAAATAAAAAGGGAAAATATCCACTCCGGGCATTAGCGATGAGCAATATCGACAATGTATCCAATGGTTATTATTATCATATTACCAATTCTGCCTCACATCGCTATCCATTCCAATGGACAGGAGATATCGCTTCATCTAGTTCTTCCCTGATGGAAAATATCTATGATATCTGCCGTGCTAACTTAAATGAAATAATTTATGCTAACCCTGATTGCGGTGGTCATATCGGCAATCCTGATAAGGAATTATTTTTAAAATGGATGCAAGTAGGATCGCTTTTACCAGTATTAAGACCACATTGTTCAAATATGGTCATAAGATATAGAGAACCATGGAATTACGATGAAGAAACAGAAGATATCTGCCGCAACTATTTTTCTTTGCGTTATCGCCTTTTGGAAAAAATCTATAAAGATGCTCATAAATCCTATGAAGATGGTTCACCACTTGTTAAATCCTTATCATGGGATTATCCAAAAGATAAAAATTGCACTAAATATTTCGGCGAATATTTCTTCGCAGATATTCTTGTTGGTTATTTAGATTATGCCTCAGCAAATTTCTGCCAAAAATCCTTGCTCAGCGGAAAAGATTATGTTGGAAAAATTAAATGCCGCTATTATTTAGGAACAAATTTAGAAGGCGAACCAATATTAGAAAAAGAATATAAAAAAATCGATTTTGAACTAGTCAATGTTCCACCAGAAAAAGAAGTTCCAACCTATAACTTCTCAGCGATTTTTGAAGGTAAAATCAACCTCACTAAAAAGGTCAGTCTCTTGGTGGAAAACGATGATGGCGTTCGAGTTTATATCGACAATAAATTAGTTTTTGACGATTGGAATAACCATGGGGCAATAATTATGCCTATCGGTGAATTTGAAAAAGGAATTCATGATCTGAAGATCGAATATTATCAAGCTGGAGGAGAAGCTTTTCTCAAATTATTCAAATCAACTTATGATTATTCAAAACAAAATAAGATGTATCTTCCAGAAGGTGAATGGCTTAATCCATTTAATGGAAAAATCATTCAAGGAAATAAAGCTATCCATGTTGTTGCTGGAATCGATGAATTGCCGATGTATTTAAAATTAGGTACTATATATTCACTTTTAAAAGAAGCGAATCATGTGGAAGATTTAGACTTTTCTAAGATGACTTTAGATTATTACCCTTCGATGACAAATTTCATCGAAGATGAAATCTATGAAGATGATGGTAAAACTACCGGTTATCAATTTGGTGAATATAGAAAAAATAGATATAAGACCAGCTTCGATGAAAAAGAACAAGCCTTTGTTCTTGATCTATTTAAGGCGGAAGGAAAATATCAAGCATATTCAGAAAGAGAATATATATTGAAATTCCATCTTTTAAAAAGATATGAAGTAGAAAAAATAGTTTTAGATGGCCGAGAAATCACATATAGAAATTATTCAAAAGACAATAAATTATTTGTCTTATCCTATGGTGATAAAGCTAGAGAAAGCAAGGTATCTTCCGCTCATTTCAAAGTTGATTTAAATGCTGATCACCAAGTGAAAATTTACATTAAGAAACATTAAAAATTTGTAATTCATAATAAAAATAATGTGAAGATTACAAAGACTATATATAGTAAAATTATAGTGTAATCTAAATAGTTAGATAGAAAGAGAAGGACATATGAATACTGATCAAAGAATAGAAGCGTTAAAAGAAAGATTCGTTCGAAAATTTAAAGAAGAAGCTACTGATGTTTTTTCTTCCCCAGGTCGAATTGAACTTTTAGGAAACCATACCGACCACAATAATGGCAAAGTTTTGGTTTCTACAATCGATTTAAATATTTTAGCTGTCGCCAGCAAAAGAGATGATAATCGCGTAGTCTTTTATTCTAAAGGCTTCCCTAAGATGACAGTCACCTTATCGAGATTGAAATTACACGAAAATGAATATGGTACATCTGTTGCCTTAATTCGCGGTGTCTTATTTAAGATGAAACAATTAGGCTATAAGATCGGTGGCTTTAATGTAGTTTCCGATTCTACTATTTTCAAAGGAGCCGGTGTTTCTTCTTCAGCAGCTTTTGAAATTTTAATTGGCAAAATTATTTCCTATTACTATAATGAAGATTCTATAGCGGCCTTCAAATTAGCACAAATTGGCCAGTTTGCTGAATCGGTATATTTCAATAAGCCATGTGGTTTACTCGATCAATCGGGAATTGCTTTAGGTGGTATTAATTATATCGACTTCAAATATCTTGTTGAACCAGTTATCAAAAATATTAAAGTAAAGATTCCTGGATATCAATTCTTACTTATCAATACTGGTGACGATCATTCTAAACTTACACCATGCTATGCTGCAATCAAAGATGAAATGGCCATGGTCAGTCATTATTTTGGTCAAAAAGTTTTGCGCGAAGTCGATGAAGAAGAATTCTATAAGCACATCGATGAAGTTGAAAAGAAAACTTCACATCGTGCTGTCCTCAGAGCTACTCATTACTTTGAAGAAAATAAACGCGTTGCCAGAGCTTATGAAGCTTTAACAGTCAATGACTTTAAGACATTCTTTAAGATGATGGATGAAAGCGGCTTATCATCATATAACAATTTACAAAATTGCTATGTTGAAAGCGAAGAAGAAAAGCTTCCGCAAGCACTTAAATTTGTTAAGACCTTAAAAGGTGAAATTTATTCCCGCGTCCACGGCGGTGGTTTTGCTGGAACTATGCTTGTTGTTATCGCTGATAAAGACTTTGAAGAAAATTATAATATCTTAGTTGAAAAATATGGTAAGAATAACGTCATGCGCGTTGCACTTACTGAAAATGGAACCTGCCATCTTTAATGAGGAAAAAATATGGATAAAGCCAAACTTATTGAAGAATTAATTTGCTATGCTACAAAAAATCTCTCATTGAAAGAACTTGATTCCTATTATGTTCGCAATATTTTAATGAGAAAATTTAAAGTCGATAAAACCTATGATGGAGAAATAGATAAAAAAGCTATTGAAGAACTTTCTTTACCAGATATTTTAATTGAAAAAATTAAAGAATTAGCTAAAGAAGAACATTTAGTCGACGAAGGTGATGAAGATTTATTCGCCTGTGAAATCATGGGAGACCTTTCTTTGCTTCCCCAAAATTTTGTGGATGAATTCCATAAAATTGCGGAAGAAAAAGATAAACAAGCTGCACTTGATTGGGCCTATGATTATGAAATAAAAAATAATTATATCGCCAAAAGCGCTATCGATAAAAATATAGTATGGTCTTGCCAAGATGGAAAAAGACATGTAGAAATATCTATCAATTTGTCTAAGCCTGAAAAGACCAATAAAGATATTGCTAAAGCAAAAGCTGCTCCAGCTACCGGTTATCCAAAATGTGCATTATGCATTGAAAATCTTGGATTCAAAGGTGGAAACGGAAAGCCTCCAAGAGAAAATATCCGTATAGTACCTCTAACTTTATGCGGCAATCCATGGTTTTTACAATATTCGCCATATGGCTACTATTATCAACATGCTATAGTTATCAATACTAAGCATTCACCGATGTTTATCAGCCGTCAAACCTTTGCTAATCTTTTATCATTCCTCGATGTTTTCCCAACATATTTTGTTGGCTCCAATGCTGATTTACCAATTGTCGGAGGATCTATTTTAGCCCATGAGCATTATCAAGGTGGAAGACATCGCCTTCCAGTTTATGATAGTGCTGACTTATTTGAAATTGAACATAAAAATTTCCAAGATTTAAAGATAACATATTTGGATTGGTATAATTCAGTTATTAAAATTTCCGGCAAAAATAAAGAAGAGATTGTTGAAGTTGCTGATAAAATATTTGAAGCTTGGAAAAATTATGATGATCAAGAAGTTAAAATCATCCATAAGACAACCGAGCAACATTCGACAGTTACTCCGATTGCCCTTTATGAAAATGGACTTTATAATCTCTATTTAATCTTGAGAAATAATAGAACAGATGAAGAAAATCCGGAAGGTATTTTCCATGCTCATAAAGAATATCATAATATCAAGCAAGAGAGCATCGGTTTGATTGAAGCCATGGGCTTATTCATTCTTCCAGCCCGTCTTAAAAGACAATTCAATAATATCAAGAATATTTTATCCAATGATAAATATGATATTGAAAATATGTATGCAACTTCTGAAGATATGAAAGTTCATAAAGATATGATTGAAAAATTAATTTTGTCTTATGGAAGAAGAAATACACTAGAAGAAGCTGAAAAACATATCACTGAATATGTCAATAACACTTGTATCAATATTTTGAAAAATACCGCTGTTTTCAAAGAAGATGAACAAGGTCAAAAAGCTTTGAAGAAATTCTTAACCAGCATTAATTTATAAAATAGAAAGAGAAAATTATGATTACTAAAACATTTTTTGATAAATATAAGAGCGAAGATATCCATTTATTTACTTTAAAAGGAGATAATATTGAAGTTGGTATCATTGAATATGGTGCTACTATCAATTTCATAAAATTTGATGGAATCGATGTCGAATTAACTTATAAAGATTGCCAAGATTATATTGATAATGCATCATATTGCGGTGGTACTATTGGAAGAGTTGGCAACCGTATCGCTGAAGGTGTCTTTACTCTCAACGGAAAAGAATATCACGTTGCAGTAAATAATGGTAAAAACCATCTTCATGGTGGAATTGAAGGCTTTGACAAAAAAATCTTCAAGAGCGAAGTACAAGAAGATAAATTAGTTATGACATATTTAAGCAAAGATATGGAAGAAGGTTATCCTGGTAATTTGTCTTTAAAAGTAACTTATAGTGTTAAAGGAAATACATTATTTGTCGATTATGAAGCTACTTCTGATCAAGATACTTTATGGTCTCCAACAAATCATGCTTACTTTAATTTAGATGGACAGGAAAAAGGTTATTGTCACAATAATCTTTTGATGATCAATGCCGATTATTATAATCCAGTTGATGCTAACTTGATTCCAGATGAGAAAAAAAGTGTTGAAGGAACAATATTTGATTTCCGTAAACTCAAAAAGATTGCCACCGATATCGATAACGAAGAATTAAAACCATTTGCTGGGTATGATCATAACTTCATCTGCAACGATTCTTTAATCTGTGAAGCCAGAAGTACTTTGACAAATATCGGTATGAAGATTTATTCAAATTTACCTGGAGCCCAGTTTTATTCTGGTGGTCCAGCTAAAAGAGGCTTTGCCATCGAACCTCAACTTGTTCCAAATGCAATAAATAATAATAAATATACAAAACCAATCTTACATAAAGATGAAGTTAAGAAAGAGTATATTGAATATTCTTTTTTCAAGGTAAACTAAAATGATATTTGATGCCTTTTTTACAAAATCCGCTGGTTGTTGGGTCTATAATCCGGAAGAAGAGAAATTTATCAAAGGTAAAAAATCCCATGGATATGGAATTATAAAATATCCAGAAGGATCTATTTACTATGGTGATATCTATTACGACGGAGAATTTTTCAATAAATTAGGAAAAGGATTTCAAGACTTTTCCTATTCTGGAATTAGATATGATCTAAGAAAATTTTCCATTCAAAGATATTTATATTCTGGAGAATATGATTACCGCAAGACCGATTGGATTTATGGGAAAGGCATTTTATATTATCTCGATGATGAAAATAAACCATTAGCCCATGTTCCAGGAATTTATAGTGGACTTGAGAAAATCGATGAAGCTGAAGTGGATGAAGAAGTTATTGAGGAATTTAAAAATACTCCAACCACTTTGCCAGCTCTGTCATTTGCAAGTTATATAGGAGAGCATATTAATCCGAAGTATATGCTTATCGGTGATTCATATTTCGATTTGTTTGATAATATCGATTTTGCAGGTGATTATAAATTAGAAAATTTGCATAAAGATATTTTGAATTTAGGAGTTTGCGGATATACATATCCTGAATTTATACCACTTTTAGATTCGATGAAAAAAGTTCAATCGGTTCAGCAAATTTATGTAAATTTAGGATTTAATGATCTCCATAAAAGCCGTACTAAAGATGAAGTATTTAAAGATGCAAAAGTTGTTTTAGAATTTTTGAAAGACACTTTCAAAGAAGCAAAAATCGGCGTTTTAAGTGTTGTTTCTAGTCCGATTTTTAAAAACTTCTTAGAAGAAGAAACTTCTTATAATAAGCTTATAGAAGAATATTGCCAAAAGCAGAATTTTGAATTTATCGATATGAGAGAAAAAATGGAAGAAATCGATAAAGAAAAAGGTGCTTTCCACATGGATAATATTCATCCAAATAGCAATGGCTATAAATACTATGCTAAAAGATTATTTGGCTATGAGAATTAAATATGAAATATCAAGAAATATATTTAAAAGATATCAATAATGCTATTAAAACAGAAGCTAAGTTATGCTGTTATATCCCTGATAATTTTCAAGAATATTGCCAAAACAGAAAAAGAAGAGCAATGTTAATTATTCCCGGTGGTGCATATACTTTTGTCTCTGAAAGAGAAGCCGAACCAATCGCCTTAAGACTTATCGGAGAAGATATTGCATCATTTGTTTTAAAATATACTGTCGGTCCTTATAAAGATGAGAAAGTTCCACTTTTAGAAGCGTATACAGCAATTTTATATATAAGACAAAATGCTGAAAATTTCCATCTTGATGAAAATAAAATCGGTGCTATTGGGTTTTCAGCTGGTGGTCATTTTGCTTCTTGTTTGCCTTTATATTCTGAAGAATATCTGGAAATATTAGGATGCAATAAAGAAGACTTAAAAATTGATATAGCAGTTCTTTCTTATCCGGTTATTTCGATGAAAAAAGAACTTACACATCTAGAGACAAGATATAATAGAACACTCGAAGATGAAAAACTTGTTAGAAAATATTCTATAGAAAATTATATAAACGAAGATTATCCACCGACATTTATCTGGTGTACAGCTGAGGATAAATTAGTTCCACCTCTAAATTCTTTGATATTAGCGCAGAAGCTGCTTGAAAATAAAGTTGAAGTAGAATTGCATATGTATCCTCATGGTGTCCACGGATTAGCCTTAGCTAATGAAATTACAAATGTTGTGGAAAAAGATGTTCAAAATTGGATAATTGATGCGATAAGATTTATCAAAAACCATTAAAGTTGGGAAACCAACTTTTTTAAATGAATAAATTTCATAAAAATACATATAAAATAACAAGGAGATATTATGAAATTTATTCTTATTTTATTTGTCTTACTATTCAATTTAAGCATTAAAACTGATACACAAAAGTATAAATTACCACAAAATGAAGAATTGAAATTAAATGCTAAAAGCCATATTCTCATGGATTTTGATTCTGGAGAAATATTATATTCCCACAACGAAGAAGAAAAACTTTATCCAGCATCGATGACAAAAATGATGGGAATGCTTTTAGTTTTAGAAGCGATAGATGAAAATAGATTAAATTGGAATGATATTGTCGAAGGATCAGAAACAAGTTCTTCAATGGGAGGAACACAAATATTTTTAGCACCGAATGAAAAGATGAGCGTAGATGATCTATTTAAAGCCGTAGCGATAAATTCGGCTAATGATGCCATAGTTGCTCTAGGTGAAAAAGTAAGTGGAAATATCGATTCATTTATTGGCTTGATGAATAAAAAAGCAAAAGAATTAAATATGGTCAATACCAATTTTAAAAACGCCACAGGATTTGATAATGAAGAACACTATACAACAGCTAAAGATATGGCAATTTTAGCTAGAAATTTATTAAAACACGGAGAAGATGTTCTTCGCTATACAAGGATGAAAGAAGCCTATATAAGAAAAGATACAGCAAATCCATTTTGGCTTGTTTCAACAAATAAACTTCTTGGAAATTATGAAGGATTAGATGGTTTAAAGACTGGTTTTACCAATAAAGCTGGTTATAACCTAACAGCGACTGCCTATAGAAAAGGTGTAAGATTAATTTCTGTTATTATGTGCGCTAAAACAATTAAAGAGAGAAGTCAAGATACTGTAACTTTGCTAAATTATGGATTTTCTAAAGTTAAAGCGATAGAAATATTTGATCAAGATACATCTTTAGCTACTTTTACATTCAAAAATGCTTTGACAAAAGATACAAAATTATATCCGAAAGAGAAAATAAATCCTGTATTTCCTATAAACGTAAAAGCAGAAGATTTAGATTATAAAATAGTTATAACTAAATCTTCTGCACCATTAAAAGCTAATGACGTTGTAGGCTATCTTGTAATATCTTATAACGATATTACAAGAAATTATGATGTTGTTATCAAAGAAGATGTTCTTACCAAAGGGTATTTTGATTATTTCTTTGAATATTTGAAAGATATGATGTGCTAAAGCTTTTCTATTGTTACAGTGATGGATTTGATGTAGATTCTATTTACTGATGATACAGTAATTGGAGCAGTTGATTTATTAGTATTTTCATATATTGCAATATTATTTGTTTCAGATAATTCAAAAGTATTCTTATTTATAACTAATTTAAATGTTTCTTCACCATATTTTTCACATTCTATGGATAATTCTTTTATATAATAAGTATCTTTAAAATTATTTGATAAATTAATTTCGAAACTACCACTATATTTACTACTACCAAGTTTAATTTGATTTATATCACCATAAATTTTTGTTAATTTAGATAATAAAATTAAATCATTATCAGAACTATTAATTAATTTTTCAGAAATTTTTTCATCAGTTATTGCTGAATCATTTTCTTTAGTTCCAGAAAATGTATACTTAGTAGAAATGGCAGTAATTTTTTTCTTTTCTATTACTTTTACTTCAAAAAGAGTATAGGCTTCAGAGTTAATAGTTGAAGTTACATAAATATAGATATCTTTGTTAGTATCATTAAGTTTATTGGCAGTTAATGTTCCATTATCTACACTTACTATATCTGAATTATCAGATTTCCAAGTTATAGATTGATCAGCATTATCAGGCTTAACAACGGCAAGTAATTCAATTGAAGTTCCAACTTCTATCTCTAGAGTGTCTTCAACAAGAGTATTATCTGAACTTTTATATATTTCTATACTTTTAGGATTTGGTTTAGGTGCTTCAATATTGAAAGTTATTTCTGTATCTGATGTAAGAGTAACTGAATAAAATCCATCGCCTTCATCTTTTATTTCTGTGTTGTTATTACTAATAATACTTATGAGTTTGTAACCAGCATCTAATTTGTCTTTATTTATTTCAAACATTATTTTTATTTCAGAACCATATTTAACTTTGCAGTTGTTAGATAATTCTTTGCCTTCACTATTTAAAAAATATAAAGTATAGTAGTCTTCTGGAATATCAATTTTCCAACTAAGATTAAATTCTTTATTAGTATCGATAGTGAATGTGGCTGAAATTGTTATAGTAGATTCTTCAAAATCTTTTAAAACTAAATCATATTTTTCGTCAGCATTAATTTGAAGTTCTTTATTATTTGCCATTACTTTTTCTGTAATGTAATTTTCATTTGGACTAACTGAAATAGTTAAAGTTTCATCACCAGAAACTGATGCTCCATTTTCAATTATATTTCCTGCCGAATCAATTATTGAAGTAATTGAACCATTTGTAGAATCACTTATTGAAATGGTCTTTGCATCGTAATTGTAATAAATTTTTATTGCTTTAATATGGAATTGTTTTTGGGTTATTTTTAATTGTAATTCATCAAAAGAATTTGAATAAATAGCTACATTATTTTTTGAATTGGTAGATAATTTGCCATTTGTACATGTTATATTTTTAAAATTAGAATTGGTATTTGCTAAAAATTCTATTTCTAATCTTTGGATTTGCTTATTAGTTTTATTTGTTATAGTTATAGAATTATTTACATAAAATCTGAGAGCATTATCTGAATTGCTAATAAATCCCGGATTATTACCAAAATTTTTATCAAAAGTAATATCAAAATAATTTGAAGTAATACTTGTTAAATTTTTAGTATCACCATTAAATGTTATTCCGTTTTTACTTGTTCCGCCTTTTACATTAATGAAATCGAAGGCAATTAAATCAACATCAGCAGGAGTAACTTCGATAACATTAATTGTTATTTCGTTACTTGTAATATTATTGTCACTTGTATATTTAATTGTTGCAGTTCCTAAAAATAGAGCATGAACATATTTAATTTCATTTTCTTCAATTATTTCAATTGAATTAGTTGATGACTCAATTGTTGGAGTAATAGTTCCTTGATAATTAGTAGGGAGAATTTCTATGTTTAAAGGAGTTTTATCGTTAATTAATAAAGTATTATTGTCTACATTGATATTAATAGATTCAATTTGTTTAACTGGTCTTTCACAAAGAGTAACTGTTATTGAACGAAGTTTAACGTGTCCACTTGATCCAGTAACAGTGAAAACAAATTTTTCATTGTTTCCTGTGATGGAATTGTTTAAAATTTTTTCACCGTTATAAGTTAAGTAATTTGAACTATTATCAACACCATAATCAAATTCAACTTTTGAAATGTTAAGTGTTGGGTGAGAAATTGTTATTGTATTTCCTGAGTATACGCGAGTTTCATTATATCTAGCTTGATATGAAGGCTCAGAAGTACCTGTTCCTTTTGAAAGTAAAACGTTTACTTTTGATATTTCTAAATTCTTATTATTGTTATGGTTTTGAGTATAATCGAATGTTACTTTATCATTGGTACTAACTTCTTCTTTAACAGTAATTATCTTATTTGTAATAGAAGAATTAGTATTTTCATTACCATTGATATCGGTAATAGTAGCGGTAATTTCTAATGTACCATTATCTGGCTTCTTTAAAATTGTTAATTTATTTCCATTAATTGTTGCTATATCACTTGCAATGTTATTAGCAAATTTAAATTCAACCTTGTCGGTGCTATTAACTGGAGCGATATCGTAGTTAAGATCTATTGTTTCACCTATTGTGGCAATATCTTTACTGGATTTAATTGCTACTGAAGTAGAAGGAAGAGAGAATTTTTCAATGTGAGTAATGTGTTGGAATTCGAAAAATTGTTTATAAATAGTAACAAAAGCAGAGAAACTAAAGCGGTCACCAATTTTTAGTGAACCGAGAAATTCTTGATTATCAGTATCTCCTTTTGTATATAAGTAATAATCCACGTCACTATTTGCAATACTGAATTGGAAACATTCATTAACTTTTGCGCTTTTGATCGAACGATTCTTTTTAGAAGGTGAATTGTATGATTTAACTATTGCATCGGTAACATTGACTTTAGCATTGATTAAATCTTCTTTTAATTCGACAATTGAATCTTTATTAAGATTATAGACAACAGGAGTTTCTAAGTTGTCTTTTTTTGTAACACTGCTATATTTTTCTACTTTAATTATATAAGTAGGATAGGCATAATCTACGTAATCTGAACCTTTATTAATATTTAAATCACCTTCGAATTCAATGATGGTTTGTTCAGGTATAAAACTTGCTATATCAGAAGAATTGATTCCTGTGAGACGAAAATTATTGGTACCACTAGAAACATAGGCGATATTGCCATTTGCCCCCCCCATGAAATATCCACGGGATTTTATTTTGATGCCGTTTTCATAATCTTTTATATTTTTTAATTGGGCAGGGATAGCTTCTCCTTGTCCAGGTTTATTTTCATAATTAATATTCCAGTTTGTAGTATCGATAATGGCAATTTGATTATAATTAGTAGAAGAATAGATAATTTCTTTAATTGAATTATCTTTGTTATTGGAATATTCTTCCATAGTTCCTTTTAAACCATCTTCTTTTAAAAGTTCTTTTAGTCTATCGACATCTTTTGTTTCAGAAGAAGTGGAGAAGGTAAATCCATTAACTTTACTCCAGGATAATTTTTCATAATCACCGGTTCCTGCACTTGCGGAAACAGCTTGTAATTCCTTTTTTAAACTCGTTGCTTCTTCGGTTAAAACAGATTTTCTTGCACTATTTGTAACACCGAAATAAGTGACGACAGAAACAGAGGTTAAAATAGCAATTATAGCTATGACAATTACTAGTTCAACCAAAGTAAAAGCTTTCTTTAACTTTTTACTAATTTTTTTGCTCACTTTAAGAATGATCCTCCAATTGTAAATAAAACAATAGCCACTATTAAATTAATAGCGGATGAAGCAGGATTGCAGCAACTTAAATGAGCTCAACAATTATTGCCACATTTATAGTATTCATAAAAATAAATGTTGTCAATTAAAATTTTCACTTTATTTTTTACTAAAATGTATAGAAAAATTTATTTCTATAAATAAAGTTATTTATTTTTAAAATAATACAAAAAAATAAATAATTATAAAAAATATATCAAAGATAAAATATAAAATAAAAAATATTTTAAAAATTAGTTTTTATAAAAGATAAAAAATACGAAAATAATCTTAAAATAAATTCTTTTGCTGAAACATGTCGAATAGAAAAGACCTATTTTTTTAATGTGCTACCATAAAGACCGAGGTGACAATATGGAAAACAAAATAAGAATCTCAACCTTTGATAATGGACTTATTATCAAGATATCTGGTGAGCTAGATTCTTATAAAACTTTAGCATATAAAACCAAGATCAGAAAAGAGATGGAAAGATCTCAACCATTATATTTGATCTTTGATTTTAAAAATCTTCAATTTCTTGACAGTGCCGGAATTGGCCTTGTTCTCGGTCGGTATAACGAGGTCAAAAACTATGGAGGAGAAGTTGGAGTAATAGGCCTATCAAGCTATGCTGAAAAGATTGTGAAGATAAGCGGCTTATCTTCAGTAATCGGTATTTATAAGTCACTAGCTCAATTTAAAAAGGAGGTAGAAGTAAAAAATGGATAATAGTATGGAGATTAAATTTCGGGCAACATTATTAAATGAAGGATTAGCGAGAATTGCTGTTGTGCAATTTATCAATTATTTGCATCCGACTATGGAGACCATCGGTGAAATAAAAACCATAATTTCCGAAGCGGTAAGCAATGCCATAATTCATGGATATAAGATGGATGATTCCAAGGATGTATTTTTAAGAGCTACTATAGAAAAAGATGTTCTCGAAATTGTTGTAACTGATTTTGGAAAAGGAATAGAAGATTTGGAACTAGCTAGAAAGCCACATTATACAACAAGACCAGATTTAGAAAGAGCGGGAATGGGCTTAACAATTATCGATACGCTTTCTGATGAATTCATCTTGAGATCGGTGGTTAATATGGGTACTAAAGTTATAGTTAAAAAGAAAATTCATTGCACAAATCTTAACGAGGAAGAAAGTGGAAGTTATATCAAGTAATGAATTATTTAAAAAAGCTCAACAAGGATCGGAAGAAGCTTTAAATATTCTTTATCAGCAAAATAAAAATTTAATCTATTCAATTTTAAAAAGATATAATTATCAGTCACAAGATCAAGAAGATTTAGTATCTTCAGGGAGTATTGGTTTAATCAAAGCAATTAAAAATTTTAATGTGGATTTAAATCTCTGTTTTTCAACTTATGCGGTTCCTTTAATTCTTGGAGAAATAAGAAAATATTTTCGTGAAAAAAATGGTTTAAAAGTCAGCAGAGGATTAAAAGAGAAAGGAGCAGAAGTACAGAAGTTCATCGAAAATTATCTCAGTAAAAATCAAGAAGAACCCAGTATTGAAACAATTGGAAAAAATTTGAATCTCAGCGATGAAGAAGTAATTATGGCTTTAGAAGCCGGTTATCAAGTAACTTCTCTTGATAAAACACATGGAGAAGACAATGATACTGATTTGAAAGATTTGATCGGCGAAGATAACCAAAAAGAAATAATTGATAAAATGGATGTTGAACTAGCATTATCTGTTTTAACCTCCAAAGAAAGATTATTTGTGGAATTAAGATATTATGAAAATCTAACTCAACAGGAAATAGCGGAACGTTTTTTTATCAATCAAGTTGCGATATCACGTATGGAAAAAAAGATTTTAGAAAAGATGAGAAAGAAATTACTTCAAAATTAGAATAAAGAAATAACTTTTCACCATAATGAAAATGAGGTGAAAAGATGAATTCAGAAGAGTTTTTAAAATTAGCAGAAAAACAAAAACCAAAAAAGCATGCATTTTTGCATTCAATACTAGCTTTTTTGTGCGGAGGAATAATTGGATTATTAGGGCAATTAGAATATAATCTTTTGATTAAATACGGTCAATTGGATCAGAAGAGTTCTTTGACCCTTGTTTCCATAACTTTTATTTTTATCAGTGTATTTTTGACATTTTTGGGTGCCTATAAAAAATTAGGTCAAATTTTTGGTGCGGGGTTATTTATACCTATTACGGGCTTTGCTAATTCTATGGCTAGTGCTGCAATTGAATATAAAAGCGAAGGACCAATATTTGGTCTTGGTAGCAAGATGTTTTCGCTTGCAGGATCGGTTGTGGTCTATGGAATATTAGCGGCATTTTTCTATGCATTAATTTATTTTTTGTTGATGAAATTAGGAATAGTATATGCAGTCATATAGGTTTGAAAATGTTTATATAAAAAGTGTTTCTGCTGTTGCAGGTCCGAAAGAAAAAGATGGACCGTGTGGAAAATTATTCGATAAAACCTACACTTCTTTATATGCTGAAAAGAAAACGTTAGAAGAAGGTGAAAAGATAATGCAAGAAGATGCAATCAATATTGCATTGATTAAAGCTGGTTTAGATATAAAAGGACCAGAACTTTTAATAATCAACTTGCTTGTTCCTCAAAAGTAGCTAGTTCTTATCTATCTTCATTTCTTGGAATTTATAGCGCTTGTGCTTCTTCAGCTGAAGGAGTTATTTTAGCTTCTTTACTTTTAGAAAGAAGCAATATAAAAAATGCACTGATATCTTCAACCTCATCTTTTGGTACGGCTGAAAGGCAATTTCGTTATCCACTTGAATATGGAATACCAAAAAAACAGACAACAACTTTAACAGTGACGGGCAGTGGTAGCATGGTCTTAGGAAAAAAGACAACTGATTTAAAGATAACAGAAGCAACATTAGGAAAAGTCTTCGATCCTGGCTGGAAAGATGTTAATGATATGGGTGGAGCGATGAGCTTTGCGGCCTATAAAACATTAAAATCTCATTTTGAAAATTTAGGAACAAAACCATCAGATTACGATTTGATCATCACTGGAGATCTTTCGATTATTGGAAGCAATATTCTTTTAGATTTATTTAAAGAAGAAGGGATTGAAATTAAAAACCATAATGATGCTGGCAAAATAATTTATCAAAGAGAGAAACAAAAAGCGTTTTGTGGCGGAAGTGGAATTGCATGTTTACCTTTAGTTGCCTATACAAAAATTTATGAAAAACTGAAGAAAAAAGAATATAGGAAAGTACTTTTAGCAGCAACAGGAGCATTATTTGACCCAGTATATGTCCAGCAAAAACAGAGTATACCAGCAATTTGCCATTGCTATACGATAGAAAGAGGGTAATATGGAATACTTATATTCAATGCTTGTTCTGGGAACAATATGTGTAATTGCTCAAATAATCTATGAAAATACCAAATGGACACCAGGTCATATAACATCATTGTTTGTTGTATTAGGAGCCTTACTTGAAACATTTTCTGTTTTTGATAAACTACTTGAAATTGCACCAGCAGGAGCATCGCTAGCTATCTTAAGTTTCGGACATCTTTTAACTCATTCTGCAGTTAATGGGGCAAAAGATGGAATAGTAGGAATATTAAAAGAATTATTAGTACCTGCTTCATCAAGTTTAGTGACAGTAATTGTCTTATCTTTTTTGGCTTCATTATTTAAAAAATCGCATCTATGAAAAATACTTTTTATGAGATCAGCAGTTCGTATTTAAAAATTGGTTTAAGAACTGAAGAAAACTTCGATGCAACGATGAAAAAGATAAAGAAGAATAGAAAAGAATATACGCTTTTCTATTTATCTACTTTGACAGATAATATGGAAATAATGGCAATAACACAAAGCATAGTTGAAAATCCAACATATAATATTCAAGAATTAATTCTAAATGGTGCGGTAAGCAAAACCCAAGATTTGAAAAATATGATGAAATTAGCGCTTAGTGGAGTAGCTATTTTACTTATCAAGGGAAAAGATTATGCCTTAGCTATTGAAAGTCGCAGTTATCATGGAAGAAGTTTAACAGAACCAGATTCAGAAAAAACAATACGCGGTTCTAAAGACGGCTTTAATGAAAGCATAAACGATAATATAAGTTTAATACGAAGAAGAATAAGAAGCAGTGATTTTAAAATTGAATTATATAGTATAGGCAAGAAATCAAAAACCGATGTTGCTATGGTATATCTAAATAATGTTGCTGATGAAAAAATAATAAGAGAAATTAAAAGCAAATTAAAAAGAATCGATGTTGAAAGTCTAGTTATGACCGATAGAGCATTAGAAGAGGAATTGTTTGGACAAAAATTTAATCCATTTCCACTAGCAAGATATACTCAAAGACCAGATATAGCTTCGATTAATTTGTTGAAAGGAAAAATAATATTGATAGTTGATACTTCACCGAGTGTTATCATTGTTCCTATTTCTTTATTTGATCATTTGAAAAGTGTTGAAGAATACCGTCAGCCACCACTTGTAGGAAGTTTTATTAAATTTATACGAACATTAGCAATTTTAGTATCTATTTTTTTAATTCCGCTATGGTATGTCCTAGTGACAGAGAGCAATATTTCAAATTTTTTTATCATACAACCAACAAATTCGGAAAGTCTTATACCAATTTTTATGCAGATAATAATGGCAGAGTTTTTTGTTGAAACAATTGGGTTAGCAGTAATATATACCCCTAATGTTTTAACTTCAACTATCGGAATTGTCGCTGCAATTATTATGGGGTCAGTGAGTATAGATTTAAATTTGTTCTTGCCAGAAGTACTTTTATATGTAGCAGTATCCGCTATCAGCAGTTATTCAACACCAAGTTATGAACTTTCATTAGCTAATAGATTGATAAAATATAGCCTTTTGATTTTATCAATTCTTTTTGGAAGTTCTGGATTATTGATGGGAGTTTTGATACTATTTTGTTATTTAGCAAGAATACATGTTTTAGATAAATATTATTTAAGTCCAATTATACCTTTTAATGGAAAAGATTTTATAAAATTAATTTTTAGAAAAACAACAGAAGATAAAAAAATACTATAATTTAAAAAAGAAAAAGCATAAAATATTCTTGGTGAAAGAATATGATTGAAGAAACAGAATTATATAATATAAAAAAACTAAAAGAATATATTGATACCAGCACGAATATTGTATTTTTTGGTGGCGCAGGATGTTCAACAGAATCGGGAATTCCGGATTTTCGATCAGCTAAAGGGATTTACACGAATAATAGAAGTGCTGAAGAAATAGTTTCGCATTCATATTTTTTTCAAAACCCAGAACGTTTTTATCGTTTTTATAAAGATAAAATGATGTTTTTAGATGCAAAACCAAATGCTTGCCATCAATATTTTGCAAAGTTGCAAGAAACGAAGAATGTGACAATAGTTACACAAAATATCGATGGATTACATCAATTAGCTGGAAGTCTTAAAGTATATGAATTACATGGATCAATTCATAGAAATTATTGCTTAAAATGTGGTAAATTTTTTGACGCAAACTATGTCTATGATTTTAAAGGAGTTCCATATTGTGATAAATGCGGTGGAATGATTAAACCAGATGTTGTTTTATATGAAGAACCACTAGATGAAGAAGTGATATATGGAGCAATTAAAGCGATAGAAAACGCCGATTTATTAATTGTTGGAGGAACAAGCTTAAATGTTTATCCTGCAGCTGGATTTATAAGATATTATCATGGAGTAAAATTGGTAAATATAAACTTAGATGATAATCACTTAACAAATTGTTTAAATATTAAAGCACCAATAGCTGAAGTTTTTAAAAAAATTACCGAAGATACAAAATGAATTATTTGATAATTAATATTAAATAATAAATTAAATTTTATAAGATAATAATCTTTTGCACATTTTATGAGCGAAAAAAATCAGCTCTTTCACACATTTTATGAGCGAATATTGATAATTATTTACACTTTTTATTATGTTTTAAAAATATATATTATATTTGAGAAAAATAATTTAACTTATTAAGTTTTATTAATAAAAAATGTGTTCAGATTATGGACAAATAAATATAAACTTTTAAAATTTGATGAATATAATAAATAGAGTAGAAAATCATAAAAAAGTAAAAAAAAACTATTGCAAAAATGATGGCAATAGCCTATAATTATTCATGCTGGTTCCTTAGCCAAGGTGGTAAGGCAAATGACTGCAAATCATTCATCGACGGTTCGACTCCGCCAGGAACCTCCAAATAATAAACCCTAATGCGCCCATAGATCAACTGGATAGATTGTCTGGCTACGAACCAGGAGGTTGGGAGTTCGAGTCTTCCTGGGCGCGCCATTATTCGGGGCTTTGTGCAGCTTGGTAGTGCGCCTGCCTTGGGAGCAGGAGGTCGCGAGTTCAAATCTCGCAGCCCCGACCATTTTTAAAAATAAATCTTTGACGAAAGTCAAAGTTTTTTTATGAAAAAATTTATAATATCTGTTTTTTGCAATAAAAAAGTTCGGACTTGAATTTGTTCAAAAGTCCGAACTTTTAGCTTGAAAACAAAATTATAAATTATCTTATTTAATATTTTCAAAGAAAGTTAGAATACTGAAATAATTATAATGTAAAACACCATAGTATTCTTTTTCATTTTCATCTTTGAAATAATAGTAATGTTTAGCAGAATTTGATACGATCATCCTATAAGGAAAACCAACATATTTGATTAATTCAGCAAAATCTACATCCTTTCCACAGAAATATAAAAAAATTTTCTTTTGGAAAGGTCTTTTTATTATAGCAATGCACTTCGGTGATAATTGGATTATCAGCATAGAAATCATAGTCTAAAAATAAAAGAATATTCATATTATCTTCTAATATATAAGCATAGTTATCTAATAACTGAAAATTATTGTACTCAGATGGTTCAGGATTATATTTTTCTTTATCAAGAACATCATAAAGCCTTGTGCCAACTTTAAGATTGGTAGTATTTTCTATTTCTTCATTTATGGTTGTTGGCTTTTTTGTATTATTGCAAGAAGATAATAAGCATAAGGGTAATATAAGTAATTTTAAAAATTTTTTCATAGTCTACTTCTTTCCAAATGTTACATTTATTTTTGCTAAATCAGCTTTGTTGACGTTTTTTACTAATTCGTTCCAAGTTTTTTCATCGCCAGCATATCTAATTTTTTTGATTATTGATTGTCTAAATACATTGGAATCAATATATTTTACTTTTTCTGGGAGATTTAAAATTTCAAGATTATGGTGGCGATAAAAAGAATGTGAATAAAGAGAAATATCATCTCATGTAAGTGTTACTTCTTTTAATTTTGAATACTCTCCAAACCTGTTGCTTAAATAGATTAAACTAGAATGACTTTCAAAAGTATATGATAAAAAAGGAAGAGATAATTTTGTAATGTTTATTGAATTTTCTAAAGCAAAATCATCAATATATTTAACAGAATTAGGAATAGTAAATTCAGTTAGACTTAAACAACTAGAAAAAGCGTATTCTCCTAAATATAATAAATTAGAAGGAAGATTAATATTTTTTAATTTTTCTCAACGTAGAAAACAACTATTGCTGATATATTTAATGCTATTTGGAATAGTTAAGTTTTTTAAACTAAGGCAGTTATTGAATAAATCATTGCTTAAATTGAATATACTAGATGGAATATTTATATTATCAAGATTGGTACAATAAGCAAAAGCAGCTTCACCTATTGTGTTTATGGTATTAGTAAATTTAATTTGTTTTAGGTTTTCTGAACGCATAAATGCTTTATCATCTATCTTTTTTACGCCATCTTCAAATGTCACTTTTTCTAAAGCTTTTGAGTTATAAAAAGCTCCATGTCCAATTTCTTCTATATTGCTTGGTACTATTAATTCTTTCAATTTTGTCATATAGGCACAAGAATAAGGTGCAAGGTATTTAGTATCTTTATTTATTGTTAATGTGGAGATATCTTTATTTTCAAGATCAACCAGCCATAAATAAGGATTAGTTTTAGTTCCTAAATAATAGCCATTTTCAAATTTTTTAAATAAATTTTTGTTTCTGTTATATAAAATACTATTTCCAACACTTTCAATATTATCTGGTAAATCAAATTCTTTTAAATTTGTACAACCTTCAAAAACTCTTGATTCAATTTTTAAAATATTATTAATATTTTTAACATATTCGAGATTATTACAATTTTTAAAAAGAGAATATTCTAAAGTTGTAATAGGGGAATTAGCAGCAAATTCAACAGTTTTAAGATTAGAACAATTTTCAAAAACAGATTATCTAATAGAAACAATATTTTCAGGAATATAGATACTAGAAAGATTAGAATTTTTAAAAGCAGAAGAATAAAGCATTTTGGTATCAGGAAGAATATTAAAAGAAGAAGCATTCGAATCATCAAATTTAAATAAACAGAGATAAGGATTAGATTGAGAACCGAAATAATAAGCTCCATCTAAATAAGCAGTGTATTTATCTAAATCATTATTTATATAATCAAGAACACCACTTTTAATTCTCATAGTATTTTCTGGAAGATATTGTGGAGGTGTTTCTTGGCTATTTTTTGAATGATATTTTAAAACAACTTTAACATTTTGATAATAGTCATCATTAAGTTCATCGTAATTATAATCGACAATCATAGAAGAAGTACTCCTTGTTATAAGTTTCCACATATTATTCGTTTTATAATTCTTTAAGAGAATTGATTCATAATCAAATCCATCTTCAAAATGAATCTTGTGATCAAAACTTTTTTCTAAAAAATTATTAGAAAAGTCAAAGACAACTTTACCATCGATCTTTTTAGGAATAGTAACTTCATCATCGTAAGTTGTAAAACCCTCTAAAATTACTTTGTCATTAGAAACAGAGTAATAAAAATCATCGGAGTGCAAAGTTGCATCAGGTTGATTGTCATTCGGATTAAAAGACCCAGAACTACAAGCCGTTAAAGGTAGAAAGACAAGAATTGGTAATAAAATATTAATTTTTTTCATAAAACATCCTTTGTAATCGCTTACAATTTAATTGCAAACATTAATTGAAAATTAGTCAACAAAAAAATAGCTGCTTTTCTTAAATTAATTTATAACAGCTAAATTTTTGTAAAGTTTAAAATTCTATTTTTAATACCAGGAATAAAATTCATCTTCGGTGATACCACTAAAAAGCATGGTATCATCATGATAAATTTCAGGATTACAAAATCCACAACAATTATCTGGATTATCATAAATAACTTTATCGGTTAAAATTTCTTTTAAATAATCGTTAAGGTTTAAAGTGACTTTTAAAGAAATTTTAAAGCCCATAAAAAATTCAAGATTTAAAATATCTGCTTTAATAAAATTTTTTTCGATATTAAAAGCATTTAAAAAATCAGAAATAATATGAGTGTGTTTTTCTAATTCTTTTAAAAAGTCATCTTTGATAGTAGGATAATTTTCTTTATAGAATGTTGTTATTTCTTTTTTTATCGCTTGACTAAGTTCTTTATTTTTATCATTTTTTGAAAAGACCAAATCAGAAGCTAAACTTTCTAAATATAGGTTAAAAGCTTCGATATTTCCCGCATAAAGATGCTTATATTTTTCTTCAATCTTTTTTTTCAATTGCAATTTGTCAGCGATAAATTTCAAATAAAGGGGATAAGCCTTTAGGATGTCCTCTATATCTTTATCATACTCAAGGACCAGTTTGTTGGATTGTTGATTAATTTTTTTTAGGATTTCTGTGTATTTTAGTTTCATAAAATTTGCTCGAAATGCACTTTCATTATAAGTTATTTGTATTAAATTACAATATTTTTTTCAATTCTTTTTTTATGATTTTTTATTTTGAAACAAAAAAGCGAAAAAATGAAACGAAAATGAAACATTTTTGAAAAAAATTGAGAAAAAATGGGAATGAATGATTGTTGATATTATTTTTTAGAATAGTTATTTTGATATAATAATTTCGAGGTTTGAAGAAAAAGTGTATAAAATTATAAATAAAGATGAAATAAAAAAAATCAATCAATATAACTGGTTTAGAAAGTTTTCTAACCCTTGTTATGGTTTTAATGTAAAGATGGACGTGACAAAACTTGTTGCATATTCTAAAAAAACAAACACTAGTTTTTTTATTAATACTTTATATTTAATCTGCAAAGCATTAAATACAATTGAAGAAATGCGCATCAGAGAAGTTGATGGTGAAATAAGAATATATGATGTTATTAATCCCGCTTTTACAGTTATGCTTGATATAGGTATTTTTGAAAATGTTGGTTTTGAAATGATCGAAGAGTATCAAAGCTTTTATGATAGAGCACATGAAATTATTGAAAGAGTAAAAAAGCAAAAAGAAGTTAAGAAAACTTATAATGATTCAAATTTATATAATGATTTTTATATAACTTGTATTCCATGGCTTTCCATAGAAGGTATGACTCATCCTCTTATCGATAATGACTATGCATCGTTATCTTGTCCAAGGATATGTTGGGATAAATTTCATCAAGAAGGTGATAAAATTTTGATGACGTTGAATATTACTGTAAATCATTGTTTTGTCGATGGTTATCCGTTATCATTAGCATTTAAAAAAGTACAAACATATTTTGATGATGTGGAAAATTTATTAAAAAGATGACAATTTTACTTCTTGTTATTATCTATTTATGTTTTATTAGTTTGGGGCTTCCTGATTCGCTTCTAGGTTCTGCTTGGTCATTAATCCATCTTGATTTCAATGTCGATATTTCTTTGATGGGAATCGTATCGATGATTATTTCGATGTCGACGATTGTTTCTAGTCTTTTTTCGGATAAATTAAATAGAAAATTTGGAACTTATGCCATAGTTATTATAAGTATATTTTTAACAGCTTTTTCACTCCTTGGCTTTTCTTTAGCACCTAACTTTATTATCATGTGCTTAATTGCTGTGCCATATGGACTTGGAGCAGGAGCAATCGATGCGAGTTTAAATAACTATGTTGCTTTAAATTTTAAATCTAAACACATGAGTTTTTTACATTCATTTTGGGGCATAGGAACAATTGTCAGTCCTTATATCATGGGATTTTCTATAAAAAATTATTCGAGTTGGCAAAAAGGGTATCTCTTAGTCAGTATTATCCAATTTGCTATTGCCATAATTGTTTGCTGTTCATATCCTGTATGGAAAAACAAAAAAATACAGGAAAAAGATGATAATGTAGTTCCTAAGAATTTAACTTTTAAAGAAAAATTAAAAAAACCAGGCGTCTTTTTAGTTTTGGTAATGTTTTTATCTTATTGTTCATTAGAATCGATTGGAACAAATTGGGTTAGTTCCTATTATGTCGCAGTAAAAGGTTTAAATTCTGCTTTAGCTGCAACATTTGGTTCATTGTTTTTTATTGGAATTACAACATCACGTTTGATCTCAGGTTTTATAACTGAAAAATTAGGCGATAAAAAGATGATTATTCTCGGAATGGTTTTTATATTGTTAGGAATAATATTACTTGTAATTCCCAATGTCAATTACTATGTTTCTGTGGTTGGATTTATTATTTGTGGCATGGGAGCTGGGCCTATTTATCCAGCGATAGTTCATTCTACACCTGATAATTTTGGAAAAGAGAATTCGCAGGGAATTATAGGGTTACAGATGGCTTTTGCTTATATTGGTTCAACATTTACTCCTTTATTATTTGGTTTAATATCTTCGGCTCTTGGTATAGAAATATTGCCATTTTGTTTCTTATTCTTTTTGATTATTTTTTGCGTTCTTTTTATATTCTTACAAAAAAAGTTGAAAAAAAGTAAAAATATGAAATAAAACTTAACTTTTTAAATGAAAAAAATTATTATTTCTTTTTAATAATGGTGTATAATGGCTCTATAAAACGTAAAGGAGTTCAAATATGTGCTCAATTATTGGATTAAGTAAATGTGATGATTTTGAAAAAATTAAAAAAAGCTTTGAAAAATCTAATTCGCGTGGCCCAGATGGTACCAGCTATTATAACGCTAATTCCGCTTTATTAGGTTTTAAAAGATTAGCGATAATGGGATTAAATGAATTTGGAATGCAGCCGTTTTCTTATGATGATAAAGTTTTAGTTTGCAATGGCGAAATATATGGCTTTCGCGATATAAAAATAGAACTGCTTAAAAAAGGATATTCTTTTAAATCAGATTCTGATTGTGAAATTCTTTTACCACTTTTTAAAGAATTTGGTTTTGAAATGTTTTCTAAGCTTGATGCTGAATTTGCTTTAATTATATATGATAAAAAGGAAGACAAAATAATTGCTGCTCGTGACCCTCTAGGTATTCGACCTCTTTATTATGGAAAATCTAAGAGCAATGACACTTATATTTTTGCTTCTGAGCCAAAAATTTTAGTGGATTTGGTTGAAGATATTTTTCCTTTTCCTCCTGGTTATTATTTTGATGGAGAAAAATTTATTCAATATTCCTTTATAACTGATGTGGAAAGTAAACATACTAGAATGAGAGATGTAGAAAAAAACATCCATAGCCTATTGGTTGAAGGAGTAAGAAAAAGATTGGATTCAGATGCGCCGATAGGGTTTCTTCTTTCAGGAGGTTTAGATTCATCTTTAGTTTGTTCAATTGCTACAAAAATTTTAAAAAAGCCGATAGAAACTTTCGCTATCGGTATGGAAAAAGATGCGATAGATTTAAAGTATGCTAAAGAAGTCGCAGATTATTTAAAGACTAATCATCATGAAGTTATTATAACAAGAGATGATGTAATCTCTTCTTTAGAAGAAGTTATTTATAATTTAGCAACATATGATATTACAACGATAAGAGCATCTGTCGGAATGTATTTATTATGTAAATATATTCATGAAAATACAGATATTAAAGTTTTATTAACTGGTGAAATTTCTGATGAACTTTTCGGATATAAATATACTGATTATGCACCAAATCCAGAAGAATTCCAAAAAGAAAGCAAGAAGAGAATTGATGAAATACATATGTATGATGTTCTTAGAGCTGATAGATGTATTTCTTCAAATTCACTTGAAGCCAGAGTTCCTTTTGGAGATTTAGCTTTTGTTAAATATGTTATGGAAATAGATCCAAAGATTAAGATGAATCGTTATAATAAGGGAAAATATTTACTTCGTAAAGCTTTTGAAGGGGACTATTTACCAAAAGATATCCTATATAGAGAAAAAGCTGCTTTTTCTGATGCTGTAGGTCATTCTTTAGTTGAAGACATTAAAGAATTTGCTGAAGATTATTATACAGATGAAGAATTTGAAATCAATCGTAAAAAATATACATTTGCTCAACCATTTACAAAAGAAAGCTTGATGTATCGTGAAATTTTTGAAAAGTATTATCCAGGACAGGCACATATGATTAAAGACTTTTGGATGCCAAATAAATCTTGGAAAGGATGCGATGTCGATGATCCTTCGGCTCGATTTTTAAAAAATTACGGAGATTCAGGAAAATAAAATTATTTATAAAATTTTTTTAATAGCTTTTGGTAATTAAACAATTCTTAAATACGTTTTTTGCTATTTTTTTACAAAAATATCGTTTAAGAATTGTTTTTTTGTTGTATAATAAAGTAGAATTAAAGAAGAGGATACAAAAAATGCTAGTAAATTTCAGATTTAAAAACTTCAGATCATTCTATAAAGAAACAGTTTTAAGTATGGAAGCAACAAAAGACAAAGAATTAAGAGAAATTAATACTTTTTCTATTAAGGATAAACTTTTAGGAAAAGGCGAAAATAAATTGCTAAAATCAGCAGTTATTTTTGGTGGGAATGCATCTGGTAAATCTAATGTTTTTAAGGCTTTTGCATACATGAAAAACGTTGTATTATTATCAGCATCACAATTTCCAATTGTACAAAATGTTGAGCCTTTTTTATTCTATAGTGATTCTCAATTAGAAAATAGTTTATTTGAAGTTGAAATTATTCAAAATAATACTTTTTATAAATATGGATTTCAAATAAAAAATGGCATTGTTGAAAAAGAATGGCTTGATAAAAGAAAAGAAAGATTAACCCATGTATTTATTCGAGAAGACTCATATATCGCTATATCAGGGCTTTCAAGACAAGCATCTAAGCTTATCAATATTGCTGATGGAACATTATTTTTATCAATTGGAAAAAACTTTCACTTAGATATTACACCGGAACTTGATAATGTTATGGAATGGTTTCAAAATTTGCTTATAGTATTTGAAAACAATGCAAATAGTTTGGATATCTATACACTTAATAACGGAAAATATAAAGAACAAGCATTAAAAATTCTAGAATTAGCTGATATTGGAATAAAGAATATTAAAGTAGTTAAGGATAAAGTTGCTAATATGGCTGATATTAATGATGTTTTGAAATTTAATTCACAATTACAGACTAATCCGTTTGAAATTGGTCAACTAAAAAAAGAAGAAAGCAATTTATATAATATTGATATGGTTACTTCTTTTGATGTATTAAATAAAAAGAATAATAAGCCTATCAGTAAAAAAGATGTTTTACTTTTTAAAAATAGAGGATTTAATTCCGAAGGAACCATGAGATTATTATGTTATCTTGGTTGGATACTTGCTGCTTTAGATCAAGGAAGAATAATCATTATAGATGAAATTGATGCTAAACTTCATTTCCTTGTAGCTGATTATCTTTTAAAATTATTTAATTCTATAGATAAAAATCCGAAAAATGCGCAATTAATTAGTACTGCTCATAATGTTATGCTTATGGATGAATCGTTAAGGAGAGATCAAATTTATTTTACAAGTAAGGATAAAGTTGGCGAAAGTACACTTGTATCTCTTTCTGATTTTTCTAATGTCAGAAAAAATGATTTGTTTAGTAAAAAATATTTGGCAGGATTTTATTCTGATTTACCAGATATGACAAAAGAATTGTGAGGTTTTTATGTCAAGAAAAGTTAATTTAAGACAAATAAAAAACAAGTTTTATATTATAACTAATGGACGTGAAACTGAAAAGAATTATTTTGAACTAATAAAAGCTAAAAAAAGTATTTATGAGGTTTTAGTTGAATTTCAAAATGAAGACTCTTTAGGATTGGTAAATTATGCTATAGAAAAAAAGAAAGATGCTAACCAGGTATGGATTGTTTTCGACATAGATAATGAAAAAGATAATAAGTTAAGTCAAGCAATTTCAAAAGCTGATAAAAATGATATAAATTATGCTTTTTCCAATATATGTTTTGAAGTATGGCTAGTTTCTCATTTTATGAAGATAGAAAGTGAAAAGACAGAAAAAGAATTAGAAAAAATTTTGAGTAAATATTTATCAGGACAAAAAAATGGATTAGAGTATGAAAAAAATAATAAAGAAACTTTAAAAAAGTACTTTATACCGAATTATAAGAATGCTGTTGAAAATTCAAAAATTGTATATCAAAAATATAATAATGAACATCTTAAAAAATATGGAGATAAAGTAGCAAGAAAAATATGGGAGTGGTATTCTTGTACAAAAGTTTTTAAATTAATAGAGGCTTTAAAATTGGAACGTTAGTAAAGTAAATTAATATTATCTAATATAATTAATTTCAACCATATTATCATTGTCGTTAGCAATGAAATTATGTTTACTATCTTCAAAAACTGATAATGAAGAATTTATAAAATTTATGGTCATTTTATCTTTTAATGATGAAGTACCATAGGCAATATAATAATAGTTACTATCGACTTTTTCAGTACTAAAATTAAATTTGTTAAAATTTACACTATAGTTATTTGATAATATACTATCTCCATTAAACATCAAAAGATTCGCTGATATTTCTTCTGTTTCAATAGTATCGCTTATTGTAATATCGCTTTGAATATTAAGATTATAGAATTCGAAAACGACAGTAATATATTTGGCTGAAATGTTATTTTTCTCAACATTTTTGACATTGTGATAGACACATTTTGAAATTGTATCAACTTCAATACGATTGTTCTTAAAAGTTGAAATACTATCGAAAACACGGCAAATTTGCTTGCCTTTTATATAATTATTTATGAAAGAAAATTCTTTACCAGCTTGAGCAATAGTAAAAATTGTACTATTTTCTATTAGTTCGAAACTGTTATTTTCAGCAAAGATAGAAAAAGCTTCATCGGCATAGGAATTGTGTGTAAACATGGTAAAAAGATTTTCTTGATAGGTAGAATTAATTTTTACATTATTTTTCTTAAAAAATACATCTTTAGCTTTTCCATAAAGAAGAAGATAGTTTGCTGCATACATATTGATATAGTTGTTGGTAAAAGTGATGTTTTCTACAGGAGATAATTGATAACCAACAGTTAAACCAACAACTCTAGGGCCTAAGTTTTCGTCTGGTTTATCTCCGATTATAATATTATTTTTAAATAGAACATCCTTTATATAGCCACCACCTGTTTCATTAGGATATAAAGATGTATCTCCTCCACTAAAAACTGCTATAACTTCATCTTTGCAATTACAATAGAGGTAATTGTTTTCAAAAGTGGCACCACTGCAACCTTTTTTATAAATATCTCGAACACCAATACCACCACCGGCAGCAGTAGAAGCATGGTTTTCTAGATGACAATTTTTAACTGTGACATTTTTCCAATTAGTGAATAAATCGATGATTCCAGAAGAAGAGTAGATTGAAGCTTCATGTGGAAGATAAAAAGAACAATTGTAAAGAGAAACATCTTCGGCATCTCTTAAATTCATAAGTCCAAGAAGAGGATCATCAAGTTTTTTATTAACTTTAATAGTTACATTAAAGCCACTGATTTTTATATTGTTGACATTGTTATAAATATAAAATAAACAACCATTGTTATAACCTTCAGTCGGATTATAAGAATCGTCAGAATATACTTCGGCATTATAGGCATAAATGTGTTTATTGGATTTATTTATTTCGATATTATCGACAACTCTATAGTTACCATTAGGAACATAGATTGTTGAATAGGAGTATTTATCCATGGACTCATTTATTGAAACATTTAAATCCCCAGCGATATAGCCTAATTGCTTAATATTGCAGCTATTATTAAAACTAATTAGATTTAAATATTTAGAAGAAGTCTCATCAAATAAATAAAATTGATCTTCAGCAATTTCAAGATTTTTTGAAACTTTCAAACAAGCATTACCACCATCATTTGCTTTTGAAAATCCTTTGGTATAGACCAAAGAACCATCAGGAAAAGAGAAAGCTTTCTCATAATTATCAACATAATTGAAACTTTGGTTGCTTTTTTCTTCTAATTTGTTATTTTGATAAACAAAAGATTTATTTTTATAATGAATTAAATAACTATTATCATCTAAAGAATATACTAATGATGAAGGTAGAATATCCTGAAGATAATAAGAAAACATATTGTTATCGATTTCATTATTATTTAAATAATTATTGGTTTTATCGATAGCATTTTTTATATTGTTATTAACATTGTTAGTTCCACACGAACATAAAGAACTAACAATAAGGAATGGAAGAATAATTTTAAAATATTTTTTCATATAACCTCACAAAAATCTTTGCAAAAAAATTTTATAAAATTAAAGGAACTTAATCAAGTTAAAAATATAGCTCAGCTTCCTTAATTATGAGTTTTAATTCACCTTCAAGATTCTTTTTTAAAGCTTTTAAATTTTCTTTTTTCTCAGAAATATTTTTTTCGTAAGCTGATGAAAGAAGTTTATTAAAAGTTTTTTCGAAATATATAAAAAGAAATAAGATAAAATCAACTAATAATAAGATAAAAGCTAAAAAGATAAAGAAAATTCCTATTTCTTTATAAGTCAAATTGAAATTAAATGTTTTCGAATAATAAGTAATATCTTTAAAATGGTAAATATTACTGTTAAAAATTATACCTGAAGAAAATAAATCATCTAATAAAGAAATATTGAAATTTAAAAGTAAACCAAAGATGATAAATAAAATACTTGAGATTAAAAAAGTAAAAAAACAAAAAGACAAACAGAAAAGAACAATTGACCTTATTAAATTTTTTGAAGTTCTATTTGATGGCGAATAGGAAAGATAATTTTGACAATAGATGAGAGCATTTTCAACTTCTTTATATTCATTTTCTAGAATTTGTAATTTTTGATTTTTTATTAGAGAATCATTTCTTTTGAATTCAATTTGAACTAACTTTTTTTCTTTTAAATAATTTTCAGTAAAGGTATAGCCGAAAATTGTATAAAAAGAGATATCTTCTAATTTTTTATTATTGTCGAGAGAATAATACTTGATAAAATGGCTCATAGATCAGAGGTGAATTCAATTCTATTTGCAGAAAAATTGCAATAAGAACAATAATCGCAGTGATAAAAATATATTTTTTTATCTTTAAAAGTTGATAATATTCTTTTTAGATCTTTTGATAAATAAATAGGTTCGTTTATTTTTCCATTTTTATTTTTTGATTTACTGTTTTTTATATAAATTATATATTTTTTGTCATGCTCAGAATAATTATATTCTTGTAGTTTAATGGCTTCAAATCTATGACAATTTGGGCAAATATATAGATTTTTAAAATACGATTTTATTCCATAAAAATAAAAAATAATTGTTGAAATCGAAAAAGTAAAAAATAAAGAAATAAGAAAACATTTGAAAAAGATACTTATAGTTAAATTTTTGTTTACAATCAAAATAAGAAAAATATTAAGAATAATTGCGAAGAGAAAAATGAAGAATAAAATTTTTAAAGAAAGGTTTATAGATCTTTTGAAACTTTCATTTTTGTGACCGACTTCTCCTCTATAAAATTTTATTATTTTTTTACTATCTTTTTTTCCTTTACTAAAGGTGAAAATACAAAAAAATAATAAAAGAGAATAGATAGTTATAATATTTAATTTGAAAGAAATAGAAAGAAATTCATTTAAAATAAAAAATATTAAAATCGAAAAAATAAAAGAAGGAAGAATATAAATTATGCCCTTAGATATAACTAATTTAATTAACTTCTTATAAGAAAATGTTTTGTTTTCTTGGAAGTTTTCTAAAGAGTCCAACCATCTATTTGTTCTTTCCATATTTTCACCAATATATAGATATATAATTTGGTAATTTTATTTTGTCGAAATATAAAATTTGTTTTAAAAATAATGTTGAAGTGGAAGCGCATTCAATCTAAAATAGAGAAAGTAAGGATAGAAAAATGAAAACAAACAAATTATTGTTACTTCTTGTCACATTGGGATTAACTTCTTGTCAAACACTTACTCCATCTTCTTCTTCAATTTCTAATAGCTCAGCAAGTAGTATTCCATCGTCAAGTATTATTTCTTCGAGCTCATCGTCTTCTAGTACTTCTTCATCATCTTCATCGACAAGTTCTTCAAGCACAACCTCTTCTTCCTCTACTTCAACAAATCCGACAAATTATGTTGAACGTGGTGAATTCCAAGAGAAAAATGGAGAATACATTTCTCAAAAGTATAACTCCTTATATGTTTTTAAAGATGGGTTAGATGATGGTACACTTATTGTCAAATTAAAAATTGAAAATAAATTGACCGATAATGGTATAGCAATTAATTATTCTAAAGAAAATAATGTAGAAAGTTATTACTTTGTCGGATTTGATTTAACAGGCAAGCTTTTTGTTAGAAAAGTTGAAGGGGATAAAAGTACTACTTTATCAACAACAGATGTTGAATGCGATACATTAAATGGTGTCACTTTAGGTATTTACAAAACAAAAAGCAAGGCGAGTATTTATGTCGATAATAAATATTGTACCGATTTTGATTTTGAAAATAATTCTGCAAATTTTGGATTATTAGCAGGTGGAAAAAATACATCTTACAAATTAAATTCAATAGTTGAAAATCAAAATTATTATTTGAATAGCTTAGAGAATTATTCATTTGCTAACGGCAGTTTTAAAGATAATTTAGTTTCTGTAGAAGGAAATAGTTTAGCTTTAAATAAAGCCCAAGAATTTACAAGTGGAACAATTCAATTGACTGTAAATTTAGCAGGAATTAAATCTGATAGTGGAATAGTTTTCGGACTTGAAGATAATGGTAGTAGTGAATTCTGGGAAAAAGGAGTTAGCTATTATTTCTATTTTGTCAGTATTGATGGGTTAGCATATCTTGGAAAAGTTGCTAATGGAGCATGGCAAATATGTTCAACTTCTACTCTTAAAGGATTTAATCCAAGCAAAGATTATGATTTAAAAGTTATTAAAAAAGAAAATGTAATGTATTGTTTCACCGATGGTGAACTTCAATTCAGTTATACAGATTCTCGAACGCTTAAAGGAACCAAATTTGGTATCCGTGCTGGAAGAAAAGATGTAACTTTTTCTTCAATCAGTATTAATAATCGTATAATTGATTCTAAACCAAGCGAAGATTTAATTATTGGTCATGGTGAAATAGAAAATTTTGAAGGAATCATGACTACATCTTCGGAAAAAAATATAGCTCTAAAAAAGAACGGAAAATTGAAAGATGGAACAATTAAAACAACATTGCTTCCAGGTTCTTCTAATGATTCAGGAATAATCTTTAGAGCCAGTGCACCAGAAGGTGAGTTTTATTCTAATGAAGAAGGTCTTTCTTACTATTGGTTATACTATACATCAACTGGAACAATCGGTTTCTCAAGATTTGAAAATGGTAAAGAAGAAAGACTAGGTGGAAAATTCTTGCCGTATGGAAGTTTAGCAAATAAAACATATAGCGTAAAAATTGTTATGGATGGTAATGACTTTTATTGTTATTTCGATGGAAGACTATCATTCCATTATCATGATGAAACCCCACTTCAAGGTGAAGGTTATGGCCTTAAATCTGAAGCCAGAAACTGCATGGTACTTGATTTTAATACTTCAGATGATCATCAAAAAGAAACAAATGAATATTTGATATTCGGACATTCTTATACTGAATATTGGTCTACATATAAAGAAGACTTACCATATTTTGAAGACATAAATGATATAGGTATCGGTGCTTCAACAACTGCACATTGGGTCAATCAATACGCTGATGAAGTAATTGCTTATGAGCCACGATATGGTATTTATTGGAATGGTATCAATGATATTTCACAGGGTGTAGCACCAGCAAATATTGCAACAAATATTATTGATCTCTTGGTAAAAGTTAAAGAGTCACTTCCAGAATTTGAAGTAGTTCTTCTTGGAACCAACCGTTGTCCATTCGCCAAAAATAATAGAGATAAAATTTCTCAGTTAAATAGTTTATTAAAAGAAAAAACTGCAGAATATGAATTTATTCATTTTGTCGATACAGAATTTATTTATTGCGATGCATCGGGAAATGAATTATCAAGCTATTTCACCGATGGATTACATCCAAATCATGAAGGTTATTTATTAGCAGCAGGATTAATTGAAGCTGCGTTAGGGTTATAAGGTTTTAAAAGGAGAATTAATTATGAAAAAGAAATCATTAATCTTATTAAGTAGTTTATTTTTATTAGCAGGTTGTACAACAACTCCAACTACATCTAGTTCCAGTTCGCGTCCTTCCTCCTCATCTTCTATTTCTGCAAGCAATTGCACAACATCTTTACCATCATCCACTTCTTCAAGTACTTCGACTTCAACAAGCTCATCCTCTTCTTCTAGTACTACTCCTTCAAGTAGTACAAGTACAAGTTCATCAACTTCTACCTCAACTTCTTCAACAACTAGCTCTTCTTCTACATCATCAATTGATCAAAACTTAGTTGCTAAAAAAGAAGAAGTATCTAATTACATTGCTTCTTTAAGTTATGATGCATATCGCGAAGCTGAACAAGAAACATTAAGAACATTAGTTTCATCAATGCAAGGTGTTTTAAATGATTCAAATGATGTTGATGAAATTGATGCCGTCTTTTCAGCATTTAAGACTCAAGTTTCTGAATTGAAAACAAAAGCCCAATATGAGCAAGAAGAAGCAGAAGAATTAGCTAAACAATTAGAACAAAAGAAACAAGAAGTATTAGCAAAAATAGAAATTTCTTCTCCAACCCAATATCGTTCTAAGGAAATCAATGAATTGTTAGCTATTCAAGATACATTGAAAAATCAAATTAATGCCGCAACAAGTATCGAAGCATTAGAAGCAATTGATTTATCATCACTTTCTAATGCAATTGCAACTGCAAAGACAAATGCAATGTATACCATGGAAGAAATTCTTCCATTTGGTGAAGATGCTGGATGGGATTTAGTAAATGCTCATAGAGATCAGATGGTTTTAAACGAAGATAAGACCATAACAACTAAAGATGATGGTTATGCATTAGATTCGACAAAATATAGTGGAGATATGGAAGTAGTATTTTCAGTAAATGCCGACACATATCAAAGCTTATCTGGATTATTATTTGCAACTAAAACTTCAGTTTCTGGCGGTGATGGACTTGATGGTTTCACGCTTAATATTGCCCGTGGCGCAGGATTTGAATATATTCAAGTTTACCATATCGATAATTTCTATGGTGCAACGACAGGATCTTATGAATATATTGGTGGATGGGTATTTACTGATGATTATCCTGGAGAAAAAGTTGTAAATACAGAATTACGCGCAAAAATTTCTGGTACAACTTTAAAAATCTTTAAAGAAGCTGATTATCAAAAGTATGGAGAGAACGCTAAAGTTTGTGCTGTTGATTTAAGTTTTGGTGGTAAATATACTGTTGCTACTGAAAGACAATTAGGAATTATAACTTGGGGTAATAATGGCGTTCCATTTACCTTAAAGTTATCAATGCTTGCTGGATCAACATATATTGATGGAAAAGAACATGCGATAGAATTAGCTACTAATTATTTTGCTAAAGTTGATACTGCAAAATATGATACTGAAACTGCTAGTAACATCAATGCTAAAAAAGCTAGTATTCTTGGATTAGCTGAAGATTTGGATGCAACATATGAAGATATAATTTCTGCTATTAATGAGCTAAAAGTAATGGTAAAAGAAGCCGATGATTATTTAGCAAATGGTGCAAAAATTAGAGCAACAGCTTTAATGGATGCAATCTTTAGTACAGATAATTCAACTATGAGTTCTTGGGATGTAGTAGTTGATCACACAATGAATCAATGGACTCATGAAAAAGGAACAAATTCTGTTACAACACCTACCACGGTAAGTGCAGGATGGCAACTTTCTAAAGATAGATATTCAGATATTGATTTAACTTTCAAGATTGATGGTGCACAAAAAGCTAATCCATATGCCGGTATTAATGCTAAAAGTGTTTTAATTGGAGCAGAAAGCTTAGGTATGTATCCAAAAGGCTATGCTGTAACAGTTTTCCAAATGGAAACAGAAGCTTGGGTTCAAGTACATTATATTAATAATAGTATTAACGCAAACTTTGTCTGTGGTATTTGTGAATGGGTTGATGGACAAAGTATTAGAGTTGTTATTGAAGGAAAGACATTATCTATTTATATCAATGGTATAAAAAGAGATATTACAATACAAGACTTTTCAACAAGATCTGAAGTAGAATTGCCAGATTATAATGGTGGTAGTATTGGTATCTTAAACTGGGATGATGCTCAGATTCAAACAACATTTACATTTGAAGAATTCACAGGTACTAAAATTTAAATAAAAAAATAAAAGGCGCTTCGGCGCCTTTTTGTGTGAAAAAATGAAATTATAATTAGAAAGCAAATTTAATATTGACATTATTTCACAAAAATTGTTTTCTGTGAAATAATGTGAACTTTTTTTAATTGTTATTTCATAAATTATTTATATTTTATAGTTTAATGTTAATTATACATTAGAAGTTAATTTAATAAGAATAATAAATTAATAAAATAAAATAAAGAAATAATATTGAAAAAATTTACCGAGGGGGGTATTATTAAGTTGCATAAATAAATAGCGTGGTTAGTTAATTATTGTGCTAAGAGTTAATACTACACTCCAATAAAAAAAGTATACTTGGAAATTTTTCATAAAGAAGGGAGAAAAAATAATTTATGAAAAAATTTAGTAAGAAACTCAAAAAAGGTTTCACACTCGTCGAATTAGTCGTCGTAATTGCAATCATTGCTATTTTATCAGCAGCATCAGTTGCAACATACTTTGGTGTCACAACAAGTGCACGTAAGAGCACATCAAAATCTAATGCTCAACAAGTTGCTCAACTTATCTATGTTGAAGCTTTATAAGAATTAGATGATTCTCCAATTAACTTTGGAACAGCTGGTTTAGTTTTAAAATACACTGTAGGTGAATCCAATGGTGCATATGCAAATGATAATGCTTTCTTAGCTTCTTATCTTGCTGAAAATGGTATTACTGTTGATGAAAAACATGAATTAACTTCTGCAAAATCTAAAGTTGAAGGTCATACAAATGAAGTTGCTTCATTAACATACACTGAAAGTGGATATTCTTATACAATTGCTTTTGCTAATCGTAATTACACTTTAACAGCAGCTAACTAAATTTTATTTGTATAAAATTTAGTTATAACAATTAAACAAGGAGATGAATTTTTCTAAATTAAATTCATCTCTTTTTATATATTTAAACCAAGATTAATAATAATCTTACTTTTTTTATTAAAATTTTTAAAAGGAAAAATGATTATTTTTATAAGAATAAAATATTGTGAAATAATATCAAAGTTTAGTTTCATATATAAGAAAAATATTAAAATATTAATAGTTTTTACGCTACAGAGTAAAACCTTTATAATTTCGACAAGTTTTTACAAAAAAATAGCAACATTTAGAAAATAAAAGAATTTGCATTTTATTTTTTTGAAAATTAGACAAATGGGAGGAAAATGTAGTACAATGCAAAAGGTAGATTGTTATGGAAGAAATCGATAAATTAGACAAGGCAACAACGTTCATATATGCCATATTAATATTTATGAATACATTCTATATTTTTGGCTTTTTACTTTTTAATGCTAATATTAATTTGCGTTTTAATACTAATATGTTTTTTATCGTCATGCCGATAGTTATTTTTGTTGTTTCAATTCCTGGAATTGTTTTAGGTGTTTATTATTTAATTGATTGCATACGAAAAAGAAAGAAAACTATAATGGCAATAATTGATACATGTATGGTTTTTATTGCCTTTGTCTTAATTATTGGAACAGCGATTTTATATTTTAAAGTAATAGTTTAAAAAATGGAAGCGGTCAGCTTCCATTTTATTTTACTGTCAATAAATTTTGATTATTGGTGTAACTGAATTCATATGTTGATGCACCAAGATATGAAAGATTATAAATTAAACCGGGGTTGAATTTTGTTCCAATCAATAAATCCATAATTTTTGAACCAATGGTTAAATTTAATGATTCAGCGGTTCCAATTGATAATAAGGCATTTAATGTATTGATGAAATCTTCGGAATCGGCGGAGGTTAAGTAGTTGAGTTTGAGAGTATTGTGATTAACATTATATCCAAAGCTGTCATCAGTTTTTGTTACATCAAATATTGAATTGACATATAAATTTTCAGGAACTTTATTTCTTAACATATTGAGAGGGAAAGAGTTCATCTTTGCTATAAATGGATCAAGAGAAATCTTAACTAATACTGAGAAAGTAGTTATTGTTTCTCCACTGATTATGTTTGGTGAAAAAGAGAAGTCGATAAGTGAAATAGGAACAAGTGTATCGCCGATTTTTATACCATCTTTTGCTTGAGTTTTAAGCAATGTATCAGCTAAAGCCCCAAGTTCTTTATCGGTAATTTGATATGTTGCTACAAATCTTTTATCGATACTATAGTTGAATGAGTAGCCATTTTGTTCATCGTATGATACTAAATTTGGAACGGAATTATTAAGTGAAGTCATAGCGCCAGTCAGATCATTTTCATCGAATGGATCTGGTGCTAACTTTTTTTCATCGACTTTTTCATTTAATTGAGAAAGTTGATTGATTGTATTGATCGGATCGATACCATATTTTACTCTGACAAAAACGTAAGTTCCGCCGCCAAGAAGAATAACTATGATAAGTAATCCGAGAATAAATTTGATTAAGCCTTTTATAAATTTCATTGGAAATCTCCTTGATGCTATTATATTAAAAAGTTTATTAAATGAAAAGGACAATAAATATCTACTGCTGAAAAAATATGAAAAAATAAAATATTTTGAAAAATATATGAAAATGTCTATTTTTTTAAAATTTTCTTGTTATATCTTTTTTGATAATTTATACTTAATAAGGAAAAGAGGGGAACATGAAAAAAATAGGCAAGGTATTGAATAATTATTTTAAACTGCAGGAAAGAGGATCGACAGTTTTTAAAGAGATTCTCGGCGGAGTTTTAGTATTTTTTGCAATGCTTTATATTCTTCCAGTCAATACTTCGATTATTAGTTCAACTGGTATTTCTTCTGGAGCAGTTTTTGCTGCAACCGCAATTTGTTCTGGAATTTGTTGTCTTATTATGGGAATTGTAGGCAATTATCCTGTAGCGTTATCTGCTGGTATGGGAATGAATGCTTATTTGGCTTTTACAGTATGTGGACAACTTGGTTATACTTGGCAAGAAGGTCTAGCTGTTGTCATTCTTTCCGGAATAATATTTTTTATTTTTACAGTTACCCCAATTCGGAGAATAATAATTGATGCTATTCCACAATCTTTAAAATATACTATTTCGGCTGGGTTAGGCGCTTTCATCTGCTTTGTAGGACTTAAAATGGGCGGAATTATTCAAGCTAATGGTTCAACTTTTGTGTCTTTAGGTAACTTAAATCCAGCGAATGGAAATGCCTATGTTTTATTGGCGTTATTTGGAATAATTTTAGCGTTTGCTTTGATGGTGATAAAAAATAAATATATCAACACTTTCGCGATTTTGATATCGATGTTTGTTGTGGCTGCAATCGGTTTGATATTAGGGGCTTTTAATGTTCCAAATATGCCTAGTTTTTCAGGTGATACTGGATCTATTGGTGATATAAAAGATGTTTTTGGAAAGAGTATTTTAGCTATACCGACTATTTTAACAAAGCCGCAAACTTATGGTGTCGTATTTTCTTTTGTTATGGTTCATCTTTTTGATACTTCGGCAACACTTATTGCAATAAGTGAACCGATAGGTGCAATTGATAAAGAAACAGGAAAAGTTAAAGTTGGTACTAGAGTAATGATGGCTGATGCAACAGGGGGAATTATTTCTGGTATCTTTGGTACTTCGCCTGTCACATCATTTGCTGAATCAACAGTTGGTGTTGAAAGTGGTGCCAGAACTGGTATCGCTGCAATAACTACAGGTTTATTATTCTTTTTAAGTTTAGCTATATTTCCAGTTTTTAATGTTTTTGCCGGAATCAACGTCAATGGAACAGTGTATACTCCATGTACATCGATGGCTTTAGTTTCAGTTGGGGCATTGATGTTTTCTAATCTACGCAAGATAAATTGGAATGAAAAAATTGATATCATGGCTTGTTTTATAACATTTATCATGATTTTATTAACTTATTCAATTACCAATGGTATCGCCTTGGGATTGATATTTTATGCAGTGATGCGCTTAGTATCTGGAAAAGGAAAAGAAACTTCGCCAGTTATTTGGATATTAGCAGTTTTATTTACAGCGATGTTTGTTGTCGATATATTTGTTACTTCTTCAAGTAGTTTAAGTGTATTGAACTGTTTTCTAAATTTGCGAAGAAATTAAAAATGACCAGTTTTTACTGGTCATATAAAGAAAGCATTTCCATCAATTCTTCGTATTCTTTATTGTAATTATCAAGCTCCTCTTGTAAGGCGTTGAGCTTTGATTGATCCCAATAGTATTCTGGGTCATCTAGCTTAACTTCATCTTCTCCAATAAGCCTTTCAAGTCGAGCCATTTTTTCTTCGATTTTATTTTTTGCTAGTTTTGGACGAGGTTTTAACGGTTTATCATCTTTGAATTTAACACGAGCTTTTTCAAGTTCGAGATGATATAAGGTATCTTGTTTTCTTTCTTCTTCCAAACGAGCTTTTTCGATATCGAGCTTTTCTTGGAGGATATCATCGAGCATTACAACTTTGAAATGCGAATAATCGCCTTGATAATAATAAGCTTTATTGTTTTCAAAATAAAGCAGACAATTACAAAGGTTATCGACAAATGAACGATCATGAGAAATGATTATGATGGACCCTTTATATTTTCCAATGGCTTCAATCAGTTCTTCTTTAGTCATCATATCGAGATGGTTTGTCGGTTCGTCGAGAACTAAAATGTCATATTTTTGTTCAACCAGTGTCGATAATACTAGACGCATTTTTTCACCACCGGAAAGATTATCAACTATTTTTTCATCATCTTCGCGGGAGAAATCAAATGCGCCTAAAGTATTGTAGACCTCTTGAAGGGTCA
>OBLG01000479.1_pt1 | contig 43463 bp, 31 predicted proteins | sample 1517451 | NCBI WGS metagenome assembly OBLG01 (sample SAMN04571694, study PRJEB22368) | human gut metagenome | biome: human gut; material: stool | host: Homo sapiens | place: Luxembourg | collected 2012-06-29
AGCGATAGGCGTGGCAGCCCATGAGTGCGGACATGCCATACAGCATGCAAATGCATATGCACCGCTCACCATCAGGTCAGCCATCATTCCAGCGGCAAATATAGGCTCAGCCATATCATGGCCGCTCATACTTATAGGACTTCTCATTCCGAGGGTTGATTACCTTATAACACTCGGAATCATACTGTTCTCACTGGTTGTTGTCCTACAGTTTGTGACACTTCCGGTGGAGTTCAATGCATCGAGAAGAGCAATGGCGATACTGGAGGGCAGCGGATATCTCTATCCGGATGAACTCAAGGGTGCAAGAAGTGTACTCACAGCGGCAGCTATGACATATGTGGCAGCCATGGTATCAGCATCACTTCAGTTGCTCAGACTTGTATTATTGTTTGGCAACAGGAGAAGATAGCGGAATTATAACAGAAAATATAAAAATGCATAAAAAAGTCTTGTGAATTTGTTGATAGTATTTGCAACTTTGCTATGGTAAAATGGTTAAAGTGGCAAAAATCTACATATTTGCAAGACTTTTTCTGTTATAGTGCACAATTATAGCTGGGATGGTCTGCGAAACAATTAATTAAGGGAGGGTAATTGATGAGAAAGAGAAGGCTACGAGGAGGTATAACGGCCTTGTCGGTGCTTGCGGCTATAGGCATGGCATCGGGAATAACGGCATTTGCGGCGGACGGAACACAGTCTGAAGCTGCGGATACGGGAAAGGGGCTGGAGTATGTATATGAGTCGTCAGGCTCTACACCATCAGGTGTCACGCTCAACGGCAATTCGGTAATTATAAAGCAGTCGCCGAATTCCACTGACAGCGAGCAGTTATTCAATATTTACAATGACAAAGACAGGGATGGAATCCTTGATGAGGGCGAGGAAGCTTTCACATTGGATGGAAGCACGGATATACATTACGGTAAGATATATGGACTTTACCAGGGGAAGAGCAGCTCGCCGATCTCCATAACCATAGACGGTGCCGAACTGCCCGCCGTATATGGAGCTTTTGAGAGCACTGTTGAGACCCCGGAGAACATGACTGCGGTAACTATCAGTGTGAAGGGCGACGCAGCAGTTGAAAGTCTGTATGGACTTTTTAAGACATATTGTACTGGTGGTGTACTGATAGACACGGAGAAGTCAGTTACGATAAAGACGCTCTACGGTCTCAGCACATCGACCATAGATGGAGACATCACGGAGAATATCAATTATAGCTGTGATGGCAACACATTTGTCGCACTGGCTACAGATGGATATTACACAGGAAAAGCATACACGATAAATGGCGATGCAGTGTTCAATATGAAAGGAGCCAGCGTCAATTCAGTGTATCTCGTGCAGAATGGAGCTGTGCTCAGCAAGACACTGACGGCCAAGGTGACTGACTCCAAGGTAGACAATCTGTGCGGAGTTTCCCAGAGCGCAAAGGTTGATGGTGACGTGAGCCTTACATTTGACGGAATATCAGCCGTAAAGGATGGAAGCAGTGCCAGTGTATATGGTGCGTCAAGTGCGACTATCCTTGGAAATCTGGACCTTAAGCTGAAAAGCCAGTCTGGATCAGAGATGTCTGTGTATGGCACCAATAATACAAATATAAAGGGAAATGTAAATGTCAGCGTTGATGGCTCAGGAGCAAAGTTCAACACCATATATGGAATGTATGGCGGTATGCTGGGCGGAAGGGCTGATATAGATATAGAGAACTGCGCTGCCGGTTACACAACATGTGGCATGAATTCGGTTTCGTTCAGTCAGACTCAGCCGGAGGAAGAAGGAACATATACGTATACTGTGAACATGGAGAATATCACTGGCGCCAGCGGCAGGGTATATGGAATTTCAAATTGTTCCGGTATCACTTCTGCCAGCGTTGTAATGAAGGCTGTGGCAACAACAGATACATTAAATGGCATGTATCTGAGCACAGGTGTAAAAGGTGATATAAAGGCAGAACTTTACAACTGTAATGCAGCCTATGTAAATGCTCTGGAGCTGTCAAATGTGACGGTAAATGGTTCTGTAGATGCCATAGTTTCGGGCTGCAGCATTACGAGATCTCTGAATGTAGAGCAGGGCGGAAGCATCAGTAAGGATCTTAACATAAGCGTCAGCAACGTTATCAGCAGTTCAGCACGGTTTGTATACGGCGGTAGCTGTCTGGGAAATATGACGGTCAATGTGGATGGCATGAATGATGAATCCATAGTAGACGAAAATGGTGATCCGCTTGTGAACTCGTATGAATACGCGGGCAGCGACATGTTTACCATGATGGGCAACTTTGCACTGGCAGGGGAACTCAAGGCGGATATAGCAAAGATACATTTTGCAAAATGTGGACTCGCCGGAGGTGATTACAGTTGCGGAAATATCGGAACAAAGGTTGACATAACGTTGTCAGACAGCAGTATAAATGGACTGGCGGGAAATAATATTTTCTATCTGGCAAATGAGAGCTATTCCGGTTCAACCGAGAATACAGTTCCTGTTGATATAAAGATCAACAACACAGATTTTACAAATGCAGACGGAATAAGCTTCCAGATGTATATAGGTAATAACAAGGATGCAAAAGTTACATTTGATGACAAGTGCAGTATGCCGGAGAAGTATTATATGGCTCCAAGCATGAATACCACCGGCTCATCTGTCATAACCTATGGACAGAATATATATTATGGCGGACAGAATCTTGTGATAGACAAGGATGTAACTGCTGACAATATTTACTTTGGTAACTTCACAGAGAACGGAAGCCAGGGCAATGCCGTGATCGTTATCAACAAGGGGGTAACGTTAACTGCAAAAGAGGGTATATATGCAGCAGGCGGTTCAAATATACTCCACAGTGGAATCCTCAAGGGAACATTTAAGGCGACTGATGGGTATCTGCCAAATATATTCTCAAAGGGGGGCGTAATAGAGGACTCGGCTGTAGGGGATGTTGCAAATGTATATTATTCATTAGATGTTGTGTCCAACGAGAAGGCCGCAACGTACACCCTGACAGGCAAGACGTCACAGTATATTGATCCTGATGGTACATATGTCAAGGGCGGCGCAGATGTCAAGATAGCACCGACCGTGAACAAGGGATATATTCTTGACAAGGTGACCTTCAGAGGTCAGAGCGACACAGCGGAAAATTCAGCGGTTGAAGCAAATGGCGTGTACACGTTCAGCATGCCGAACGAGCCTTGTACAGTGACGATCGCAACGACAGGAAAGCAGATCGTGGTATCCAAGACAACTGTTGACCCTTCAGCACTGCTTGGAAAAGAATACACGGCAGCTTCACCTCTCTATGACATGGCAGATCTTGTCATATCAAACGACGCAAGAGAGGGCGAGGTCACATACGAGATAGACGAGACAAATGGCCTTCCTGAGGGACTCTCATTGATCGATGGCAAGGTTGTCGGAACGGCAAGCAAGCTTTATGAAGATGGAAAGAATGTCATAGTACATGTGACAGGAAGAAATGGTTCAAAGGCACAGCTCTCACTGAATGTGATCGTCTCAAATGAGGAGAAGAAGCAGGACAACCAGGATGGCCGAATCGTAGTTGACGAGGATGAGAAGACTATATGTCTCAACGGAACATCAGTGGTCATCCAGGCAAAGGACGACACAGAGACAGAGATATACGTGGACGACAATCAGGATGGACAGGCAGATGGCAAGACACCTCTGTACACCGGAGATCTGTCGGAGTACACGATAACAGGTGTCGAGGACAACGCCATAAGACGAAGCATCAGGATCACCATGACGGGGGGAAATGTAAAAGCAATATACGGTGCAAAGGATTCAGAGCTTTCATATGAAGGCGGCGATGCGGTGAGTATAAATATCCGTGGTGGTAAGGCAGCAACTATGTATGTTCTGTCGAATTCAACCGTGGATGGAACCATTGCATATGAGATCGCAAAGAACACTGTAGATAAGGGCGGATTTGCAGCGGATACAACATCAAAATATACCGGTGCATTCATGAGAAACAGCAAGGATATCGTAACTATCAGAGGAACCTATGTTGTGAATAAGAAACTCACGGCAACGGCTCTGATAATCTATGACAGTGCGGCAGTTGATGTAAATGCTCCGGTTGAGGTAACGGATTATGTGTCACTGAATGAGAGATCATCCGCAGTATTTAACGATACGCTGACCGCTGACCGGCTTGGTTATTCAAAGTATGCCAAGGCAGTTGTGAATGGAGATACGAAGCTTGCGGCTCTCAATATGACACAGTATGACACGACACTCACAATAGGCGAGGATGCGCTGTTTGATGTGGGCAAGGTCAACATGACATCAGGCTGGGCAAGAGTATATCAGAAGGGTACGCTCAAGTGTCCTTCAGACCAGTTCAGCAACACAGGTGTGTGGGTGGCAGCAGGAAAATTTGCAGATGATATAGATGCCAGCGGCTGGACAGGAGTGTATTACAGCTATGCAGGCGGCTCAACAAACATGGACAACACATCAGCAAAATTGGCTGCACAGTCATATGTAGTTGAATATGAGAATGTCAAATATGTTGCCTGCAAACAGGCGATCACAGTTAGCTATACCGATGTGCCGGGGTACACAGCCTATGTGTCGGCAAATGGCGGCGAGCCGGTACAGGGAAGCAACGGAAGTGCAAAGGTGACAGGTCCGGATTCATCTATGTCTATTGTAGTGGATTATGTGGCAGACCAGATAGACATCAGTAAGGAATACGCAGATCCGATTCTGGCGGCGGAGACCAAGTACACGGCGGATTCACCAGCGTACGATCTCACGATCCTCAAGGTTACAGGAGATACCACAAAGGATTATGGAACTGACATGCAGTACAGACTGAAGAGCGGTTCGACACTTCCATCAGGACTTGTGCTTGAGTCGGGTAAGATAATAGGAACAGCCAAGAATGCAGGTGAAAGCACAGTAACATTTGTCATAACAGGACGAAATGGAGCATCGGTTGATTTCCCAGTGGTATTCAAGGTACTGCCGGCAGGCACGGAGATACCTGATATCAACAAGCTTGGTGTATCTGTGAACACAGAGGATAAGACCATTGATCTCGGTGGAAATTCGGCAGTGATAATAGTTGATCCATCGGACAGCAGCAAGAGCTCAGTATATCTGGATGCTGATCACAACGGAGTGGCAGACGACAACAGACCACTCAGAATAGACGGAGAGGTTACATATGATCTGTCAGGCTACAGCATATCAGGCTATACGGACACAGCAAATAAATACACTGGTGACATATCGGTGACACTCAGAAGCGGAAATGTCGGCAATATATGTGCTGCGGGTTCAACTGACAGCAAGGCAGACCGAGTGACGATAGATGGAAATGTAACCATGACGATCATGAGCGGTTATGTGTCAGGCACTGTAGCTGCGGCAGGAAACGCTGATGTCAAGACAGTGACCTTCACGGCAGAGGACGGAAGAGCAGGAAGCGTGGTATACGGTGCGTACAATACAAATGCGGAGAAGGTAGACTTCACATTTGCAAAGTCTGCACAGATGTACACACCGGAATCAACAAAGTCTGAGAATATGTATGTTACATCAGGTGGATCAGTATCAGGTGATGTGGATGTAAGAGTTGGTATAACTGATCATTACAATACATTTATATACGGTGCGGATTATATGAACAAGCGCTCATACTTCAATGGAGTGTCGGGAACAGTCGTATCCGGAAATGTGAACTGTGTGGTTGATGGAAGATGGTGCGCTGAGAAGTGCAACAACTTTGTCCAGCAGTCAGATGTGAAGGGAGATCTGTATGCCGAGATAAAGTCAGGAGAACTCAGAAAAAATGACGTCAACAATGAGCATAGCAAGGCATTGGTATTTAACTATGGTCACAGCATTGGAAATATATACGTCAAGGCAGGAACAGAGGGCGCTGTCACAGGTGACTTTGTACTTGCGGCAGGCGGTAAGGTTGGCAAGGTAGAGTATGTAGACGAGAATGCAAAGTCCACAGCGACTGTAAAGGGCACCGCTGACAATTACCAGGTTGAGAGTCTGGGTTCACTGTATATGTCTCTCGCCGGCAAATTAACTATAGGCGGAGACTACACCCTTGACAGAGAGGTGGAGGTAAAACAGCTTGAGATCCTCAAGGATTCAAAGCTGACCATCGCCGAGGGCGCAGCTCTTACAAATACATCGACAGCGACAGTTACCGGTGATGTTGAGAACCTTGGCACATGGAATGTGGACGGCGCTCTGACTATGACAGGATCACTGGTCAACAGAGGTGCATGGAATCTGAAAGGAAATGTTCAGGCTTCAGCAACAGTAGATAACTACGGGGATATCACAGCAGCAAATAGTGAGAGGATCACCTTGAATACAAATGCAAAGCTCATCAACAGAGCTGATGCACAGTTTACATTTGGCAACCTCACAAACAGTGCAATGATCGTAAACTATGGTAATATGAAGCAGCTTGCATATACGTCAAGTCTTGGAAGCGGAAGCATACTCACCACAGTGATCCCTGATATGGTGTACGCACTGAAAAATTACAGCGTCATTTTCTACAAGCTGGATGTGGATTATCCAGAATACTGCTTCAAGGATGGCGATGCAAAGATAGAGAAGAGTTCATCGGCAACAAGATGTCAGAAGAAGTCAGGTGTTGACGGTGACGATGCACTCTATATACAGGGTGGCAAGTCGTTCTATATCACAATAGACGGTGAGCCGATAGATGGAATGGCGGTGGATTCAGTTGTATTTGGACCGGATGACACAGCCATGACTACAAGCAACAACCGTCTCTGGAGCGGCGTCATGACATATGAGCCGGCAATAGTTACGGTAAATATGGCAAAGCAGGAGGCCGTAAATATAACTCTCGCAAAGACAGAGGATACAGTTAAGGCACAGGTTGGAAAGACAACCACAAAGGATGAGCCATTATATGATCTGACAGCCATAGAGATCCAGAATGATGAAGCGGTGGACAACGGATATGTGTCATACTCTCTTGCAAAGGGACAGACACTTCCGGCAGGACTTGTGATATACGATGGAAAGGTATATGGAACACCAAAGACTGCAAGTGCTGAGGCACAGACAGTCAAGTTCACGGTGAGAGGACAGAATCAGACAGTGGCTGAGTTCACACTGATCATATCCAGCGTGGAGAAGGGAATACCTTCATTCACTGCCGGAAAGGCGGGCGACGCATATGCCGGCAAGACCCTTGCGGATGTGGAGCTTCCAACATCGGCAGCAGGAAAGTACATGTGGGCAGATGGAACACAGCAGGTAGGCAAGGCTGGAACAAGCGAGACCTACGATGCATACTTTGTTCCAGACGACACAGCGAACTATGACTGGAGCAAGATCAATGCAGCAGAGGGAACATATGAGGAACTGGAAGACGGAAGTGTGAGAATTGCAGTGAAGCTTTCAGTGTATGTGAGAAAGCAGGATCCTGTATTTACAGTTCCGGAGAATGTCACAGCTACATACGGAGACACTGTTGGCAAGATACTCCTGCCTGAGACAGCAGGTGGAATGTTCATCTGGGAGAATGCAGATGAATCTGTGGGAGAGGTTGGAACAAAGACTTTCCTTGCAACATTTGTACCTGAAGATGAGGATGTATACGAGAGAGCAGAGCATGTGGAGATAACTGTTCAGATTCTTCCTGCAAATGCAGTATTTACTCAGGCGATAGATTCACTGAGTGCTAAGGAGAATATGACTCTTGCAGACATAGATCTTCCAGAGCGCGAGGATGGAGTATACACATGGTATACAGACAGAACGACAAAGGTTGAGGATGGCAATACATACAAGCTTTGCTTCAAGCCTGCAGACACAGTAAATTATGACTGGACATCAGTTACAGGATGGAACAGGGCTTACAATGGAGTTGTATTCAATGTAAAGATCACCATCGAGAAAGAGCCGGAGCAGCATGTACACGATTACGGCAATAAGTACAAGAGCGACAGCAGATCTCACTGGTATCAGTGCTCATGTGGAGAGAAGTCAGGCCTGGCAAATCACACATGGGACAAGGGTGCGATAACGACCAAGCCTACAGACACAGCGGCAGGTAAGAAGACATTTACCTGTACCAAGTGTGGGTACAAGCGTTATGAGTCAGTAGCTGCCCTTGGAATAGACATAGGAAATTCCAAGAACAATGTGGTCGTAAGCGGTATAGAAAAGAATGGATATACATACACAGGATCATCTATCACTGTTAAATCGCTTGCGCTGAGGAGAGGCAAAACAACACTGAAGAATGGTGTGGATTACACCGTACAGTACAAGAACAACAAGAATATCGGTACAGCGACAGTAAAGATCGCTGGTAAGGGTAATTACAGAGGCTCCGTCAGCAAGACATTTGCTATCAAGGCTGGCAAGGGCAAGATATATAAAGTTGCGCAGAAGGGCGTGCCTGGCTATCTGAAATATAAGGTGACAAATGCCGCTTCAAATGGCAAGGGAACAGTGACACTTGTTGGAAGTACAAGCAAGAAGAGCGACAAGAAGTTCAAGTCACTCACGGTTGCATCCAGTGTCAAGATCGGTGGAGTGAACTTCAATGTTACGGCTGTAGGAGCGAAAGCATTTACAGGACGCAAATATCTCACCACGGTTGTGATCGGAGGAAACGTTAAGACCATAGGCGGTGCAGCATTCAGCAAGTGTGGAAAGCTTGGAAAAGTTACCATAAAGTCTACAAGGATAACGACTATCGGTAAGAATGCTTTCCAGGGTGTCAAGAGCAATGTGAAGATATATCTTCCTAAGAAGAAATATGACGCATATGCAAAGAAGCTCAAGGTGAAGGGAATGAACACTCCTAAGAAAGCGGTTTACAAAAAGTCAAAATAAATGAAATGCGTTGATGCATTGGCGGGACAGTCACAGGTTATGTGGCTGTCCTGTTTTTTATGTGAAGATCGTTCTGGTGTAAAACCATGAGTGTAGTGACAGGAAAGATATAATCTGCTATACTGAACATATGTTTGCAAATATATGGAGGACTGTATGGATAATTTTATAGATGAACTGAATGAACAGCAAAAGGAGGCAGTGACCACCACAGAAGGGTATGTGCGCATAATTGCGGGAGCGGGAACCGGCAAGACAAAGGCGCTCACTTACAGGTATGCGTATCTGGTGGACGAGCTTGGAATATCCACATCGAATATACTGTGTGTAACATTTACAAATAAAGCGGCGAGGGAGATGAGCAAGCGTATCAGACAGATGATCGGGGACAGCGATACGGGATACATCTGCACATTTCATGGCTTCTGTGTGAAGCTTCTGAGGGAGGATATCCATGCCATCAATTATCCTCAGAACTTCGTGGTGATGGACAGCGAGGACACGGAGGAGATACTCAAAACTGTGTACGAGAATGCCCATATACAGTCGAGAACATATACATTTGACATGGCCAGGGATCACATATCGGCGATGAAGAACGAGATGCAGCATATCGCATATTTGGCGGACATAAGCAACGACAGACTGCTGGCGGATTATGAGAAGGCTTCAGACATACCTGAAAAAGTATTTCTGGGATACCTGTACGAACAGAAGAAGGTGTATGGACTTGACTATGATGATCTCATAACCATTGCGCTCCACATCCTCAGAACCGATGCGGAGAAATGCCGCAAATGGCAGGAACGCATGATGTATGTCATGGTGGACGAGTTCCAGGATGTCAGCGGTAACCAGTATGCGCTGGCGGAGATACTCAGCGGTTATCACAGGAATCTGTTCATCGTGGGCGATCCGGATCAGACCATATATACGTGGCGCGGGGCAAGGATAGAGTACATACTGGAATTCGACAAGAACCATGAGAATACACAGACCATATTCCTCGACACGAATTATCGTTCAACTCCTGACATACTGGCGGTGTCCAACTCACTGATCGAGAAGAACAGGAACAGACTGCCCCATAGGCTTGTGGCTGTGAAGCCGTCTGAGGCACGCCCTCTGTACGTACATTCCAGAACCACCGGGGATGAAGCCCAGTGGGTGACAAACGAGATAAAAAGGCTTGTTGAGACAGGAGCAAAGTACAGTGACATAGCCGTTTTGTACAGGTCACATTTCGTGTCGAGAAGCATAGAGGAAGCATTTATCAAGACAAAGATCCCGTATATCCTCTACAGCGGAACGGAGTTCTACAAACGCAAGGAGATAAAGGATGTGCTGGCATATCTCAGGATGGTGGCATACGCGGATGATCTGTCATTTCACAGGGTGATAAATGAACCAAAGCGGAACTTTGGCAAAAAGAGAATGTCGATGCTGAAGTCGTACTGTGAGACTCACAGATGCTCACTGTACAGTGGTCTTCAGGATCTTCTGGAGGAGAAGACTGTTAAGTCGACAGGTGCTTCAGCCTTTGTCGATATCATAGAAAATTTTAGGAAGACATACAAGGAGAAAAGTCTGTCAGACCTTGTTACAGAGCTCATGGCCGCCACGGGCTACGAGGTGATGCTCAGACAGGCGGGCGAACAGGAAAGGCTGGACAACCTGGCAGAGCTGAAGCAGTCGATAGACGAATATGAGAAGACCTCCGGTGAGGAGAATACGCTGGAGGAATATCTGCAGAGCATAGCTCTCTACACGAACAATGACAGGGAGAAGGACAAGGATTCTGTGACGATGATGACCATACACACCGCAAAGGGCCTGGAGTTCCCATATGTGTTCGTGTGCGGTGTAAATGAAGGCATATTCCCAAGCAAGCACGTGGACACTGAGGCGATGCTCGAGGAGGAACGACGCATGGCATACGTGGCGTGCACCAGAGCAGAGCGCGGCCTGTACATCAGCGATGCAGATGGTCTGAACTACGATGATTCATTTAGATATCCTTCCAGGTTTATCTTCAACATAGACCGGGAAGCAATCGACTACGTGAACGAGCTTCCGCAGCGCCTTGTCGATGACACCAAGAGCTACATAGCCGCAAATGAAAGCCGCTATATGCCGCTGGACACCGAGCTAAAGCCCGGAGACAGGGTGAGACACAAGGTGTTCGGTGAGGGCACGATAACCGGTATCAGGGGAGATATAGGGTGCTATGTGGTTAAGTTTGATAGGGTGGAGACGGAGAGGAACTTGAAGATTGGGGTGGGGCTGGAGCGAGTGTGATGGTATTGGATTAGACATAGAGTTGTGAAAGCCTGTATAAACAGGGTTGATGAAAGCGTGGGCCGGCAGTGGACGATGGAGGCGTCTGTTGCCGGTCTTTTGTGTATAATTTTAAGCATTTTAAATGGTGTGTAAAAAAACGAACATTAAATTATGTAAAATTACGAATAAAAAGGTGTTAAATGGTTTGAAAAACTATTCATAGAAAAACAAATGATATATAATGTATTATATGTAATATAAGGGACGTTACAATTGGAATAATGATTATTGATAATAAAATAGTAGATTAACAAAAAATCCTAAGTAAAAACTTAGGATTGATACACACACTGTGTAACCGGAAACCGGCGATTTGGTAAAAACTTTATTTGAACTCGCAATGTAAATTCATTTACACATTACATCATGAAAGGGGAATTGTCAATATGCAAACTAAGAAAGTGGATGAGTATTATGTAGGATTTGATATAGGAACAAATTCTGTAGGATATGCCGTAACAGACAAAAATTATAATCTTATAAAGCATGGTGGTGAGCCGATGTGGGGAAGTCATGTATTTGAGGCAGCATCGACTGCACAGGAACGAAGAACTTTTCGAACAGCAAGACGTCGAAACGACAGAAAAAAACAAAGAATAGCGTTGGTTTCAGAAATATTTGCGCCGGAAATAGCAAAAGTCGATCCTAGATTTTTTATCAGGCGAAGAGAAAGTGCATTGTTTAGGGATGACGTAGATATAAAGGATAGATATGTGGTATTTAATGATGATGATTTCACGGACAAGGATTATTATGATATATATCCAACAATACATCATCTTATATATGATCTTATGTCAAATAAAGAAAAACATGATATACGTCTTGTATATATGGCATGTGCATATTTAGTCGCACATAGAGGTCATTTTTTGAGTGAAGTAAGCAAAGATAATATTGAGGATGTGCTAGATTTTGATGTGGTATATTGCAACTTCCTTAATGTTATGGATAATTATGCAGAAATTCCATGGAAGTGTGATATATCAAAGTTTAAGGAGATATTGAAGAAGAAACAGACGGTTACCAACAAAGAGAGAGAGTTCCTTCAGTTACTGAATGAAGGAAAGAAGTTTAAAACTTCTGAAGAAGATGATGTGAGTAGAGAAGGGTTAGTAAAACTCCTGAGCGGTGGAACTTATGAATTGGGTAAGTTGTTTCCTAAGCTTACATTTGAAGAAAAGGTATCTGTATCGTTTAATATGGCCGAGGAAGATTTTGCTATGGTCTTGCAGCAACTTGGTGATGAGGGAGATATTATCAGCTCTCTAAGAAATGTATATGATTGGGCAATTTTGTCTGACGTTCTTAATGGGAAGAATAGTGTATCTGAAGGAAAAATAACAGTATATGAGCAGCATAAAAAGGATCTTTCTTTCCTAAAGTATTTTGTGAAAAAATACATCCCCAATAGATACTATGAGGTATTTAGAGATGGAAATATTGTTGGCAATTATGTGTCATATTCATATAATCTAAAAAATGTTCAGAATGTATCAAAGTTTAAGGGAGCAAAGAAGGATGTATTTTGTGATTACATTAAGAAAGTAGTAAAAGATATCAAAGTTGATGATGAAGACAAGGTAGAATATGAAGATATGATGTTCAGACTGGATACATATTCTTTTATTCCTAAACAAGTGGAGAATGATAACAGAGTTATTCCGTATCAATTGTATTATTACGAATTGAAAAGAATACTTGATAATGCCAGTTTCTATTTGGAGTTTCTTGATGAAAAGGATATGGATGGATATACCAGTAGGGAAAAACTCCTGTCTATTATGGAATTTCGTATTCCATACTATGTTGGACCACTGAGAACAGATAATGGACAGCATGGTTGGATGAAGAGGAAGGCTGAGGGAAGGATTTACCCATGGAATTTTGAGGATAAGGTAGATCTTGATGCCAGCGAACAGGAATTCATTAATCGTATGACTAATTCGTGTACTTATTTGCCTGGAGAAACAGTGGTTCCCAAGTATTCATTATTATATTGTAAGTTCAATGTGCTTAATGAGATAAATAATATTAAGATTAATGACTGTAGTATTCCAATTGAACATAAGCAGGGAATTTATAAACTGTTCGAGAGGTATAGGAAAGTTACCCCAAAGAAGATAAAAGATTTTCTTATATCAAATAATCTTTTACATCCAGAAGATGTTATTTCGGGTATTGATGTTACTATAAAATCTTCTTTGAAGTCATATCATGATTTTAAAAAACTACTTGAAAGTTGTGTATTAAAGGAAAATCAGGTCGAGGCAATAATTGAAAGATTAACATACAGTGAAGATAAGGGTCGAATACTTAGATGGTTACACATGGAATTCCCAGATTTGTCAGATGACGATGTTAAGTATATCTCTAAACTGAAATATAGTGATTTTGGAAGACTATCTCGTAAGTTACTAGTTGGTATAAGGGGATGTAATAAAGATACTGGTGAAGTTGACTCTATTATGGGAATGTTGTGGTCTACGAATGACAATATGATGAAATTATTGTCAAACTCATATACATTTATTGAGGAGATAGAGGCAATAAAAAATGAATACTATGTTGAGCATCCAGCAAATCTTGATAGCATGCTTGATGAAATGTATGTAAGTAATGCAGTGAGAAGACCAATACATAGAACATTGGATATATTAAGTGATATACGTAAGGTGTGTGGTAAGAATCCTTCAAAAATATTTGTTGAAATGGCTCGTGGTGGTGGAGAAAAAGGAGTGCGTACAAAATCTAGAAGAGACCAGATCAGCGAGTTATACAAGAATATGGATAAAGCGGAAGTTCGTGAGCTGTCAGAACAATTAGAAGGTAAAACAGACAATGAATTGCAGAGTGAGGTACTGTTTTTATATTTTATGCAGCTTGGAAAGTGTGCATATACCCAGAAAACAATTGATATTGATAAACTTAAGACAAACATTTATAACGTTGATCATATATACCCTCAGAGCTATGTCAAGGATGATAGTATAACCAATAAAGTCCTTGTTATTTCTGAGGAGAATGGCCAGAAAGGTGATAAATATCCGATTAGTAAAGATATAAGGGAAAAAATGCAGCCATTTTGGTATAGATTGCTGTCCAATAAACTTATATCAGAAGAGAAATATAGGAGACTTACTCGCTGTACATCATTTACAGAGGAAGAGCTTACAGGTTTTATAAACAGACAGCTGGTGGAGACTCATCAGTCTACAAAGGCAGTGACAACAGTATTTAGAACATTATTCCCAGATGTAGAGATTGTATATTCTAAGGCGGGATTGGTATCTGAATTTAGAAAAGAATTTGATATGTTGAAGACAAGAAGTGTTAATGATCTTCATCATGCTAAGGATGCATATCTTAATATCGTGGTTGGAAATGTGTATCATTGTAGATTTACAAAGAATTTTTATATAACGCAGAAATATTCACTGAAGACAAAGACTTTGTTTACGCATAGTGTCAAATTGGGAGATGATGTGATTTGGAATGGACAAGAGTCTATAGGTAATGTAAGAAAAGTGTTGGCAAAGAATAATATACATTATACTAAATACCCATTTATGAGAAAAGGAGGATTGTTCGATCAGATGCCGGTGAAAGCTGCAGCTGGATTAATTCCAAGGAAGACAGGTCTGGATACAGAAAAGTATGGAGGATATAATAAGTCTACAGCCACAGCATTTTTACTTGTTAAATACAAGGAAAATGGCAAGCAGGAAGCGATGATAATGCCTGTGGATTATATGTATTCGGAAAAGGTTTTCTCTGATAATGAATACGCATTGAAATACTCAAAGAAAAATATACAAAATATATGGGGCAAAACAGATGAACAAATTACGAATGTATCTTTCCCACTGGGACTGAGACCTATAAAAATCAATACAATGTTGTCGTTCGATGGTTTCAGAGCCTGTATTACGAGAAAAGCTAATTCAGGTCAAAAAATAGGCCTTACCTCTATGATGCCATTGGTAATTGGAAATGAGTGGGAAAATTATATAAAAAAAATTGATAATTATATAGAAAAGAAAGGTAAGAATAAAAACATTACTTTAAATGAAAAAAATGATGGTATATGTGGTGAAAAGAATGAAAAATTATATTGTATATTAACTGATAAAATTATTAATAACATATATAGTATTCCATTTAATTCTCAACAAAAAATATTAGAGAATGGATATGATAAATTTAAAAAACTTGATATTGAAAGACAGGTGTATTTCTTACAGAACCTTGTGTTAGTTCTTAAGTCCGGACGAGCAGGAAGTTGCGACATGTCTGCGATAGGTGGCAGTAAAAATGCAGCGACATTTGCATTTGGATCAAAACTCTCTCTTTGGGCAAAGAAATTTCAAAAAGTATATTTGATAGATAATTCTTCATCTGGTATATATCAGAACATGTCAGATAATTTATTGGATATTATTAAATAGTATTTTGAATAGGAGTTCAGGATGGGTTTTAGAACACTTGTGATAACAAAAAGAGCTAAGCTTAATCTGACAATGGGTTTTCTTGAAATAAGAGGAGAAGAAACATTAAAAGTTTTTCTTGATGATATAGATATACTTGTTATTGATAATCAAGCAGTTTCGATGACGGCAGCATTGGTTACAGAACTGATCAAGAAAAAAATTAAAATAATTTTTTGCGATGATAAAAGAAATCCTCAGTCGGAAATTATTCCTTATTATGGTAGTGGAGATTGCTCAAGAAAGATAAAAACACAAATTGCATGGCAAGATGATATAAAGACGAAAGTTTGGACATCTATAGTGCGGGAGAAAATTATTAAACAGTCGGATTTTTTGTTGGAACTTGAGAAAGAACGTGAGTATAAATTACTTAAGCAATACATAGATGATTTGTCATATGGGGATAAGACTAACAGAGAGGGGTTGGCTGCTAAGGTATATTTCAACGCCTTGTTTGGCATGGATTTTAATAGAAATGAGGATATTCCAAGAAATGCAGCTTTGAATTATGGATATTCGTTATTGCTTTCCATTTTCAACAAAGAAATAATTTATAATGGATATATGACACAGCTAGGGTTGTTTCATGATAATAAATTTAATCCGTTCAATTTAGCATCTGATTTGATGGAACCATATAGAATTTTGGTTGATAGAATTGTATATGGAAGTAATTGGGAGCAATTTGACGCTAATGATAAGAGAAAAATGCTTAGTTTACTGGAACAGGAGATAACAATATCAGGTAATAAGCAAGTTCTCACGAATGCTATAAGAATATATGTAAGAAGTGTTTTTGACGCCCTGTGCGACAGAAATGTAGAGGAGATATTGTATTATTCAATATGAGTTATAGGTATATGAGAATTTTAGTAATGTTTGATCTTCCGACTCTGACGTCGGAAGATCGAAGAAATTATAGAAAATTTAGGAAAGATTTATTGAAAAGTGGTTTTTATATGTTGCAGGAGTCGGTGTATTGCAGGATGGTCCTTAATCAGTCGGCAGAAAACAATGTTCGAGCCGCACTTAAAAGAATGAAACCACCTTCTGGCTCAGTTATGGTTCTATCTGTTACAGAGAAACAATTTGCAAAGATTGATTACATAACGGGAAATATTAAAACGGATGTTTTGACATCTGATGATAGGATTACAATATTATGAAGATTGCGTATAGAGAATTAAAAAATGTTATAGATGTTAATACAGAAATGATAACAGGTTTGGTAATTGAGAATCCTGAATTCATGTACAAGATGTTACAGGAATTCAGGAAAGCAACAGAAGGATTGGATAGCGATATAGTTGTGTCGGACAATGAAACCCCAATCCCTGCTCAAAAAACAATAGCATATATAACTGATTTTGTTGATTTTACACTGAATCAGAAGACCTTGATATCAAAGATTATGAGCGAGTTGGATAAAAAATCTAAAAATGAATTATATTACGAAAAATCAGAGCGGTTATTAGAAACTATTGAAATGTATATAGAAAGTATTGCAGGTGATTTGCCATGTGAGATTATTTGTGAAAAGTTAAATATGTTAGCTGTTATAAAAGCTGCAGGTATAGAAATAATTGATGATTATGATACTTTGGAAGAGAGAATACTTGCATATATGGATTTATCTAGGGAGTATGAGGGTAAGAGGCTTTTTGTGTTTGTGAATCTTAGAAGTGTGGTATCATATGCCACATTACAGCTTATGATGGCTACAGCAATAACTAGGGATTATAGAGTCTTACTTATTGACAATATGGATTATAAAAAATTATCATGTGAGAGCAGGATTATAATTGATAATGATTTATGTGTGATATGATGTTATGGTTTAGAAAGAGATGTGTTGATATTTATTGTATAAGAATGTATAACAAAGATGTGGATTTACATACCAGTTGCAAGCTGGATTTTCAAAATTTGAGGTTTGAGAGTAATGTAAATTCATAGAGGTATAAGACGAAACCGAACGACCTTCGGGCGTATGGCGAGTTTGAGAGTAATGTAAATTCATAGAGGTATAAGACCACCGGTACAGGGTTCCGCCGCTGATATTAGTTTGAGAGTAATGTAAATTCATAGAGGTATAAGACTTTCGACTGTTCCAGATAGCCCCCACTTCAGTTTGAGAGTAATGTAAATTCATAGAGGTATAAGACCGCTTCAGCTCGCCATTCTCCGGCACTTCCGTTTGAGAGTAATGTAAATTCATAGAGGTATAAGACGCAGAAAGCGGGCTGAACCCGCAGAACTTGGTTTGAGAGTAATGTAAATTCATAGAGGTATAAGACCAGACGACGAGGTAAACGAGGAAGATATCGTTTGAGAGTAATGTAAATTCATAGAGGTATAAGACCATGGAAAGGAGATAAGAACAAATAAGAGGGTTTGAGAGTAATGTAAATTCATAGAGGTATAAGACTAAAGCAATTATGCCCAACAATATGTATATGTTTGAGAGTAATGTAAATTCATAGAGGTATAAGACAACTAGGTTTGAAACGCTGTCCGTTTTGCGTTTGAGAGTAATGTAAATTCATAGAGGTATAAGACAGATACCTTGACAAGCATGCCACAGCAGTAGTTTGAGAGTAATGTAAATTCATAGAGGTATAAGACCAATTTGATATGGGTGAGCCGATGTAATATGTTTGAGAGTAATGTAAATTCATAGAGGTATAAGACGGTGGGTATTAATAACACATGTGTATATGGGTTTGAGAGTAATGTAAATTCATAGAGGTATAAGACCAAGACCAGCCCAACATTCAGCCCGGACGGTTTGAGAGTAATGTAAATTCATAGAGGTATAAGACAATATTCCACTTTATGATGACTCATACACGTTTGAGAGTAATGTAAATTCATAGAGGTATAAGACTGAGGAAGTGGTCGGCTATTGTTTCTATAGGTTTGAGAGTAATGTAAATTCATAGAGGTATAAGACTGTATATAGTATATATACACATAGCGATAGTTTGAGAGTAATGTAAATTCATAGAGGTATAAGACTTTCCAACACGGGACGGCATAGACAAGCCAGTTTGAGAGTAATGTAAATTCATAGAGGTATAAGACGTGATGTCGATAGAACATTATGCGACTGTGGTTTGAGAGTAATGTAAATTCATAGAGGTATAAGACAACGGTAAGGAAATCATTCGCGGAAAGATGTTTGAGAGTAATGTAAATTCATAGAGGTATAAGACCAGTGCCGTATCAACGCCGCCGCCTATTGCGTTTGAGAGTAATGTAAATTCATAGAGGTATAAGACTGATGCCAATGGGCGAAAGTATGCTGGATCGTTTGAGAGTAATGTAAATTCATAGAGGTATAAGACGATTAATGCGCGGCGCAGATTACTCGGAAGGTTTGAGAGTAATGTAAATTCATAGAGGTATAAGACGGTCAAGAAGTCCGAATGGATCCAGATCGTGTTTGAGAGTAATGTAAATTCATAGAGGTATAAGACCAATATTGCCCTGTCCGTCTACATCATAGGTTTGAGAGTAATGTAAATTCATAGAGGTATAAGACAACAACACTACAGGCTATCAGCTACACCCTGTTTGAGAGTAATGTAAATTCATAGAGGTATAAGACCAATTCTGTGAATGAAAATGTCCTTATAGATGTTTGAGAGTAATGTAAATTCATAGAGGTATAAGACTTTTACAGAAGTGGCAAGCATACAGAATTAGTTTGAGAGTAATGTAAATTCATAGAGGTATAAGACCTACGAAAACGCAAAAGGAAAGTTTCACGGTTTGAGAGTAATGTAAATTCATAGAGGTATAAGACTGCTGATGATGGACAGACCGCAGTATATAGTTTGAGAGTAATGTAAATTCATAGAGGTATAAGACCTTCAGCATGTCGATATTGTCGCAGTTTTGTTTGAGAGTAATGTAAATTCATAGAGGTATAAGACTTGACCGCAATACACTCGCCGTTAGGCAGGGTTTGAGAGTAATGTAAATTCATAGAGGTATAAGACAAGCTATGATGACATCAAAGGCAAGACCTTGTTTGAGAGTAATGTAAATTCATAGAGGTATAAGACAGGACACAGCAGAGGACACAGCAGAGGATGTTTGAGAGTAATGTAAATTCATAGAGGTATAAGACATTTTATAATTGTTAATCAATGTTTCACGGTTTGAGAGTAATGTAAATTCATAGAGGTATAAGACAAGACAATACCGTGTGTGACACCTATCGAGGTTTGAGAGTAATGTAAATTCATAGAGGTATAAGACATTTTATAATTGTTAATCAATGTTTCACGGTTTGAGAGTAATGTAAATTCATAGAGGTATAAGACAAGACAATACCGTGTGTGACACCTATCGAGGTTTGAGAGTAATGTAAATTCATAGAGGTATAAGACCCCTTGAACCCAGCAGGAGCATGATGCCCCGTTTGAGAGTAATGTAAATTCATAGAGGTATAAGACGTGTGGAGACAGTGCAGACCGCCTACACGTTTGAGAGTAATGTAAATTCATAGAGGTATAAGACAAGGCAAGAATTGAAAAGGATGATTACATTGTTTGAGAGTAATGTAAATTCATAGAGGTATAAGACAAGAAAACAATGAGTATGAAATGAGCAGTAGTTTGAGAGTAATGTAAATTCATAGAGGTATAAGACGAGCAGCTTGAAAAGAAAGTTGATAAGCATGTTTGAGAGTAATGTAAATTCATAGAGGTATAAGACTGGAAGTTCCGGCTGATTGCTGTTGACCTCGTTTGAGAGTAATGTAAATTCATAGAGGTATAAGACGGCTATAGGCTGTGGGTGGCTCAGTACGAGGTTTGAGAGTAATGTAAATTCATAGAGGTATAAGACACACTGTGCGGACTACATTCCACATGACCGTTTGAGAGTAATGTAAATTCATAGAGGTATAAGACTGCCACTTGACAGGCATTGACAATGACACGTTTGAGAGTAGTGTAAATTCATAGAGGTATAAGACAGATAAGGTAGTAGCCTGGAGAAAGTTGCGTTTGAGAGTAGTGTAAATTCATAGAGGTATAAGACCACTTCTTTTTTATAGATTTTTCATGTTGGTTTGAGACCAGCTATGGGAAGTCAATAGAAAATACAGAGTTTTTTAAAGAAAATGGGGGATTGGATGCTTCGGATTACATTTCAATTCATTCACGAAAACACATGTATGATCCTGATACTGTATCTACACCTAAAAAAACTCAATATGGAAAGGATGTTAATGTTGGAAAATTGTGTGAAGATACTATTATGAAGCCGGATGAAGTAATTTATAATAAAGATCAAAATGTAATGATATACAAGAAAGAGTACCCTTTTAATATTAGTACGAGTGATACACCAACTGGTACACACAGAGTGTTTATTCCATTAAATACGCAAGGTAAGAAGACCATTAGAATGAGCCAATTTCCGTTGGTTGGAGGTAATTGAAATGAAATATGCAATTGAAATAGCTCTGAATAGAATTATTCCTAAAGAAATAAAATCAATCATTGCAACCCAAAGGACACTGGATATATTAATTGATGGTGTAACGGAAAACTTTGTAGTTATTCCGATGGACGAAATGTTAGAAGTATATAAAGAACAGGAAAATTTATTTGATTATGATGTCATTCCGTTTGCTATTTTAGATGATGATTATTTATGTCTATATTATCAGAATAATGGAATTTCAATTATTTATTGGAGTTCAGAAAGAGCACTAGAATCAAAGAATATGGCAATCTTTCAATTATATTCATCTTATGAAGATTTTGTAAAAGATTGCATTACAACTAAGCCTCCCCACGGGCAGGCTTAAATCCTAGTCTCACTACCAGACATTTAACAGAACTTCTTAGGTTCATAAGGTTTACTATCCCGTAACACGGCATAAATTACGGTGGTAAGGTTTCTTGCTACAGCTCCTGTGGCAGTTAAGTGATGTTTACCTTGGTCACGTTTCTTTTTGTAATATGCATTCAACGGGCTATTGTGAAAAGAGCAGGTGGTAGCCGCAAGAAAAATGGCATGTCTTAAGTAAGGTGAACCACGTTTTGACATATGGTTATGTGTGCTGTTAAATTCACCCGACTGACGTATAGTTGGATCAATGCCAGCAAAGGCAACTAATGCAGAGGAATTTTTAAATCTGCTTATATCACCGATTTCAGCAAGAATAGTAGCAGCACCAATTATGCCTATTCCCGGGATTGTATGTAAGTAACAATCAAACTGCTCATAGTATTTCATGATTTCAATATCAAGAGCTTCAATCTGCTTATCAAGAAAATTCATTCTGTCAATGAGCTGTTTTAACTGGAAAGAGAATGTATCCTGTGCTATCTTAATACCAAAGGTATCAGCTGCAGCTTCTTTGATGGAAATGGCTTTAGCTTTGGTAAGTCGGTTGTGGCTCTTATCTTTTATGATTTCAAAGAGCTCATCTATTGGTGCATTCTCAATATTCTCAGGGGTGAGGTATTTTTCAAGAATGCCCATGGATGTGCTCAGCCAAAGAGAAGAAAACTGTTTTTCATACTCTGGGAAGATCTGCTCAATAATCGTGCTGATGCGGAGTTTTATTTCGGTTCTGGAAGAAATCACAGAATCACGGTAACGGCATAACTGCCGCATAGCAAGAATGTTTTCGTCTGCCATAGAAGTGGTGGTAAACTGACCGAATCGTATCACTTCTGCAATCAGAAAAGAATCGATGGAATCGTTTTTTGTCTGCCGGATATACATCTTTCTGAGGGAATCAGACTGGATGGGATTGATTACATAGATGGTATATCCTCTGGCTTTGAGGAATGAATAAATCGGATACCAGTAATGACCTGTGGCTTCCATGCCGAAGACACAAGGGGAATTACCAATGTTTTTGAAGATAAAGTTCATAAGAGAATCTGCCCCTTTGTGTGTAGTTGCAAAACGAAGAGAATGCCCAATTTGTTTGCCTTCAGGAGAAACAATAGAAGCTTCGTGATGATTTTTTCCAATATCAATGCCTATAATGTACATAATAAAAATCCTTTCATTCATTTAGTGTAAGTAGATAGAATCCTCACTTCAATGCGGGTTACAATCTGGTTAGATATACGAAGTACAGCACAAATGCTGTCAACATCCAGCTAATACGCAAAATCCTGCAAAGCAGAGGGAGCAGTCTCAATGAACGAAGTCACAAGTGCTTCAAGAGTGGTGACGCACACCTCTATCTATTACAGGATAATTGTGAAATAGGAATAAAAGAAAAGCAATAGATAGAAAAAGACTGCTTTGATTCCTATGTGTTTAGCATACCAGAGTAGTGTAAATTCATAGAGGTATAAGACGCAATTCTATTTATATGATGAAAGGCTGGATACCAGAGTAGTGTAAATTCATAGAGGTATAAGACCTCATACTCTTTGAACTTTTTCAGATATTCGTTTGAGAGTAGTGTAAATTCATAGAGGTATAAGACGCTTTCACCGTTTGAAGAGTTTCTAAAAGAGTTTGAGAGTAGTGTAAATTCATAGAGGTATAAGACGCATTGGGTATCAAGCTGGGCAAGCGTGATGTTTGAGAGTAGTGTAAATTCATAGAGGTATAAGACTGTTAAGCAAATGGTTAACGCTTTAGGTATGTTTGAGAGTAGTGTAAATTCATAGAGGTATAAGACTATCACGGCTACAAAGAGCAACATTATCATGTTTGAGAGTAGTGTAAATTCATAGAGGTATAAGACTTTGCTCCTGTAAAAAAGGTTTCATTTTCCGTTTGAGAGTAATGTAAATTCATAGAGATATAAGACTCTACTTTTTGATCCACCTACCAGTTCAGTGTTTGAGAGTAATGTAAATTCATAGAGGTATAAAACTTACATATGTCTGCATTATATGAGTGGTTGTCAAAGATGAAGTCAATGGACATGATAGATCAAGAATTGTTTTCTTCGCTCCAATAATTGTAATCCCACGTCTCTGAGGATATAGCATCATTGAAAAGCCTCATAAAAACAGATATAATGATTAACAACGGCCCATCACATCAAACAAAGAGTTGTGACGGGCTTTATCTTTAAAGGATAAAGGAGATACATAAAAAATGGCAGATTTTAAATACGAAATAGTGGAGCACATAGGAGTGATCTCGGAAAGTGCAAAGGGATGGACTAAGGAACTTAATAAGATATCGTGGAACGGTGGCACACCAAAGTATGATATCAGAGAGTGGGCACCGGAGCATGAGAAGATGGGTAAGGGTGTGACACTTACAGAAGAGGAGGCGTCTAAATTAAAGTCGTTGCTGTAGAGACAGCACGAGAAAGGACTAGGTCAATGAAGATATTTGTTGATGCTGACGCGTGTCCGGTGGTTGATATAGTTGAAGACATAGCAACAAAATATAACATCCCGGTAACGCTTCTCTGCGATACGAACCATGTCCTCACATCTGATTACAGTGAGGTTATCGTGGTTGGGGCCGGGGCGGATGCCGTGGATTACAAGCTGATAAGCATTTGTCACAGGGGCGACATAGTGGTTACTCAGGACTATGGCGTGGCTGCAATGGCGCTTGGCAAAGGTGCGTATGCAATTCATCAGTCGGGCAAATGGTATACGGATGAGAATATCGATCAGATGCTTATGGAGAGACATCTGAACAAAAAAGCGAGAAGGGCATCGAGCAGGAACCATATCAAAGGGCCGAGGAAGAGGACAGAAGAGGATGACCAGAGATTTGCGGAGTCTTTTGAGAAACTGCTGCGAAAGGCAAATAATTTGTAGATACATATGAAGGTGTTGAGGGATTCGAACCCTCACCACACATGAACCGGAAGAGGTCAGATTTTAATGGATGATAAAAATACAAACAGAACAATAGAATACTACAACAAATATGCTGATAGATATTCCGAGGTAACCAGAAATGCTGATATGTCGGACATTTACAAGCGATTTGAGGAACATCTCAAGCCGGGCAGCAGGATTCTTGATCTTGGCTGCGGCAGTGGCCGTGACAGCAAATATTTTCTGGACAAGGGATACAAGGTTGTATCTCTGGATGCGTCTGAGGCTATGTGCAGGAAAACTCAGGAGCTGACGGGAAAAGCGGCTGTGCATATGCGCATTGAGGACATGAACTATGAGAATGAATTTGACGCTGTATGGGCATGTGCTTCGCTGCTCCATGTTGCCAAGAGCGATATGCACAAGATCCTTGAGAAGGCTATGAAGGCGCTCAGGGTCGGCGGGGTATTGTATGCTTCGTGGAAGTACGGCAAGAGTGAACGGACGCGGGATGATGGAAGGACATTTGCCAATTATACTGAGGCCCGGGTTTGCGATATGGTGGCGTTGGTTTCAGGCGCATCGCTTGAGGATGTATGGACGAGTCAGGATGTCAGGCTTGACAGGATAGGTCAGGGACATTTGTGGGTAAATGTTCTGGTGAAGAAGACCAGAGTTGTCATAACTGAGAAGGAATTTCTGAACATTTTCTGGAAGCAATACCAGATCATTGAGAAGGATGTCAGGATCAGTTCGGAGTATGTGGACATTCACAAGAGCAACTTCCCGACATTTTCAAGCAGATACATAAATATGTTTCTGAACATCTGCAGCAATATTGATTCTCTGATTGAGATATATTGCAAGATGGTAGAGGAGGACGATTACAGGAAGAAGTACAATATACATGACAGGCTTACTCCTGTGCTTAGGAAATTCCCGGCTATCAGGCTTGACGCAGTGAGGACGATAGACACATTTGAAGATATCGAGTTGAAGCCGTTCAGCGCATTTGTGGATGGCAGGATCGCGGATTGGTGGAATGACTATAACCTGGTAAAACATGCCAGAAGCGAGAAGAATGAGAAGACGGGAAAGTACAATTTCCAGAGCGCAAATCAGAAGAATGTGCTGACTGCCCTGGCTGCGTATTTTATCGTGTGCAACCGCATATACGAGGAGATATGCGAGATCTCGGCAACGCCGAAGAAGCTGCTCAAGTCGAAATTATTCCTGTACGTGAAGAATGGTGAGTAGATAAGGAAAGGTAATAGACCATGGTAAAACAGATAGTAAGAGATCAGGTGTTTCTCAGCCAGAAGTCATCTCCGATGACGACTATGGATGCGGGGATCATAGCAGATATGCAGGACACATTAGCGGCAAATCAGGCGAGGTGCGTCGGCATGGCGGGCAACATGATCGGATATAAGAAGAGGATAATCATCGTCAGTATGGGATTTGCCAATGTTGTCATGCTGAATCCGGTACTCCTGTCAAAGTCGGGGGCTTACGAGACAGAGGAGGGATGTCTGTCTCTGGACGGCACGAGAAAGGTGACAAGGTATAGAGACATAGAAGTAGAGTTTCAGGATGCATCATTTGCAAAAAAGCGTATGAAGTTCAACGGATATATAGCCCAGATAGTGCTCCATGAGATGGATCACCTTGAGGGGCGAATAATTTAGGAGAGTTTATGGAATCAAAAGACGGAACATGGATTATGTATGGCGTTTCAGAGGATGATCCGGAGTGCCTGCACACGGTGGACGAACTTATCGGATATATAGAGGAAGTGGGATTCCTGCCTCTTTTCCGCAATGAGATACCTGGATTTTCGGTGGAAGAGCGAACCACGGAGAAATACTGGTGGAGTGAGGATCCGCAGAGGGATCCTTGGGTGTGGCGTGAGATCATAGCCAGAAGAGGCGACATCGCATACGGCAAATTTTTCCACAATAAGGCGGGATTTATCTCAAAGAAATGGTTCCCGTATTTTGCAAATTATAGAAGAGCTGGATATGATTTCGATGCCAGATGGGATGATGAGCTTGCATCATTCAGGCAGAAGAAGATCATGGATCTGTTCATGGATGACCGGATAGACGAGGAGAGCGATGCGGAATTTGCAGCAGAAAAGCTGGATAGTATGTACAATACAGAACTTTTTTCATTCGATATAAAGAAGCTTGCCGGATTTGGCAAGGGCGGAGAGAAAGGCTTTGAGGGTACGATGACACAGCTCCAGATGCAGACATACCTGTGCGCATGTGACTTCAGAAAACGGTTGAACAAGAAGGGCGCGGAATACGGATGGAATGTGGCTGTGTATTCCATGCCGGAGAAGCTGTGGGGATATGACCACGTGACGTCCGCATATGGTGAGAGCCCTGAGAAATCGTGGGAGAGGATAGTGAAGCATATGGATGATATCTACCCGATTGCCACAGAGAAACAGATAAAGAAAGTCTTAAAGTAGAGACGGTTTACATGCACTTACATTAATTCAAAACTCTAATTCAAAACTTTACATCAAAAGTTTACACATAACATTACATATATCTTTACATATGTGTTTACATATGTTATTTTTATATGCAAGTCAGGTTATAAAGAATAATATGATGCATACTTGAAGAGGAGAAATGATGAACACTGTATATGATGTTATTATTGTGGGAACTGGCGCTGCAGGTTTGTTCTGTGCGTTGAATTTTCCAGAGACAAAAAAGGTCTGTATTATCACAAAAAGGCGGGCTGATGAGTCCGACTCTTTTTTGGCCCAGGGCGGCATATGTATGCTGCGGGGTGAGGAAGATTACGAAGATTATTTTGAAGACACCATGAGAGCCGGCCATTATGAGAACAATAAAAAGACAGTCGATCTTATGATCAGATCATCGAATCTTGTTATCAGAGAATTGATAAGGCTTGGAGTCAGATTTGAGAGAGATGAGAGCGGAAAGCTTGCCTTCACCAAGGAGGGAGCTCACAGCCAGCCAAGAATATTGTTCCACGAGGACATTACCGGCAAAGAGATTACATCCACTTTGCTGGAGTGTGCAAAGAAAAAATCCAATATCGAGATATATGAGTATACGACTATGCTCGACATCGTCTGCAATGACAATGCCTGTGGTGGCGTGGTTATAGCTGATGAGGCGAAGAATATAAGCATACTTAGATCCAACAACGTTGTATTGGCGTGTGGTGGAATCGGAGGTATATATAAGAACTCAACGAATTTTGCCCATATAACAGGTGATGCCATAGCAATTGCCTTAAAACATGGTGTAGAGGTAGAGAATCTGAATTATGTGCAGATCCACCCGACAACACTGTTTAGCCGGAATAAGGGAAGAAGGTTTCTGATATCTGAATCTGTGAGAGGCGAAGGCGCATGGCTTCTTAACAAGGCGGGAGAAAGGTTTACAGATGAACTGCAGCCTCGTGATGTAGTCAGCCATGCAATATGGAAACAGATGGAGATAGATGGAACGGAGCATGTGTGGGAAGATCTGAGACCGCTTGGAAGAGATGTGATCTTGCAGCATTTTCCACATATATACAGGCAGTGCAAGGATGCGGGGTATGATGTGCTTGTTGAACCGATACCGGTTGTGCCGGCTCAGCATTACCACATGGGCGGAGTGAAGGCAGATCTTGCCGGAAGGGCATCCATGGAAGGATTGTATGCGGTAGGAGAAGCTGGATGTAATGGAGTGCATGGCAGAAACAGACTGGCAAGCAATTCGTTACTTGAGTCGCTTGTATTTGCACAGAGAGCGGCAGATGATATCATGTTCAGCAGAGAGCACAGAGGCTGCGGAGAAGAGAATATAGATCTGTCTGAATATGAAGATATAGATGGTTTGTTTAGAGAATATAAGAATATAGTTTTGACAGAAACGGAAAGAAGAGGCTGAGAATGAATCAGATAACAATGAAATTGAATGCGGACAAGCTTATAATGATGGCTTTACAGGAGGATATCACAAGTGAGGATGTATCCACAAATGCGGTGATGCCAAAGGCACAGAAAGGAAAAGTAGACCTGATATGCAAGCAGGATGGAATCATTGCAGGACTTGATGTATATGCAAGAGTATTTACACTCTTAGATGACAGCACTGAGGTTGAGTTCTTCTGCAAAGATGGCGATGAGGTGAAGGCTGGCCAGCTTATGGGAATTGTGACTGGTGATATCAGGGTTCTTCTCTCTGGAGAGAGGGTTGCGCTTAATTACCTGCAGCGTATGAGTGGTATAGCTACATATACCCATGAGGTTGCAGAACTTCTTAAAGGAAGCAAGACTACTCTGCTGGATACCAGAAAGACCACACCTAATTGCCGTATATTTGAGAAGTATGCAGTCAGAGTCGGCGGAGGCAGCAATCACAGATACAATTTGTCGGATGGAGTATTACTTAAGGATAATCATATAGGCGCTGCGGGAAGTATAACCAATGCAGTGAGAATGGCAAAGGAGTATGCACCATTTGTCCGCAAGATAGAGGTTGAAGTTGAGACACTGGATCAGGTAAAAGAGGCTGTTGAAGCGGGAGCCGATATCATTATGCTTGACAATATGACAACGGATCAGATGAGGGCTGCGATTGATTTGATCGATGGACGTGCGGAGACAGAATGTTCAGGCAATGTTACAAAAGAGAACATAGAGAGACTGATATCATTGGGAGTGGATTATATATCAAGCGGTGCGCTTACACATAGCTCACCTATAATGGATATATCGATGAAAAATCTTCATGCGGAGGAATAAAGTGAAGGCAAAAGAGAGAAGGGAAAGGATACTTGACATTGTGAAGAATTCAGATGTCCCTGTTCCGGCAAATAAGCTTGCGTCAGAATTCGATGTCAGTAGACAGATAATAGTGCAGGATATTGCAGTGATCAGGGCGGCTGATGATGGCATAATTGCAACTAACAGGGGTTATATATACAAGAATGAATCAAAATGTCAAAGAGAGTTTAAAGTAAAACACGGTTATGACAGGACTGAGGAAGAACTCACGATCATAGTTGATTATGGCGGTGTTGTAAAGAATGTAAGTATAAGTCATACGGTGTACAATCGTGTTACTGCAAAGATGAATATTGCTTCCAGATACGACGTGGCAAAATTTATGAAAAAATTGGAAAACAGCCAGTCGTCCCTGCTTGGAAATGCTACGAACGGATATCATTACCATCTGATAGAGGCTCCAAGTGAAGAGATCCTGGACAACATAGAGCAGAAACTTGATGAGACAGGCTTCCTTGTTCCGTGGCAGGAGTGGGAGAAATAATACAAAATGATTTGGAGAGAATAAAATGACGATAAAAGAGATACAGGAAGAGATAATCAGACTGAAGAAAGAGAAAGATTTCTGTATACTGGCACATGCTTATCAGGGACATGAGATTCTTGAAGTTGCAGATTATATGGGAGATTCATATGGACTTAGCGTGGAGGCGAGCAAGGATTCCCGCAAAAATATAATAATGTGTGGTGTGCGTTTTATGGCGGAGACATGTAAGATATTGTCCCCTGATAAGAATGTGTACCTGCCTAACCCTGAAGCCGGATGTCCGATGGCTGAGCAGATGAATCTTGAAATGCTGGATGAGATGAAGAAGAAGTATCCGGGATATGCGGTTGTCGCCTATATAAATACGACATCTGAATTGAAAACTGCCTGTGATGTATGTGTGACATCCTCATCTGCAGTTCAGATATGCAGCAAGCTTGATAACGACAAGATTCTTTTTATTCCAGATCCGAATCTTGGAAACTATGTTCAAAAGCAGATGCCGGAAAAGGAATTTGCATTTTTTAACGGCGGATGTCCTAGACATCTTGCGGTTACCCTAGATGATGCTTTGAAGGCAAAAGAGTTACATCCACATGCGGAACTTCTTGTCCATCCTGAGTGCAGACCTGATGTAGTTGCAGAGGCTGATTATGTAGGTTCAACTACAGGAATCATGGCATATGCCAGAAAGTCAGAGAAAAAAGAGTTCATCATCGGTACAGAGCACAGTATTGTGGAGCATCTTCAGTATGAGTGCCCTGACAAAATGTTCTATCCAATTTCTTCAAAGCTGATGTGCCATAATATGAAGCTTACTACCATGGTTGACATATTGAATGTACTAAAGGGCACAGGTGGCGAAGAGATAGTCCTTTCTGATGAGGTGATGGAGGGAGCTTCCCGCTGCATCAACAGAATGATCGCGCTTGGATAACGAGGTGTGGATTATTATCCAGAGCAGTGGGATATATCCATGATCGATGAGGATATGGACAATATCGTAGAGCTTGGATGCAATGTCATTCGTATAGCGGAGTTTGCATGGCATATCATGGAAAAAACGGAGGGGCAGTATGACTTTTCGTTCTTCGATCATGTCATCAGCAAGGCAAAGGAGAAGGGTCTTCATGTGATACTTGGAACCCCGACAGCGACTATTGCTTAATTATATAAAATACGGTTGCTTATTAGTTCATTAAGCGACCGTATTTTTTTGTACCTGTGTTATAATGCTATAAAAGTGTATAATATTATTTGCAAATTATGATCAGCCAGACTGGCTGGAGTATAGGAGGACATGATGGGTATTGTTGAATTAAAAAATGATAAGATTGCTATAAAGGTGAATACTCACGGTGCAGAGCTTGTGAGCCTGAAGAGTAACGAGACGGATAGAGAGTATATGTGGTGCGGAGATGCGGCATATTGGGGAAGAGTTTCTCCTGTGCTGTTTCCATTTGTGGGAAAGCTTGAAGGACAGCGTTACAGACATAACGGGGTTGTTTATGAGAATATACCTCAGCACGGATTTGCAAGGGACAGCGAGTTTGTAGTGGGTGGCCAGACTGGTGATACACTGCTGTTTGTGCTTGAGAAGAATGATACATGGCAGAAGAGCTATCCGTTTGATTTCAGTCTTTGTATAGGATACAGACTTGAAGGTTCATCTGTACATGTTATGTGGACCGTTGTGAATGAGGGAACTGACACGATTCATTTTTCTATCGGTGCCCATCCTGCATTTGCATGTGAGGGAGGCATCGGCGGTTATTCTCTGGATATGCACACAGGTAAGAACGAGATTGAATGTGGTCTTTTGACAGCAAATGGAGTTCTTGGAGATAGAACAGTTACGCACAGACTGACAGATGGAGTCTTAAAGCTGCGTGATGAGATGTTTGATGAGGATGCCCTGATCATGGATGGTAAGGGTATAAATACGATTACATTAAGGAACTCATCTGATGCGCCGGTTTTGCAGTTGAGATTTGATGTGCCGCAGATAGGCATATGGTCTCCTGCAAAGAAACATGCGCCATTTGTCTGCATAGAGCCTTGGTTTGGCAGGTGTGACCGCGAGGGATATGACGGAGATCTGGCGGACCGTGAGTATTCAAACAGTCTTGAGGCTGGCCATTCGTTCAGCAAGGAGTATGTCATCGACATACTATAATGGAAAACATATCATGTGTCAGATTAAGATATAGCAGAATATAATTTGTAAGCAGGGCGGGACATCCCATTGGTGAGATGTCCCGCCCTGTTTGTTATGTTTCATAATACATTAATGTAAAATCTATGTAAAAGGTGCCTGACCCCATTGTTGTTCCTTTTTGTAGAGTGCTGAAAATACTACTTGACATATGATACTATGCGACATATAGTATACTGCGTAAGGAGGTATAGCGATGGATATACAATTGAAGAGAGGGATGCTCGACGTGTGTGTGCTTGCGGCCATCAAGGACGAGGATTCCTATGGATATCAGATCATCAAAGATATGAAGCCGTATGTGACGATATCAGAGTCCACACTCTATCCTATCCTCAGAAGACTTGAGGCGGGAGCGCTGCTCACGGTTCATTCCGTGGAGCACAACGGAAGACTCAGAAAGTATTATCATATTACGGATGCCGGAAGAGCCAGGATAGAAGAGTTCAAGGAAGAGTGGAAGGAACTGGAATCCATATACAGATTTATTGTGAAGGAGGAAGTCAGAGATGAACAAACAGGAATATCTTGAGTCGATAAGAAGCAGGATCAGTGCGATGCCGGCTGATGATGTGAACAGGTTTATGGATTACTATAGCGAGATGATAGATGACCGCGTGGAGGACGGCCTTTCCGAGGAGGAGGCTGTGGCAGATATGGGATCACCTGATGCAGCAGTGGAGCAGATACTTGAAGATATGCCGCTTACAAAGCTTGTGAAGGAGAAGATCAAGCCAAAGCACGAGCTCAAGGCATGGGAGGTCGTACTCATAGTACTTGGTTCTCCGGTGTGGATACCACTTCTCATTACAGCGGCGGTATTGTTGCTCACACTGTGGATAGTTGCATTTGCACTTCTCATATCATTCTATGCGGTGGTGCTCAGCTTTGTGGTGGCGGGAATCGGCGGATTGATATGTACCATACCGCTGTTCGTAGCCAACAGCCCATACACAGCAGTCCTCATGCTCGGCGCAGCACTCATCGGAATCGGAATCGCGATACTGTTTGTTGTATCGGTGAAGCCGGTTACGGTTGGCATATTTAAGGTCTGCAAGGCCAGTGTGAATGGAATAAAGAGAATGTTTGTAAAGGAGAAATAGTCATGAGTAGAACAAAGAAAGCTGTTATTGTTGCATCGGTCATGATCGTGGCAGGCATTATCACTGTGATCTCAGCACTTGCTGTAAATGGATTCAGATGGCCGAATGTGACAGTTAATCTGGCCCACATGACATCGGAGCCGGTGAACTACGTAAAGAAGACTGTTGATATAAAAGATAAATTCACTGCAATTGATGTAAAAAGCGCATCAGATGTGGATGTTGCCGTGAAGAAGGCGAGTGGAGATACAAGTTATGTGGAGTATTATGACAGTGAGAATCTGACGCATCATGTAGATATATCAGATGGTGTGCTCAGGATAACCGCAGACGACAGCAGGAACGCAGCATTTAACATTTCCATTGGTGTGTACTCTGGAGCATGGCCGTCCGTGACGGTGTATCTGGCTGGTACGGAGTACGATGATCTGAAGATTGTGACCAGCAGTGGTGACGTGGATATGGAATATTATCTGGCAATAGGCAATATCGATATAGAGGCCGCCAGCGGCGATGTGATCGTAAATGGTGCAAATGCAGATGCTCTGACGGTGGCGACCAGCAGTGGTGACATTAAGCTTGACAGTGTATCGTCAAAGGATACAAGAATATCAGCAAACAGTGGTGACGTCAGTCTTGGTGATGTGGTGATGGATAATATTGATCTGAAGACCTCCAGTGGCAATATCACATCTGGCAGTATAAAGGCAAAACGTATAAACGGTCGTGCGTCAAGTGGTGACGTAATGATTAGAGACTGTGATGCTTCTGAGATCAATGTCGTGACAACCAGTGGTGATGTATCGATCGGCATTGGCTCAGAAATGAAGTATGAATACAATACAAAGACATCCAGCGGTGATGTAAATGTACCGGACTCGGTTGAGGGAGCAGATGGAAAGTGCAATATCGAGACTAGTAGCGGAGATATTGATGTCACACAGTAAGTCGTAACTGAATACATTTGAAAATTGGTTCAAGGCAGGTTTTCTGAAATGGAATGACCTGCCTTGAGTTGTATTTAGGCTAAATTAAAGTTAATTAATGAAATAAAATGTCGGTAAAGGCCTCTGCTTATTGTGGATTCACGCTAAAAATGGTATCTTTAATATGTATATATATTTATACGGAAGAAAATATCAGGGAGAGTAAAGGATGAGTGCATTTGCATTGAGACTTGCAGTATTACCTTCGGTGTTACTGTTGTTATTTGTAGTCAGAAGAAATAAGAATAGCAGGGATCCAATGAGCCTGCTAGTATGGCTTGCGGTTCTGGGAGCTGTCAGCACGATACCGGCAGTAGTCGTGGAGCTGGTTGGGGGCGTATTGTTATACTACATGGGATTGGAATCCGGAACGGCGGTTTATGAGCTGGTCAACTGCTTCTTTATAGTGGCGATGATCGAGGAACTGGGCAAATTCCTTGGAATGTTAATACTTACATGGAAAAATAAGAACTTTGACCACAGCTATGACGGCGTTATATATGGCGTGTGCTCGTCGCTCGGATTTGCAACACTGGAGAATATCCTGTATGTATTCCAGGGTGGAATAGGACTCGGAATCCTGAGGGCTGTGACAGCAATCCCACTTCACTGCTCATGCGGCGTTATCATGGGATATTTCTACTCAAAGGCGAGAGAGAATGCGAACAAGGGCGAGGGTGCCGCAGGCAATATGCTGATAGCGTATTTTAGCACCATGGGAATACACGGACTGTATGATTTTGTGTTGTCGATTGATGACACCAGCGTGATCCTGTGCATACTGGTTCTGATCCTGTCTGTGGTTTTGATGTTCCTGCTCATATCCCATGCGGCAAAGAACGATCATATCATAGCGGTAAATCCTATATGGGTGAATCCGTATAACTTCAGATATATACCTATGTGTGGATATAATCAGCCAAATATGTACGGACAGAACATGCAGTACAATCAGCCAAATGTATATGGCAAGTGGCAGAACACCTTCCAGCCAAATGCATACGGCCAGACGAATCAGTACAATAATCAGCAGAGTGGCTATGGCCGGCAGCCTCGGTATGGTCAGCAGAATGGTTACGGTCAGCGGCCGGGGCAGTACAACCAGCCGGGCAGCTATACTCAACAGCCAGGACAGTACAATCAGCCGTCAAGTGGCTATGGTCAGCCACAGCGGTACGATCAGCAGAATGGCTACAGCCAGCAGACCCGGTATGGCCGGCAGTCACAGCAGAATAATCAGTATAGCGGCTACGGTCAGCCGCCACATTACGGTCAGTCATCACAGTATGATCCGCAGAACACATACAGACAGTAATAAAATATTTATATAGAGGAGAACAGGCAAATGTTATTGATAAAGAATGGAAGAGTCATTGATCCGGTCACCCATACAGACGAGGTCATGGATGTGCTCATCGACGGCAATCACATAGTTAAGACAGGATACGATCTGGAGGCAGAGGGTGCGGAGGTCATCGATGCAGATGGACTTGTAGTTGCACCGGGACTGGTAGACACACATGTACACTTCCGCGATCCGGGATTTACATACAAGGAAGACATCGAGACAGGTGCCGCCGCCGCTGCAAGAGGAGGCTTCACGATGGTGGTATGTATGGCGAATACAAAGCCGGCGGTGGATAACCTTGAGACTCTCAAGTATATACAGGATAAAGGTGCAAAGACCGGAATACATGTAGTTCAGACAGCCACAGTCACAAAGGGCCTTGCTGGCAAGGAACTCGTGGACATGGACAGTCTTGCGGCTGCAGGTGCAGCAGGATTTACTGATGACGGAATTCCAATCATGGATGAGAAGCTTCTTCTTGAGGCTATGGAGAAGGCAAGGGATCTTGATCTTCCGGTGAGTCTTCATGAAGAGGATCCGCTGTTCATTGTACAGCCGGGAGTGAATCAGGGAAAAGTATCAGAAAAGCTTGGATACGGCGGTGCATCCCGCACAGCGGAGGATATTATGGTTGCAAGGGACTGCGTCCTTGCACTTCACACAGGTGCATCAGTGTGCATACAGCATATAAGCTCAGGCAATTCCGTGGATATAGTGAGAACTGCAAAGAAGCTTGGAGCGGACGTACATGCGGAGGCAACTCCACATCATTTCACCCTTATAGAGGATGCTGTGCTGAAGTACGGAACCATGGCGCGTATGAATCCTCCACTCAGAACCGAGAAAGACAGAAGACAGATCATAGAGGGAATACAGGATGGCACAATAGATATGATAGTGACGGATCACGCCCCGCACAGCAGTGAGGAGAAGGCGAGACCGCTTGACAAGGCGCCAAGTGGAATAACAGGGCTTGAGACATCTCTTGCCCTTGGAATATATTCCCTTGTACAGCCTGGATATATCTCACTCATGAAGCTCATGGAACTAATGAGCAGGAATCCTGCAGAATTTTACCGCATGGAACCGGGCAAGATAGCAGAGGGAGCTCCTGCGGATATAGTCATATTTGGCGAGAATGAACAGTGGACAGTGAACAGCTTTGCGTCAAAGGCATCCAACAGTCCATTTGCCGGATGGACTCTCCCGGGAAAGGTTCACTATACAATCTGTGGCGGAAATATCGTGTATGACGCAGAAAAGTACGATGCTGAACATGATGTGTAAGATGCGGGCAGCAGGATATAAAATGTAAGATATGAGAAGATCATAACAGAGATGGGACATATAGATATGGACAAGATAAGACGACATTATACATTCAGAGGAAGAGTGCAGGGAGTTGGCTTCAGATACAGGGCGAGCTATGCTGCATCCATGTACGGAGTCACCGGCTGGGTGTGCAACAGATATGATGATTCTGTTGAGATGGAGGCTCAGGGGCTGCCTGAGGCTATAGACAAGGTGATAGCAGTTCTCAGAAATGACAGATATATATTTATAGAGGATATGGATGTCAGGGAGATACCTCTGGAGAATGACAGCGGATTTCATGTGAGATCAAGCTGGTAACGCGCGTAGATAATAAGGAGAGTGGACATATGGTAAAGATAGATTTGATAACGGGCTTTCTGGGCTCAGGCAAGACGACATTTATTAAGAAGTATGTGAGCTACCTTGTTGGCAAAGGATATAATGTCGGAATCCTTGAAAATGATTATGGTGCAGTCAACGTGGACATGATGCTTCTTCAGGATGTGATGGGCGAGAACTGTCATGCTGAGATGGTGGCAGGTGGCTGCGGCGAGGACTGTCACAAGAGAAGGTTCAAGACAAAGCTCATAGCTATGGGGATGAGCGGCTATGACAGAGTCATTGTTGAGCCGTCCGGAATATTTGATGTGGATGAATTCTTTGACGTCCTCCACGAGGAGCCACTTGACAGATGGTATGAGGTGGGAAGCATCATTTCCATAGTCGATGCCGGACTTGACCGGGACATGAGCAGACAGTCCAGATATGTGCTTGCGTCTGAGGTTGCGAACTGTGGAACTCTGGTGATGAGCAAGGTTCAGGATGCATCGGAGGATGAGAAGAGGAGCACAATAGAATATATCAATGAAGTGCTCACCGAATTCCAGTGTAAGCGTCAGTTCGGCGATGATGTTCTGGAGAAGAACTGGGATGATTTCACGGATGATGACTTTGAAGGTTTTATGTCAACCGGATACAAATTAAACGACTATGTAAAATTATGGTTCAAACAAAGTGATGTGTTTAACTCGGTATATATCATGAATAAGGTCATGCCTCAGGAGCGGCTTGAGACGATAGTCAGGGATATATTTGCGGATAAGGAATGCGGAGATGTCTTTAGAATCAAGGGTTTTCTCCCTGTAAATGACACCGGATGGATAGAGCTCAACGCCACGGTAAAAAAGACCGAGGTGAGACCTATAGAGAACGGGCAGGAGATCATAATTGTGATCGGTTCGAATTTGGTGGAGGACAAAATAAAACGGTACTTTGAGTAAAGAGGCTGATGGACAGGAGCGGATTTTCATGACAGACAGGGCTAAGAAATTGAACAGAGAAGAGAAGCTTCAACTTCAGGCTGAAAAGCTGAAAGAACAGGCACAGATAGATCTTGAGGGATACGTTATGTGTCGTTCTGCACTCAGGGCGACCAGAACGGATCTTCATGAGGAGTCGGAACGGTATGACAGACTTAGGGAAGAATATGAAGAGCTGAAGAACAGACGCGCACCGTACAAGGTGCTGTTCTATAAACGCAGAAGGATCAGAAAGTGTAAAAAGCACATAAAGGAGCTGGGAAGGGCAAAGAAACGTCTGCGCAAACAGATGAAGGAACATCGTGAGGGTGTCAGACGAAGAACTGCTACCAACACATTTGCATTTGTTGCAGCGCTTGCGATGTTCGCCATGATGGCGTGGAGGATATGGCAGCTCGCACAGGGTGTGTACTATATGGCATTTTACAGAAATGGTGAGGCCCTTGAGATAACGGCTGTTGCTGTGCTCAGGCAGCTTCTGCTTGTGGCGTGCATCGTATATGGCCTTGTGGTTGTATGGCAGTCACTGCAGGTGTGGGGCATGAAGCGGGAAGGCTGGAATGGTGTAATAAGAATTAAGGTGAAACAGAAGGCCTACTGGATTATGATGATAGGCGTACCGCTTCAGATAGTCAGCCATGGAGATATGCTGACAAATGCCATGATGCTTATAACGATTATCAGTCAGATGGTCATGGCGGCACTTTTGTCGACGGTCCAGTCGAGAAGGATACTTGTGAAGATATTTGCATGGTGCTATGTCGGGGGAATCTGCGTGATATGGCTGTATGGCGGAGTGTACTGCAGAAACTTCGAGATATCGGGAAATGATTCCGGAACCAGCACCTATGCGGTTGACAACAAGTCGAATTTTTCGCAGATATGGGAGATGTCGACTGAACCGGAATTCTATCATATGGGTATGTATGCCCAGAACAGGGATACCGATTATGGCATGATGATCATTCCGGGACTTGCGTATGCTGATACGATAGGCAGTGAGTCGAGGAAGATAGAGAACTGCACGTCCATGACGCCACAGGGGCTGGCAGTTACGAAGGAGTATACATTTGTCAGTGCTTACTGCAAGACGAAGAAACACAAATCTGTGATATTTGTTCTTGATACACAGACCGGGAAATATATTAAGACACTGGTTCTCAAGGACACGACACATGCCGGAGGACTTGCGTATGATACGAAGAATAATGTGCTGTGGGTTTCCTCGTATATGATTGATGAGGATGAGGACAGGAGCAGGAAGGCATCCATATCATGTCTTACGCTGGACTCCATAGAGAAATACGATGTGGCTCAGGGAAAGCCGATAAAATACAGGAACACATGTAGCGTCATGTTCCCTGCAACGTCATTTATCACGATATATGACGGACATATATATGCGGGCTACTGGCGAAAGGATAAGAACAGCTACAGCATGGCAGCCAGCTACGAGATCGTAAATGGCGGCACCGCCATATCCTCGGAGGAGGACGAGGCTTTCTATATACCAGGAAGGGTGCAGGGGCTTCAGGTGTACAAAAATGAGATAATATTCTCTATATCATATGGTATAGATGAATCCAGGATAGAGGTATACGATACAGATACAGGCAAGCTGTCCAGTGTGAATTACGGAACAGAGACACCGAGACAGGTGGTTAAGCTCCCGCAGAAGCTGGAGCAGATATATTCGTATAATGGCAAATTATACTGCCTGTTCGAGTCTGCAAGTTTTGCCTACAGGCTGACAGCACCGGTGTGTATGGACAGGATCGTGGGGCTTGATGAGATGGCACTTGTAGAGTAGCTCAAAGTGGTTCAAGGTGAAAAAATGGAGGGTTTGGGATGAACGAACAGAATATTAACAATGGAATGAATGGAGGCCCGGGGATGCCCCCGCCGCCACCGCAAGGGTATATGAACATGAATGGAGGCCCGGGGATGCCCCCGCCGCCACCTCAGGGTTATATGAACATGAATGCCAGACCGCCGCAGAGGAGAAATCCTGCGGTGTCTCCGAACAGATTCAGGATGTTTGGTATTCCGGTACTGGTATATGCGATCATATGTGCGGCATGTCTGTACAGCAACTGGTCGAGTATATTGTCGGCTGTGCTTTCGATAGTATCAATAGTGTTTATCAGTACATGCATGGTACGATATGAGAAGAACATCGGTGCAGACCGTGAGGCCATGACCACTGGAGCTGCGTTGTCGAAACAGAGTATACTGATCCCATATTATATTCTTGTGTTCATGATGTCGGTTGCCCTGAGTCTCACAGACGAGGGATATATCATATTTGGATGTAATGTGGGAATAATCGTTACAGAGATGTATGCGGTTATGACATACTTCAATGACACTGAAAAGCATGGGATATTCAAGGGAATATTCTCATTTTTCGAGATGTTCTTTGGATCGATAGGGTATGTAAACATGCCATTTGCCGACAGAAAGGCGGAGCGTGAGATAACCGGCAAAAAGAGAAATTCCAAGCTGATGTACATACTTCTTGGATGTGTGATAGCACTTCCGATACTGGTGATCGTGCTCAATCTGCTGTCTTCGGCAGATCCTGTGTTTGCAAAGGTCATAAAGGATATATTTGGCAAACTGTTCTTCTCGTGGGATATAGTGAAGATAGTTCTGTTTGCCGCTGTGATATTCCTGTTTGTATATGGATTTATTGTCAAGGCGGGCCGCAGAGATCTCGGTGCAAATGCTCCGAAGGAGGGGCAGTACAATGCAGTGACAGGTATAACTATAACGATAGTGCTCACAGCGTTCTATCTGATATTTGCCGTTGTTCAGATAGTGTATCTGTTCATGAACAGCGCAGGACTTCCGGACGATATGACATACGCAGAGTATGCAAGACAGGGCTTCTTCCAGCTGCTCTTTGTAGCGGTTGTAAATGTGTGTATGGTGCTGATATTTAGTGCTATATTCAGAAAGAGTCTGGTGCTCAACGTGTCACTGCTCATGATGTGCATATGTACATATATAATGATTGCCTCATCAGCTGTGAGGCTGTCCATGTACATTGCGGAATATGATCTAACATACCTCAGAATAAATACCATATGGGCGCTGATAGTCACGTCTATAGTGATGCTCGGTGTTATCATAAGCCTGTTTTGGAGAAATATGCCGCTGTTCAGATACATATTTATGACGGTTCTGGTGATGTTCGCGCTGTATGCATTTATCAGACCTGGCGCAGTGATAACAAAGTACAATATCAGTCAGGCGCACAGTGGAAAGAAGATAGATCTTGAGTATGTGATGGATATAGGTAATGACGGAGTTCCATATCTGATCGATTATTTCAGGACCAAAGACATTACGCCCGAAATGGTCATGGAGGAAGTGATGTCGAAATATAGCGAGGACACCTACTACTGGAGAGACGACACGGTGGGAGAGAGGCTTGAGAAGATGCTTGAGGAGAATGATGACAAGGGCTATATCAGAAGCTTTAACTTCTCCAGATACAGAGCTTCAAAGACTATAGAGGATTATATAAAGTAGTGTAATATAGAATTATAGATCATAATAAAGAAAGCCCCAGTCTCCGGTGCAAATAAACCGGAGACTGGGGCTTTTCGCCATGTTAAATATTAGTCGTCATCTTCAGGAACATAATGTCTTGATGTGTAATACTCAAATATATCCTCGGACTTGTCGTATGGGAGGAACTGGGATCTCTCTTTTACAACCCACTCGTCTCCGTTGTGGAGAACTTCACCGAATACATAGCAGTTGTTGTGCTTGGCATCCTCACATGCCTTGAATATTGCGTCCTCACGTACATATACCTTTTCGGTATGCTTACATTTGATCAGTGCAAATACGTTGTCCACCTCTGCCAGGCATTGCTTGTGAAGGTTGCCGTTGTAGATGTAGAGGAAGAGGATGATTCGTCCAACGTTCTCACCTCTGTCGAGGTAGATGCGCATCTCCTCGTCGATACCTTCCTTCTGTCCTGTTCTGTCATCGCCCTTCAGGACTACAGAATCGCTTCTGCTGTACTTGTGACCCCAGAATACCAGTTCGGGATCAGAGCCGTCATTGTGCTCAACGATCGCTGCAAGGTTGAGGTCATATGTGTCCTCGGATGTAGCGCTCATGATATTGTCTATGGCAATCTTAATCTTTTTCTTGAGGTCGACTTTCTTGGCATCCCAGCCAATGCCGACCGTAAGTTTATTATCACCTTTTACAACATATTCGTTCATATTAAAAACCCCCTTAGATTACAAGAAGAATAATAATGTGTCTATGAAGAATGTAGGTACAAGAATAGAAACTGACCATACGAGGTAGCCTACAAATGAAGGCATCTTGATACCATTTTCTTCGGCTATTGAACGTACCATAAAGTTAGGTGCGTTTCCTATATAAGTGTTGGCTCCCATGAATACGGCACCACAGGAGATAGCCATCAGCATGACCTGAGGAACTACACCCATAGCAGTGCTTATACCCTCTGTAAATCCACTTGAAGCAGCGGTGGTGAAGAATACAAGGTAGGTAGGTGTATTGTCAAGGAAGCTTGATAAAAGTCCTGTCGTCCAGAAGAACTGTGCCGGATGTGTAAGTCCGAGCTCAGAACCACGTGCCTTGAGGATCAGGAGTGCAGGGATCATAGTGATGAATATACCTATGAACAGTATGGCAACCTCCTGTATAGCATCCCATGTAAAGTTGTTGGCCTTACGGACTTTCTTGCTCGTTGTCTTGAATGAGAGGAAAGCCGCTGCTAGCATGATCACAATCTCGATGATAGCAGCCCATGAGAGTGTTACGCCCTCACAGAAATTGATACCCTTTGCAAATGCAGGGAACTTCATAGGAAGAACTCCGCTGAGTATAACTGCACCTACGATCATTATAAGGAATATAATGTTGTGAGCACCTTTAAGTTTGACTGGCTTTTTCGTATCTGCATCGAATACCGGCTTCTGTCTGCCGTCTGCGATATCCTTCTTGTATGCTCTTGTGTCGAGAAAGAAGAATACAGTCAGCAGGATGATGAGATTGACAACCATGACCTTTGCAAGTCTGAGACTCCAGAAGAAGTCAACACCATTCATGAATCCCATCAGAAGTGGAGGATCACCGACAGGGGTGAGACAGCCACCAATATTTGAAACGAGGAAGATGAAGAATACAATGATCTGAACCTTTCTTCGTCTCCATTTATTTGCCTTTATGATAGGTCTGATCATCAGCATACTTGCACCGGTAGTACCGATCCAGCTTGACAGCAGAGTACCTATCAGTAGAAGCAGAACATTGAGTTTCGGTGTTCCCACCAGGTCGCCTTCAAGAGATATATTG
>OBLG01000493.1_pt1 | contig 42401 bp, 24 predicted proteins | sample 1517451 | NCBI WGS metagenome assembly OBLG01 (sample SAMN04571694, study PRJEB22368) | human gut metagenome | biome: human gut; material: stool | host: Homo sapiens | place: Luxembourg | collected 2012-06-29
AAAAGAAAGTGAGACAACTTTTTCTAATTATGATGTTCATATTATAGATACTAATGGAAATATTGTTGCTAGTCAGACAACTTCAAGTGATTGCATTGAATTTCTTACTATAAAAGCACCTAAAGATGGATTTTATGGTATAAAAGTTGTTCAAAAAGGCAATAAGGTAGTTGAAGGTGAGAAAATAGCTATTTCTTATACTTTATATAATGAATAACGATATATAAAACGCAATAAAAATTTAAATGAATAAAAGAGATAAATATATGAGATTATAAATATACTTATCTCTTTTTTAATATTAGAAAAAATTCTCTTTACACATTTCTACTTATGTCAAAATTAATTAGCAATCTTTTGTTGTAAATGCTAAAAAAGGAATTATAATTTTTAGTGAAAGTGAGGGTTTGTTATGAAAGAAATAAAGCAATTTCAAACTGAAAGTAAAGAATTATTAAATCTTGTTATCAATTCAATTTACTCAAACAAAGATATTTTTCTTCGTGAATTAATTTCTAATGCCAGTGATGCAATTGATAAATATAAATATATGGCTTTAACTGAGAAAGATATTCCTGTTAAAGATTATGAGATTTGGCTCTCGGTTGATAAAGATGCCAGAACTTTAACAATTAAAGATAATGGCATCGGTATGTCTAAAGAAGGCTTGATCGATAACTTAGGAACTATTGCTAAATCTGGAAGTAAGGAATTTTTAAAGAAAATTCAAGATAGTAAAGACAAAGCAGATACCAATATTATTGGACAGTTTGGTGTTGGTTTTTACTCAGCTTTTATGGTCGCTGATAAGATTACTGTAAGAACAAAATCTTTAAATGATAAAGGATATGTTTTTGAAAGTGATGGTCAAGATAGCTATTCAATAGATGAAGATCCATCTATTGAAAATGCTGGAACTGAAATAATTTTACATTTAAAAGATGATACTGATGAAGTAAAGTATTCTTATTATCTTGAAGATTATGAAATTCAAGAACTTGTTAAAAAATATTCTGATTATATCCGTTATCCAATTAAAATGAATATCACTCGACACGAACAAAAAAAGGATGTCGATGGTAAACCTATTGAAAATGCTTATGAAGATATAATTGAAACTAAGACATTGAATTCGATGGTTCCTTTATGGAAACAACCTAAAAAAGATGTTACTGATGAGAAATTAAACGCTTTCTATAAAGAAAAATTTATGGATTATGAAGATCCTTTGTTAGCATTTAATGTTAAGGTTGATGGTCTTGTCTGTTATAATGCTTTGCTTTATATTCCAAGTCATGTTCCACAAGATGTTTATAGTACTGAATATGAAAAAGGTTTGGATTTATATGCTAAAGGTGTTTTCATTCAAGAAAAATGCAAAGCTTTAATTCCTGATTATTTAAGATTTGTTCATGGTCTTGTTGATAGTGATGATTTGTCTTTAAATATATCTCGTGAAATGCTTCAAGATGATGCTACTTTAGCAAAAATTAAAGATAGTATAGAAAAGAAGATATTATCAAATCTCAAGGATTTGAAAGAACATGATAATGAAAAATATTTAAAGTTCTTTAATCTATATGGCTCTTTCTTTAAATACGGAATTTATTCATCATATGGTTCTAAAAAGGAAGAACTCCAAGATATGCTTTATTATGATTGCTTGAGTAAAGATCAAATGATCACTTTAAAAGATTATGTTTCTGGCATGTCTAAGGATCAAAAATATATTTATTATGCTTGTGGAAAAACTTTGGAAAGCATTCGCCTTTTACCACAGATTGAAAAATATAAGAAAAATAACATAGAAGTTTTGTTCTTGAAAGATAGTATTGATGAATTTACTATGTTAATGATGCACGATTATGATGGAAAAGAATTTAAGAATATTGGTGAAGAAGATAAAAGTGATCTGACAACAGAAGAAAAAGAAAAAGTAGAAAATCTTGTTAAAGATAATAAAGATCTTTTAACTTCTTTAAAGGATGCATTGAAAGATAAAGTTGATGATGTCACTTTCTCATCAAGTTTGGTTGATTCTCCGGTTTGTATTTCAACAAAAGATAAGGTATCGATGAATGTTGAAGAGGTTATGGATAAACAACCTGAAACATCTGGAAAAGTAAAATCTAATAAGGTTCTTGAAATCAATCCAGACCATGAATTGTTCCAAGCTATAAAAAGCTTGAGTGAATCTGGTAAAAATGTTGAAGCTTATGCAGATGTTTTATATAACGAAGCTTTACTCCTTCAAGGTTTCGATATAAAAGATAAAACAGACTTTGTTAAGAGTTTGAATCAATTGATGGTTGATGCATTAAAAAAATAAAATGATAAATAATATAAAAGGTCTGAATTCTTAAAAAATTCAGACCTTTTATTCTATTATTCTTTTTAAATTTGGATTTAAAGAAGTAGTGATTTCATAAGGAATAGTTTTATATTGTTTTGACAAATAATTAATATTTAAATTATCTCCTATCAATTCTATTTCATCTCCAATTTTGTATTTGTTTTTAGAAAACATTAGGGTGTGATTCATCATGATGTTTCCAACGTTTTTAATAATTTCACCATTTATGAAACCAAGAAGTGTGGTATTTCTTTTTAGGCCATCAGCATATCCGAAAGGTATTGTATAGATGTATCCATTTTCTGGAACTGTTTTTTTATTTCCATAACCAACTTCTTCTCCTTGTTTAACTTCTTTTATGCACCAAATAGGAGAATATAATTTTAAAACAGTTTTTAAATTAATATTAGGCATATCGACAAGGCCATATAAAGCTCCGCCTATTCTTAGAAATTTTGAGTCATCTTTTTCTAAAATATAATTAGAAGATTGATGATGATAAATAATTTTATTATCGAATATTTTTAAAATTTCAGTGAGAATATTTGTTTCTTTTTCGTAATTTTCTTTGCATGTATGATGAGCAAAAATTCCAGTTAAAAGAAGATTGGAGTGAGAAATTATTTTTTTTGCTTCTAAAGCTTCATATGGCAAAAGTCCATCTCTTTTCATACCTAAATCAAAAAATAATTGAATGGATAAGGGAATTTTAGTTTTACTAATATCTTCTAATTGCTTTAGACTCATGATACTCAGTGTTAATTTCAGGGCTAAAACACTTTTTAAATCTGATGTGTTTTCTAATAGCAAAATCGGGGAAAGAATAAGACTTTTTCTAAGTTGCAAGGCTTCATTTATGCTTGCTACCATAAAAAATTTGCAACCTGATAGTGCTAATTCTTGGCTTATTTCTTTTATTCCGTGCCCATAGGCGTTTCCTTTTACAACAGCTATTATTTCTTTGTTTGTTTTAGATTTAATTTCAAGATAATTATGTCTTAGGTTTTCTTTGTTGATTTTTATATATGTTCTCACAATTTATAATATGCAGAAAGAAAAACTAAAATTAGAAATTAAAGCATAAAAAAATAGACAATTTCTTGTCTATTTAATTAGAAAATTAATTTTTAGAAAGCTCCAGAAGCGAAGTGATCAGCATAGGCTTTATAGGCTTGTTCTTCATCACTTCCTTCAATTTCTATAAGAATTGTTTCATTTGCGTTAATTATTGTATCGAAAACGTTCATAATAGACTTTAAATCTGCTGTTTCTCCGTGCTCTGTTTTTAAAGTAATATTGGAAGTATAGCGATTAGCAATGCTAACTAATTCAGCAGCTTTTCGAGAAATTAATCCTCTTTCATTTGTTACTTTGGCTGTAATTGTTTTCATACGCGAAAACCTCCATAAATACATTATTATTTTATAAAAATGAAAGCGCTAAATCAACTAATAAATATTTTTAACATACTTTTTTTCAAATTATTTTCTTTATATTTTAAAAATAATGTTATTTTGTTATACTTTAAATAAGAAAGTTTTACTTATTGAATTTTCTTTCTTTTTATTAAAGGAGTGCTCATGCAACGAGTAAAAAAAGCTATTATTCCAGCTGCTGGTCTTGGAACCCGTTTTTTACCAGCTACAAAATCAATGCCGAAAGAAATGCTTCCGATTGTTGATACACCGACGATTCAATTTATAGTTGAAGAGGCGGTTAAGTCTGGGATTGAAGAAATTTTAATTATTACTAATTCTAATAAACACTCGATGGAAAATTATTTCGATACGAATTATGAATTAGAAATGAGATTAAAAGAAAGCGGGAAAAATGATCTTGTTGACCTTATTAAACAGGTAGCTTCTTTAGCTAATATTTATTATGTTAGACAAAAAGAACCTAAGGGATTAGGACATGCTATATCTTGTGCTCGTTCTTTTGTCAACAATGAACCTTTTGCTATATTGTTGGGGGATGATATGGTTACCAGTGAAGGAAAGCCTGCTTTACTTCAATTAGTTGATGCTTATAATAGTAAAAATTGTTCTATTTTAGGAGTACAAGAGGTTCCACATACTGACGTTAATAAATATGGTATTGTTACACCTTCACGCGATGTTGCTGATGGTAAGAAAATATTTAAAGTTGTCGATATCAATGAAAAACCAGATATTGATAAAGCTGAAAGCGATTATGCTGTTTTAGGACGCTATATTTTAACACCGGAAATTTTTGAAATTTTAGAAAAAACTGCTCCTGGTAAAAACGGGGAAATTCAACTTACTGATGCTATCAAAGAATTGATGGTTCATAAACCTGTTTATGCTTGTGATTTCGAAGGAACAAGATATGATGTAGGTGATAAGTTTGGATATGTTAGAGCTACTATCGATTATGCTTTAAAAAGACCAGATATGAGCGCTAAGGTTAAAAATTATATAAAAGAATTAGCAAAAACTTTTTAAAATGTTATTTTTATTTACAAATTAAAAAAAACAAGGGGTATAATATTATTGGATTTTGGAGGAAATATGAAAGAAATCAAGAAATCATTCTTGTCGGTTGATGGTAATACTGCAGCCGCATTAGCTAGCTACACATTTACAGAAGTAGCTGCTATTTATCCTATTACACCGTCATCTCCTATGGCGGAACTTGTTGACGTTTATTCTTCTCAAGGAAAGAAAAACGCTTTTGGAAATTGTGTTAAAGTTGTTGAATTACAAAGTGAAGGTGGTGCCTCTGGTGCTGTTCATGGTGCATTGCAAGCAGGAAGCTTAGCAACTACTTATACAGCCAGCCAAGGTTTACTCCTTATGATTCCAAATATTTACAAATGGGTTGGTGAATGCATTCCAGCAGTAGTTCATGTTGCTGCTCGTTCTTTAGCAAGCCGTTCACTTTCTATTTTTGGTGACCATCAAGATATTTATGCTTGTCGTCAGACTGGTGCTGCTATGCTTTGCTCACACTCAGTTCAAGAAATTGCTGATTTATCACCTATGGCTCATTTATTAGCAATAAATTCTTCTTCACCTGTTATCGACTTCTTTGATGGTTTCCGTACATCACATGAAATTCAAAATGTTGAATTTGTCGATGATGAAAATTGGAAGGAACTTCTCGATTTAGAAAAAGTTGAAGAATTCCGTAAGAGAGCTTTAAATCCTCATGGTCACGCTGTCACTCGTGGTGGCGCTGAAAATGATGATATCTGCTTCCAAGGTCGTGAAGCTCAAAATGTTCACGAAGCAAATATTGTTACTGAAGCTGAAAAATTATTCAAACAAGTCAGTGAATTAACAGGTAGAACTTATGCTCCATTTGTTTATTATGGCGCAAAAGATGCAACTAAGGTTATCATTGCTATGGGTTCTGTTACAGAAACAGCTCATGAAGTAATTGATGATTTAATGGCTAAAGGTGAAAAAGTCGGTATGGTTAAAGTTCACTTATATCGTCCTTTCTCTGCCAAACATTTAATTGCTGCTATTCCTTCTACTGTTACAAAGATTGCAGTTTTAGATAGAACTAAAGAACCAGGTTCTTTAGGCGAACCTTTATATTTGGATGTCGTTGCTGCCCTTGAACAAGAAAATCGTCATGTTGATGTTCTTGTTGGTGGTCGTTATGGTATTTCTAGTAAAGATACTCAACCTAACCAAATCAAAGCAGTTTATGATTTCCTTGATAGTGAAAAACCATTTACTGGATTTACAATTGGTATCAATGATGATGTAACTCATTTATCTTTACCAGTTGATTCTGAATATCATGTTAATAATACTTACACATCTTGCTTATTCTATGGTTTAGGCAGTGATGGTACAGTTTCTGCAAATAAGTCTTCCATTAAGATTATTGGTGATGCAACTCATCAATATGCTCAAGCTTATTTTGCTTATGACTCTAGAAAAGCTGGTGGTGTTACAAGAAGTCACCTCCGTTTTGGTAAAGATCCTATTCGTTCAACATATTATATTGAACATGCAGATTTCATCTCCTGTTCTATGGATTCTTATATCTTGAAATATAATATGGTTAAGAATTTGAAGAAGGGTGGTACTTTCTTATTAAATACTGATATGACAGATGAAGAACTTATTCATTCAATGCCAAACCGCATGAAGAAATTATTAGCTTTAAAGAATGCTAAGTTCTATGTTATTGATGCTAATAAGATTGCTGCTGAAATCGGTATGGGTCGTCATACTAATACTACTTTACAAGCTTCATTCTTCTTCTTGAATCAAAATATCATGCCATATTCTGAAGCTCAAGAATGGATGAAGAAATTTGCCAAGAAGTCTTATTCTAAAAAAGGTGATGACGTTGTTCAAATGAACTACAAAGCTATCGATGCCGGTGCTGAAGGTCTTCGTGAAGTTAAAGTTGATCCAAGTTGGGCAGATTTAACAGTAAATGCTGTCAAAGAATCTACTGGTGATGATTACTTCGATTCTTATGTTGATGTTGTCGGTTCACTTGATGGTTATGATTTACCAGTCAGTAAATTCACTGAATATGAATTGCTTGATGGTACAATGCAAAACAATATTACATTTAAAGAAAAAAGAGCAACAGCTGACAGAGTTCCATTATGGCACAAAGAAAATTGTATTCAATGTAATCAATGTGCATTTGTCTGTCCACATGCTACAATTCGTCCATTTGTTTTAAATGATGAACAAATTGCTAAACTCCCTGAAGATGAACGTGAAGATGTTTTAAATTTGATGGGTGGTCCTAATACAAAAGGTCTTAAATTCCGTATTCAAGTCAGTCCAATGAACTGCGTTGGTTGTGGTATCTGCTTTGTTCAATGCCCAGGTAAAGGCGGAAAGAAAGCCTTGGAAATGGTTGAAGCTAAGACTCAATATCACCACGAAAAAGCTGCTGATATTCTCTATAAAGAAACTGAATCTAGAACAGATTTATTTCCATTAAATACAGTTAAGGGTGCTGCTTTCTTACCAGCTTATCAAGAAGTTTCTGGCGCTTGTGCTGGTTGTGGTGAAACTCCATATTATCGTTTGGTTTCACAATTATTTGGAAAAGATATGTTAGTTGCTAATGCAACTGGTTGTTCTTCTATTTATAATGGTTCAACTCCACTTACTCCATTTGTCACCGATAAAAATGGTGAAGGTGTTGCTTGGGCTAACTCTTTATTCGAAGATAATGCTGAATTTGGTTTCGGTATGAGAGTTGCTGTTGACTTCCGCTTAACTCAAATTGTTGAAATTCTTGAAGCTAATAAAGCTGAATGCGAAGAAGAACTTGTTTCCTTAATCAATGACTATGAAGAACATATCAAAGATAGAAAACATGTTAGAACAATACTTCCTGCATTGATTTCTGCTATTGAAAATTCTAAATGTGAAGGCATCAAGAAAGTTCTTGAATTCAAGAAAGACTTACTTGATAAATCTGTTTGGATTGTTGGTGGTGATGGTTGGGCTTATGATATTGGTTATGGTGGTCTTGATCATGTTCTCGCCAATGAAGAAGATGTCAATGTTATGGTTCTTGATACTGAAGTATATTCAAATACTGGTGGTCAAGCTTCTAAATCTACACAAACAGGTGCTATTGCTAAGTTTGCTGCTTCTGGTAAAAAGACAGCTAAAAAGAATCTCGCTTTAATGGCTATGGCTTATGGTCATGTCTATGTTGCTCAAGTTTCTTTAGGCGCTAACCCAATGCAAGCTTTGAAGGCTTTCCAAGAAGCTGAAAGCTACAATGGTCCATCTCTTATCATCTGCTATTCTCCTTGTCAAGAACATGGTATTAAAGGTGGCTTATCCAATGCTCAAATCATTGAAAAGAAAGCTGTCGAATGTGGTTATTTCCCAATCTTCCGTTATGATCCACGCCGTGAAGAAAAAGGTGAAAATCCATTACAAATGGATTGCAAAGAACCTAACTTTGATTTATTCCGTGACTTCGTTATGGAACAAACAAGATTCTCTCAACTTCCAAAGGTCAATCCAGATCACGCTGAAGAATTGCTTGCTAAATCACAAAAATATGCTGAAAAGCGTTATCATACCATTTTAAAAATGGGTAATTAATTAAGTTAGTACTATAAAAAAGAAAAAGTTGAACAATTATTTGTTCAACTTTTTTTATGGAAAAAATTTTGTTTGTAAAGGGCTTTCATTTTGATTTTTGTTGACAAACAATAAAAAAATTATTATAATAATTTTAATTGTTATACATTTAAGAAAGGAGATATTTTTTTAACAAGGACATTATATTTATATAGAAAGGCTTTTATGCAAAAAAAAATAACTTTTGGTGTTTTATTTTTAGCTTTTTCAGCTATTTTATTTACATCTTGTAATAATCAAACAACTAATTCTTCAAGTTCTTCATCAAGTTCTTCTTCTAGTATTTCTACTTCACTTCTTTCTTCCAGCAGTTCGAGTTCTTCTATCCCAAGTTCTTCTTCGATCAAGAACGAGATTTCTATTTCGGTTTCTGGACCTAAGGCTGTTAGATACGGCAACACGATAGAATTAACCGTTAATGTTACTGGTACTGAGAACAAAACGGTTATTTGGAAAAAATCTTCTGATTTAATTTCTATCAGCAATAATATTGTTTCTGTCACTCGTCAAGTTGAAGAAGACACTGAAGTAACTATAACTGTTCAACCAGTTGCTGATCTTTCAAAAGAATATTCTTTTGTTATCACTGTTTTAGCCCCTGAACCTGATCCTGTTTTAACTCAAGATATGTTAGATGTGTTAAAAACTGATAGAATTGAATTTAATGGTACTACTACAATTGATCTTTACTCTATAGCTTCAGATAAGTATTACAGTTCAACAATTGTCGAAAGCTATACAAACATGAAGGATAATTTCTGGTCAGCTGCTTATGCAAATTCTACAACTGGTAAAACAGAATATTTAATTTATGAGAACTATCAAGGCAATGCTTGCCAAGTAGGGTTATCTTTGATGAATGAAGAGAGCTATACTCCGATAACCGATGATAATGGGTTACCAGTAAAATGGGAAGATGCTAATTTGTATAATCCTTTAACTTCTTTATCTGTTGAAAATTTTACTTACAATAAAGAAAGTGGATTATTTGACTACAATGGAACAAATGAAAAATTATTAAGTCAATTATCTTCTAGTTGTACTCCTTATGAATTTGATGCTGTTAAATTTTCTTTAAGGGTTGAATATAATCAAATCACTTCTATTGTTCTTGTAACTGGTGAAGATTATCGTGTTCAAACAGGATATAAAGCTATTCAAACATTGGAGGCTTATTTCAATACAGGAGATCTTGTTAAATATCCTTATATAAATAAATATACTTTAGAAGAAGAACATAAAACTTTACAGAATGCTCTTGAAAAAATGAAGAGTTTGGAAAGTTATACAACAACAGTTCAAATTTTAACTTCTTTAGCAACTTCTTCCGCTGTTACTTATAGCGGCTATCAAGAAACTATTACTAAAGATGCTATGTATTATCAAGATTTGATTTTTGATAATCAAGGTAATGTAACGGGTCTATCTGATACCGGTACTTATGGTTATAAAAAGATAAATGATAATTTATATAATTCTTTTGGAAGTGATGCTAATAACAAGCATTATGCAACTAGAGAATTTGTTGGAAGCATTGATGATGCTAAACCAACATTTGCTTTCTCCCCAGCTATTTTCAATCCTGGATATAAGTATTATCAAGATTCTAAAACTACAGTATATTTTTCTTACGATGCTATGAGTAAAGTTGCTGAAACTTTCTATAAGGCTCCAGGAAATGAACTTTGCTTATATGGAATGTTTGCAACAAGAGGATATACTTCTAGCACTTCTTCCTTTACTCCTTATGTTGTAATTAATGATGAAGGATATATAACTCAATCATATTTCTATAGTGATTTAGGTCTTATTAAAGGCTTATTTGTTATCAATTATGGCAATTTTAATACTGCTTCTATTCCTGATGATTGTGATTTAAGTTTTGATAATCGCGTTGCTCCAACTAGTTGGAAAGATGTTACAACACTTTATTATCCTGATGAAGGAGAATCAGGTGTTGAATATCCGACTGATGAGATTATGACCACATATTTAGGAGATGAAAATGCTAGTTCAATAGTCCCTTATTTCCCTGAAGCTTTAGGCGATTGCTATGGTCTTAGTTCGACAAGTATTTATCAATTACCAAATTCTAATCGTGCTGTTAAAGCTATTCAAGTTTACTTAGACGTTCCACTTGATTCAAATTATAGTATTGATTCTTCTCTTCTTGCTTTAAAGCTTTATTTCATTGAAAAAGGCTTTGTCAATGATGGAAAAGGCGGATATACCAAAGATGGATATACTTTGGTTCCAGTCGACAGTGATTTGGACTTATTCGTATATATTTATAAAAACCCAACCAACAATTAATTTATCGGAGATATTAAATGAAAAAAATCACAAAATTATTATTAATCCCTGCACTCTTAGGTGTTACTTTAGCTAGCTGCAATAATAACAATTCTTCTAGTTCTTCATCAAGTTCTTCTTCTAGTTCTACTCATTCTTCCTCTTCAGTCACTTCTTCCTCTTCTTCATCATCTTCTACTTCTTCTACACCTTCTATTAAAGTCAGCATAATTTTAACTGCTGAAAAAACAGTTATCGATACTGGATCTGAGGATAAAGTTATAACTGTTGTTGCTGAAGTTACTACTTCTGGCACAGATGATAAATCTTTGCTCTGGACTACAAATAGTGATCTTATCACTGTTGAAAATGGTGTTGTTACCTATGTTGGTACTACTGAATTAGTTTTTGATCAATTTGTCAGTGTCACTGCTACTTCTTTAGCTGATACCAATGTATTTGCTTCAATTACTATCACTTTAAAGGCTCCGACAAAACAAGGTCAAGTTGGTGAGTTAACTTCACAGATGATCGAAGAAATTGGTAATTCTTCCATTACAGTAAATGGTGAATTAGTTGATTTTTATAAAGATTTCACTTTAGATAAAACCACTAATAACACTTATTACATGGTTACAAAAATGGAAGAAAATGCTTGGGCAGGCGAATATTGGATCAGAAAAAATAATAAAGATGGCGCCCACCAAGTCAATACTTATAAAAAAGGGGTTGTCGATGGTTTAACTGATGAAGAAGGTAATACCGGACATGCATTAGATAAAATTTATATTAATAAAGATAATGTTGCTACAAGAGAATCAGATATGAATACATTTGGTTCTTATAATTTATGGGAACAAAATCATCTTTGGAATCACTTAGGAAATTTAGATATTAATAAGTTTACTTATAATTCTAAAACAGGTGCTTATGATTATTATATCGATCCAACTGATATGGATAATTTATATTTACCAACATATTTAAGCTATAGTTTAACTCCACTTTTATCAGATACACTTTTGGAAATCAGCTTATATGTTGAAGATGGTCATGTAACAAGATTAACTGGCTCAACAGAAGTTTTGTATTATGGCTCAACAGATGGTACAGCTGAAACTGCTTCTGCTGCTAGTTGGACAACAATTGATTTAACCTTTGCTGATATTGGTACAACAGTTGTTACTGATCCTACACCATATGCTGCAACGAAATATACAGAAGTTTTAGCTAAGGCTCTTGAACAAATGAAGGGTATCACCAACTATACATTTGATTCTGTTGATACTTCGACATATTCTGCTTCTTCTAGCGAAAACAGTTATGATCAATCAAGAAATTCTTTGAAGAAAAAAGTCCTTCCAACTTCTTCCGCTACTGGTCCTGCTGGTCTTCATGGTCAAGTAACAGAAGATGCTGTGTTACTCAGAAGAAGCACTTATTATTCTGGTGGTTATTTTGATAATCCATATGGTTTATCTTATACAGGATATAAGCAAAATGATGATAATACTTATGATGAATTTGAATATAGCGCATCAAGTAAAGGCCTTGTAGGCAAGAAAAAATATGAAGGAAATATTTCTTCTAAACTTCCTGGATTTAACTTTGCTCCAGAAGTATTCGGTTTCCCTACAGTTACTGAAAATGAATTTGAAAGTACTTATACTTTCACTCTTCGTGATTCTGTTATCAATGCTGCAGTAGCTAAAGAAATTTCAAGCTATAGCAATGCCTCTAGCGCTAGCCAAGATGTTGAAACACAACTTTCTATCACTGTTGATTCTGAAGGAAATCTTTTAAATACTGTTTATCCTTATAACATCAGTGGAAATTATATTGGCTATGTTAAAACAACATATTCAGAAATTGGCACAACTAAATTAGATGAAGATTTATTTGATAACTATTCTCCGCGTGTTTTACCAAAAACATGGGATGAAGTAAGTGGTCGTTATGAAACCGCTTATGGTACTGGCTATACTACAGGAACAGTAGCTGATGCTTTAAATTATTTCTATGGTGCTGATAGTTCGAAGTTCCCTACCCCAAGTCAATTCCGTTCAGCTTTTGGGGATTCAATGTCTGTTTCTAGAGATTTAGATTACACAAAAGATGGTGTTGGATGTTTCTCATTTAATATTACAGCTTCTGAAGATTTGTTAAATGGTGTTCGCCGTTTAACCGATGATAATTTCAATTATCTCATGGATAAATTTGCTGAAGCTAGTGGATATGTTAAATTAACAGATTCAAAACACACACAAACTTCTAATAGCAATAATCGCAATGTTACATTTATGGATAAAGATAGCAAGATTATGATTCGTTTCAATAATATTGGATTTAAGACAATATATGTATATTGCTATCTTCCAGGAACTTGGGAGATTGCCTAAGTTATATTTTTAGGAAATGGCTTTAGCCATTTCCTTTCTAATAAAACAGAAAGGAAAAAATTATGAGAAAAAAAATAAATAAGAAGAAACTTGTTTTACTTTCTTTGCCAATTGTTACGGCTACTTTAGCTCTTGCTTCTTGTAATAATAAGCAACCATCATCTTCTTCCACCTCTTCATCTTCTTCTACTTCTAAACCTTCCACCTCTTCTTCAAGCTCCTCTTCCACTTCTTCTTCAGTTTTACCTGATGTTGAAAGTGTTGTAATTACAGGAAGTGGTGAAAATATTGTCTCTCGTAAGCAAAGTTTACAATTAACAGCTACTGTTGTTGGTAGTACTGAAGATAAATCTGTTACTTGGACTTCTTCTAGCGATAAAGTTTTAGTTTCTGCTGATGGCTTAGTTGAAGTCAAAGATGTTCAATTTGCAGATTCAGTAGCAGTTATTACTGCAACAAGTAATGCTGATTCTTCTAAAAAAGCTGAACTTTCCATCACTATTAAAGCATCAGAAATTGTCATTGGAAAAACTGATACTTCTGTAGAGATTAAAGATAGAGAAGTAGCAGATTTTGATTTTAAGACCTTGTTTAGTTTAACAGTAGATGGCGATAGTTTCCCTGTAACTGAGGATATGCTTGATTATAGCGATGTCCAAGAAAAAGAAGGATATTACACTGTTTTATGCTCTTATGGTGGACAAAATGCTTTTTTAACTATTCATGTTTCTAAAACAGTCTATGTTGTTACAAGCTCTGTTGAAAATGTCACTTTAAAAGTTAAAGAAGTTGCTGATTATAATTTTAAAGATTTATTTGTCGTTTCTATCGATGGTGAAAAAACTGATATTTCTGATGAAATGGTAACAAGTGATGTTAAAGCTGAAGTCGGAACATATTCTTGCACAGTAACTCTTGGTGACACAAGCAAGACTATTGTAGTTGAAGTTATTGAAGATCATGTAATTGATGTTGTTAATAGCTATAAAACTAAAACTATTACTTTGAGTGAAGTTGAAAATTTTGATGCGACAGAATTATTTAGCTTGACAGTTGATGGCGTAGCTAAAAAAGTTACAGCTAATATGATTGATGTTTCTAGTTTAAAAGCTGAAGAAGGAAAATATCTTGTTATTTTAACTTATAAAGAAGATTCTACAGTCGTTACTTCTTCTGTTGAGGTTGTAGTAGTCGCAGATCATGAATTGGCCTTAAGTGGAAAAAATGTAACTATTTATCCAAATTCTGAAAGACTTGATGTAACATCATTATTCTCTTTGAAAATTGATGGCGTTGAACATAATGAATTGATTTCTCTTTTAGATATAACTGGTTCAATTGATTATTCTCGCTTAGGTGAAAATACACTTACTTTAAATTATGGTGGAAAAACTGCAACTGCTGTTGTTACTATTGCTACCGGAGCTCATCTTGAAGTTACAAAAAGTGATGTCATCATCATTAAAAAAGGAACTTCAATGGATGAATATTCATTTAATAATGATGTAATTTTAATTTCTAATGGTCAACGTTTTGTTGTTGCAAATCGTTATATTGATACTTCAAAGGTTGATTTCTCTGCTGCAGGTAGTTATGAAGTTGTAGTCAAAGTTCCTTATACTCAAGGAAGCACTACTGAAGATGTTACTTTGGTTTTGACTTATGTTGTCCGTCAAAATATTTTTGATATCCGTATCAATCAAGAAGTTATTGATGGTACTAAAGATTTAAGCGATAATGATATTTTAAGTGCTATTACTGTTACAGTTAATAATATTAAACAAAGCTTATATACCGATAAAGATCAAGTCACAAATAATTTGACTACCTATGTTGAAATTGATAAATCAAAAGTTGATTTTTCAAAATCTGGAATATATCCTGTTACCTTAAAAGTATATATTGATGGTAAAGACAGCGAGAATCCAACTGAAGTTTTACTTAGTATCAATGTTGTTTCAAATGTTACTCTTTCTGTTGATAATAGCGCTAAAAACTATGTCTTTGAAGGAGATGTCTTTGATCCAACAACTTTGTTTACAATTAAAGAAGGAGAAGAAAGTGTTGTTGTTACCCGCGATATGATCGAAGGTAAGGTCGATGTTTTCACTCCTGGTTGTTATACTTTAAAGCTTATTTATAAAGGCGAACAAATTGAAAAGAATGTGTTTGTAGTTTCAAAAGATTTCCTTGGAACTTATAAGACTAATATGCGTGGTACAACTACTACAGATACATCTGGTGATGATGAAGATGAAGCTACATCAACTACCACAACAATTAATAGAACATTTGTTTTTGATGGAAATGCAAGCGATGACGTGACTTCTATTTCTGCTGTTGATGAAAATACTCTATTGATCAGATACTTATCTAATGATTTCTATTTCACACAAGAAAATGGTATTGCTGTTCTTCTTCCAGTCAATAGATTGAATATGAAGTTCAATGAAAACAATAGACAATATATCTTTGCCAAAACGGATGTTTATACACTCCTTGGAAAATTGACATTCAACACATCTTCTGAGTATGTCGTTGATAATTCTTCTCCTTGTACATCAATCGATGTTTTAGTTTTAAGAAATGCAGCTGGAGAAAAAGTTTATTATGGTTTAGTTACTGAACTTGCTGAACATACTTCTGCCGATTTCTATTATAGACATTCTTTCGGCAAGGTAACATTCTCTGAAGACTTCGACTTGTCTGTCGGATCTAAAGGAACTGTTAAAGTCAATGATTACAGCATGTATGTTGTGATGAATGATGCGGTTACCGGTAAAAGAACTGATAAAGAAACTACAACTAAAAAATATACTGGAACTTATCAAGGAACAGTAGATAATAAACAAGCTAGCTTAGAAATTACAGCTTCTAATGGTGTATCTTTATATGTTGATGGAAAAGAAGTTGCTGATCTTTCTATAAGTAATATTAATTCTTTAAAATTTGGCGGTTATGATTATGTAAATGATAAGCTATTCATCTATGATACTAACAATTATGAATTTGCTTATAAGATTAATTTAAATACTGCTGATAATACATTTACAGTCGATGAAAAAGATGGATATCAAGGATTATTTGTCAAAGATAATTTAAAGGTTTTCTTAGATGGATATGGAACAGGTATTGTAAAAGCTTCCTCTTCTTATGCAGATGCAGTAAATATTAATTATGTTTATAAATCTGGTTTGATTGAAGTAACTTATGTCAATGTCCGTCCTTCATTTAAATATGGTTCTAGAATGAGCTTATTCATGGATTCATATAAAAATAGTGTTGTTATTGCTGATTCTGATTATTTACCATATGTAAAAATGGAACTTGAATCTCAATATGTCAGCCAAGGCGCTAAAGTTTCAATAAGCGATTATGAAATCAATATGCTTCCAGTTAAAGAAGATGCTATTGATGAATTGATCTCTAAGTTTACTATCACAACAGTTGAAGGTACAGTTAAAAATGTCGATGATTATCTTGATTACTCTTTGGTTGATTTCACAAAGGCAGGTTTCTATCTTGTCAGCTTGACAATGGATATCAATGGAAATCCAGTTGTTAAGTATTATACTTTTGAAGTATTAGCACCACTTTATGAGAACAATCCAGTTGTTGGTGAATATATCAATGCTTCAAGTTCTAGCTATACTCTTAGTATTGATAAATTTGGTACAGCTACTTTTAAATATAGTTCGAGTTCATATACCGGAAAAGTTAATATCAATGCTGATTATACTTTTGAAACTGTTTTAACAAAAGTTGGTGGAACAGCTACTGTTACTGTTTCAGGAAGCATGACAGTTGAAGGTGCTTTAGTTATTAAATTATCTGGTGATAAATCACACGATCAAAGATTGTACTTAGATCAAAATGCTGTAACTACAGGAAATAGTCGTACAACTATTATTAAATCCTTTACAAGAAATGGTGTTACAACATACATTTATTGCACATCAGAAACTGATTTAGGTGAAATTGCGGAAGTTAAATTCTTAAATGATAAAACTACATTAGAAAAAGGTGCAATTCTTGAAGTTACTTCTGCTAACCATCATGCTATTGCTAGAGTTGAAAATCTAGGTAATAACTATAGCGGTTTAACTCTTGCTGGAGATGAAAGAGGTTCATATTCTAATGGTAATGATAGTTTGACATTGGATGGTTTCGGCTTAACATCTTCAACAAGAGGTGTTGCTACTCTCGGTAGTACTTCTTATGATTATTATGTTTCTACAACTGGTTCTAACCTTATTGTTTTATGCAATAGTGGTACTTCAACTGTCAGTGGATATGTTGTTATTGATAAAGAAGCAAATACTTATACTTCTTTAGAAAAGAAATTTGAAAGTCTCGCATATGGTAAGGTTTCTTATTCTAGTGTTGATACCAGTACAACCAGCGATCATTATTTAAGTATTGATGAATATGGTGTTGGTACCTATTACTATGGCAGCACTAAATATGTCGGAAATATAACATCTGTTGATGCTTTAGGAAATATGGTCTTTGAAGGAAGATATGTTTCTTATAGCACTAAAAAGACAATTACTGTTACTTTGACTAAATTAGGAGATTACATCTATCAAACTTCAGTTGTTACTGTGAGTGGAACATCTACCTCTTCTCCAGTTACAAGCTATATCATTCCAACATCTGCTAAGCGTGAAAGTTATTTAGGATATGAAAATGCTAATTATTTAACTCATTATGTTTTAAATGATAAAGATATTTTCTTGTTCTTTAAGACTTCATCTGCTTCTCCATTAGCTTGTAAAGTTACATTATTAAATGATCTTCTTTATACTGAAAAAGGCGCTTTGATCAAAGTTACAAACTTAGATGAAAGTGAAGTATATATCAGTAAAGCGATGATTACTAAATCAACTTCTAATACAAGAATAGGTTATTTGCCAGCAAGTGCTTTGGCTGGAACTTATACTTGTGGTGATACTACATTTACAATTGATGGCTTTGCTAGTATCAAAGCGAATACAACAGGTGTAATTACCATGAATGATGTTGTTGGAACTTATGAGATGATAACTGAAAAAGTAATTAGAGCTACAGTTGGTGAAAATACATATGTTTATACATTGGAAAGCAATAATGTTGCTACTGCTGTTTCTGATACAAGTTATCAAGGAACACTTCTTGGAACCTTCTCTTGGTTATCAAGCAGTAGTGCTGTTCATGCCTTCACTGTTGATAAATATGGAATTATCAAATGTGAAATAGGTTCTACCACTTATATCGGTATGTTGCCAAGTGGATATTCTGAGGGTGAATTAACTGTTACATTAACTGAAGTTGGTAGTGCTTATGGTTCTACAAAGAAACTCGTTGTTGATATATTAAGCGATGATATTTTGACTATCAATGAAGGTTCTAGTTCCTACTTTTATATCAAAGAAGGAACAACTGGAAAGCTTTATGCTAATGTTTCTTCTTCTAGTACTATCATTTATGAAGTTACAAAAGGCTCGGATAAATTCTACTTATATGCTCCAAGTGATGGAAAAGTAACTTCTGCTATCTCTACTCTTGTCAAGCAAAGTGATTCTAAAGTTGAATTAGGTGAAGTTGGAGCTATATTTGCGATAAATTATGGAAATGAATCTTTAGTTTTTAAATTAGCTTCTGCTGGAAAACTTGTTGTTGCTAATATGGATGAAAGAAAGACTTTGACAAATTCTGAAGGCAATACATTGTTTGTTGATGGCTTTACAACTAGTGAAACTTCTCGTGGAAATGCAACATTAGATGGTGAAAGTTATACTTATTACTTCAATCCTTTCTATGAAAATGTCATCACATTATATGAAGGAAATGATCCAACATATTATGTTTCTGTTAATGGTGATAAATATGAATTGATCGGTGCTACAATTGATCAAGAAAAATTTGCTGCTGGAACATATTATTCAGCTAATTCCACTTCTACAACAAATGTTATTGTTATCAATGAATATGGCTTTGGTAAACTCAATGGTGCTACAGGTCGCTTTGTTGTCGACCCTGATGATGCAACTGGTTCAACATTGATCTTTACTGGTAAAACAAATGTCAATTATTCATTTAAAACAACAAAGATTACTATAGTTGCTGATGGTGTATATGCCCTTTCTGGTGAAAATAAAGGATATTACTATAATGGTACAGAAGCTGTTATGGCTGGTAAGAGTTGGAAAGATTTAGTCTTTAAGATTACAACTTATAAAGGCGAAGTAGTCTATGTTCTTTCTAAATCAAATAGCTATAATCCAACTGATTTAATCGGTGTTGTCACTGTTACTGGTGACTTTAATGTTGTCGGTGGTATCTTTACTGTTAAAGTTGGTGAAGGACAAACATTAAGTGATGGCAAAGCGACAAGCTTTACTGCTAAATTTAATCGTTCTCATGGTTATGATGGTTATGTTTTAGGCGATGGTTATGATGGAACTTATACTAATGGTTCATCTTCGATTATCTTAAATGGCTTTGGTGGTGCAAATGTCAATGGTAAAGAAGGAACATATGTTATAAGTGGTACAACTTTAACTATTACTATCGATAGTACTGAATATGTTTATACCATCGATAAAGAAAATAAAACCTATGAAGATGAAGAAATAGAAGAAGGCGATGTCCTTGCTGGTAAAACCTATGTCGGTGAGTATAACGCTGTTGATTGGGATACTTATGATGAGTTGCCTGCGACAGTAACCTTAGCTTTTGATGGCAAAGGCAATGTTAAAATGACATTTGTTTGTCCAACTTATGAAGGAAACTATCATCCAGAATATCTTGGCACTGGCACTTATGTAATCGATAACAATGAAATTACTATTAAAAGTGGAACAGCTACAATTGTTCTTTCGATGAATTCAGATGGAACTCTCTCTTGTTCTGAAGCTACTTATGAAGATGAGTATGCCTTCGGTAATTTTGCAAGAGGAGAAGTAGATTTCGAATTGCAATAATAAAAATTAGAGGATGAATAGAAACCGAAGTCAGGTTTCCATCCTCTTTTTTGATGTTATAAATTCTTATACATAGTATTTATAAAAACAGATAAACTAATGGAAAGTATGATAAAATGTAGGATGCTGGAGGTGAAGGATGAACGATAAAATAATAATTAAAGGTGCTAGGGTTAATAACTTAAAAAATGTAAGCTTGACAATCCCAAAGGACAAACTTGTTGTATTTACTGGAGTTTCTGGTTCAGGAAAATCCACTTTAGCTTTTGATACAATTTACGCTGAAGGTCAAAGAAGATATGTAGAATCTTTATCTTCCTATGCTCGTATGTTTTTAGGAAATACAGAAAAACCTGATGTTGATTCTATCGATGGTTTATCACCTTCTATTGCTATCGATCAAAAAACTGTTTCAAATAATCCGCGTTCTACTGTTGGTACTGTAACAGAAATTTATGATTATCTCCGTCTTTTGTATGCTAGAATTGGTGTAGCATATTGTCCTACTCATCATCTTCCTATCAAAGGACTTTCTTTGAGTCAAATGGCGAATAAAGTTTTATCTTTTCCTAAAGGAACTTCTATTTATATTATGGCTCCTATCATCCGCAATGAAAAAGGTACTCATTTTGATACCTTAAAAAAATATATTGACTTGGGCTTAAGAAGAATAAAAATTGATAAAAATACGATTCAAAAATATACTGTTCCTCCACTTCTAGAAAAAAATCAAAAACACACTATTTCTATTGCTATCGACCATATTATTTTAGGCGATGATGAAGAAAAAGAAGAATTGAGCAGAATTAATGATTCTTTAAGAGTTGCTTTAAATAATGCTAATGGTTATGTAGAAATTGTTCCTGAAAATGAAAAAGGAATACTTTTAAGTGAACATCAAAGCTGTCCAGAGTGCGGATTTACTACTCCAACTTTAGAGCCTCGTTTATTCTCATTTAACAATCCTTTAGGATGTTGCAGTGAGTGCAATGGCTTAGGTGTTAAAATCGAAGCTGATCCTGATTTAATTATTCCTGATCCTTCTTTATCAATAAATGATGGTGCTATTCCTTTCATTTATAAGAAAAATGATTTAGCAATGGAAGTGGCTGACTTTGATATACTTTGTGAAAAGTATGGCATCGATAAGGATGTTCCAGTAAATCAGTTAACTTCAAAACAGATAAATGCCATTTTATATGGACCTGAAGAAGATATAGATTATTTCTTTAAAACAAAAACAGGATCATCTTTGCATCGTGTTATCAATGAAGGTGTAAAAACAAAAATAGATAGATTATATTTGAGCACAAATTCAACATGGATGAAAAAATATTACCATGGATTTATGTCTGAAAAAACATGTACAAAATGTCATGGAGCGAGATTAAATGAACAGGTTTTAGCTGTTAGAATTGGTGGATTAAATATTGATGAAATATGCCATTTGTCATTTAGAAAAATGTTGGATTTTTTAAACAATTTAAGTTTGACACCTAATGAACAAAAAATATCTGAATTAGTTATTAAAGAGATAAAAAATCGTTTGAATTTCCTTATTAATGTCGGACTTGATTATTTGACATTAGCTCGTTCTGCTTCGACATTATCTGGTGGTGAAGCGCAAAGAATACGTTTGGCTACACAAATTGGTAGCAAATTATCTGGAGTATTATATGTACTAGATGAACCTTCAATAGGTCTTCATCAAAGGGATAATGATCGTTTGATTCAAACATTAAAAGATATGCGAGATTTAGGCAATTCAATGCTTGTAGTTGAGCATGATGAAGATACTATTAGAGCAGCTGACTTTATAGTAGATGTTGGTCCTAATGCTGGTGATCAAGGTGGAGAAATCGTTGGAACTGGGTCAGTGCAAGACATTATCAATTCACCAAGATCAATATCTGGCCTTTATTTATCAGGAAAAGAAAAAATAGAAATACCAGACATTAGAAGACCAGGATATCAAAAGATGACTATTGTCAATGCAAGATGTCATAATTTAAAAAATGTTACTGTTTCTATTCCTACTGGAGCTTTTACTTGTGTTACCGGCGTTTCTGGATCTGGTAAATCTTCTTTAATAACTGAAGTTTTATATAAAAAAGTTCGACAAGAATTAGGCCTTTCAGTTTCTGATATCGGCGAATGCGATGAAGTTAAAGGACTTAAACACATAGATAAAGTAATTAATATTTCTCAAGATCCTATTGGACAAAACTCACGAAGCAATCCGGCAACATATATTAAAGTTTTTGATGATATCAGAACTTTATTCGCTTCGACACGTGAAGCAAAAATGCATGGATTTGATTCTTCATATTTTTCTTTTAATTTAAATAAAGGTCGTTGCGAAGCTTGTCAAGGTGAAGGAGTTAAACGTATTTCAATGTCTTTTTTACCTGATGTTTATGTTGAATGTGAAGTTTGCCATGGAAAGCGTTATAGCGAAGATGTATTGGAAGTTACATATAAAGATAAAAATATCTTTGATGTTTTGGACATGAGAGTTGATGAGGCCTTATCGTTTTTCTCTAATATCCCTAGCATAGCTAAAAAATTACAAACTTTGCATAATGTTGGATTAGGGTATATTAAACTTGGACAAAGTAGTACTACACTTTCTGGCGGTGAAGCTCAAAGAATTAAGCTTGCCTATGAACTTCAAAGATCAGCTACAGGAAATACTTTGTATATTATGGATGAACCGACAACAGGATTGCATATTGATGATATTAAAAAGTTGATGAATGTTATTCAACAAATCGTCAATGCGGGAAATACAGTTGTTGTAATAGAACACAACCTTGATCTTATTAAGTGTGCTGACTATATTGTTGATTTGGGGCCTGAAGGTGGTGAAAATGGTGGACAAGTTGTTGCTACTGGCACCCCTGAAGAAGTGGCTGAAAATCCAAATTCTTACACAGGACAATATTTAAAAAAGATGTTGGCTAGAAATTAAATAATCGCTATAAAAAAATACCCAGTGGAATAAACATTTGATAAAATGCTTATTCACTGGGTTTTATTATGTTACTATTTTGATAGTAAAGTTTTATATTTTTCTACTTTCATGACAGCAAAAGTAAATTATTTGATTTTGTTTTGCGAGATTTTGCAATACTTTTTTTGCAATTTGCAAGTTATCTTTATCAAGATAGACAAAAGGATCATCGAGAATAATTGATGGTTTCTCTTTTTTATACATGTTGTCAATTAAGGCGAATCTTAAAGAAACTTCAAGAATTGATAAAAGACCTTGAGATAAATGTTGATAACTTTTTAATTCACCTTGGATATCAAATGATATATTCAAATTGAAATCCATTGAAGTTCCCTTTTTTAAAATTGAATCAAAATCTTGAATATAGGTAGTATATGAAGAGTATATAGGAGTAATGAAACGATTTTTTAAATTGTTTTCTGCAGTTGTAAAAAAGAATATTGTTTTTTCAATTATCTCAATACGATGTTTGATATTTTGAATTTTATTATGGGTATCTTGAATTGTATTTTTAATATCTGGAAGAGTTAGTAATTCATTTTCGTTTTCTGTGATTGCTTTTTCTAAATTTTTAATTTTCAATAAAATAGCATCTTTTTCCAAGTCTAATTTTTCAATAGATACTTCACTTTTTTGAGGCTTTTCTAATAGTTTATTTTTTTCTTTATAAGTTTTTGCTTGTTCAATTTTTTCTTCTAGATTTTTTTTGTCGTTTTTTAGTGTGTTACTATTTGAAGATAAATTTTTTAAATAAGAACCTATATCTTCGAAAATATGATATTTTGTTTTAAATTGATCAATTGTATTTTGAGAGGTATTTAAAATAGCAGAATATTCTTCTTTTTTCCTTACATATTCTAAATAACGAGAATTAATTGAGTTATATTCTTTACAATTATCATAAATATTTTCTAATTCTAAGGAATTATTGAACGAATGTTCTTTTAAAGGGGAAAGTATAGAATTAATATCTTTTATCAAATTAATTTTTTCTTCTTCGAAAGATTTTTTAGCTTCTATATATTTCTTTTCTTTTTCTTGAAGTTCATAAAGGCTATTTATTTCAGATTTGCATTTTTCTAGAGCTTCGTAATAATTTTCTGAGTAAATACTATAGTTAGAAAAGAAAGAAGAAATCTCTTTTTGTAATGCGAGATAAATTGCATCATCGATTGTTTTTTTCTTTGAAAGATATTTTTGAAAATTATCTTTGCTACTAATTAAAATTTGCAAGGCCTTTTGATAATCTTCTTCAAAGATTATATATTTATTAAAGGTTTCTTTTATTGATTTTCCTAATTCAAGATTCTCTTCTTTTATGAGTTCTTTTTCTTTGTTTTCTAATGGTGTTGATTGTTTTTTTAATAGCAGGAAAATTGATATTCCGGATAAAATGATTCCAACGACATTTCCAGCAATTCCTAAAATAAGATTATTTAAAATGAAACTTGTGATTCCTCCAGCAATTAATAAGATTCCAATAACCACTAATATTACAGCAACTAATTTTAAATTTTGTTTTCCTTTTGTTTCTGCTAGTTGTTCATTTAAAGAATTAATATGGTCATTATTTTGTTTATATTTATCGATATTATTCTTTAATGTTTCTATTTCATTTTCTGATGGAAGAGTATCTTTATAAAACATTCGCGAATATTCGGATATTTGTGATTCTGGATATTCTTGCTCTAAGTTACTTTTTTCTAATGAAATTTTATCGAGCTCTTTAATTTTGTTTGATATTTCTTCAAATTTTACGGAACTTGGAATTTTGTTAGCATACTTTTTTTCTAAATTATCCAGTTTTTCTTTATCTGGAAAAATAGAATTAGAAGAGATTTTATTTTCAATGTTTTTGTATTTTTCTTTCAACGAAAGAAGTTCGTTTAAACTTTTTTCATCAAGATTTTCAACATATTTTGTCTGATAAAAATTAAGTTTTTCAAAATCATTTTGATTGAAATTTAATGCTTTTAGACTAGCTTCATTTTTCGTAACATTAGTTATTTCATTTTCGATTGATGAAATTTCTTCTAGTGAAGGAAGACCATAAGGATAAAGAGATATAATTTTTTCTTGGGTGTTTTTTAAATCTTCTATTTCTTTAAGATAAGTTTCATATGTTTCCCATTCTTTTAATTTTAAATCGATTTCTCTTTGTTTTTTTATTTTATCTTCTAAATCTGTTTTTTTCTTTCTTTCTTCATCTAATGATGTATAGAGTTCATCCATTTTGCCTTGGATTAATAAAAGTGATTGCTCTTGTTTTTGTGCATCGTGAAGATTGTTAATTTCTTGTTGAAGTTCTCCTTTTTTATTTGATCGAGTATTAGTATATTTCTTTAATAATTCTTCGAGTTCTTTGATGTTTTTTTCGTAATTATTATCATCGTTTGTATCATCGATTAAATTGTTTAATTTTTTGTTTATTGAAGAAGTGGCCTTTGTTTCTAAGCTTAATGAATTTATAAAAATTGTTCTTTCAAAAGCTTCTTTATCAATTCCAAAAAAGAATTCTCCAACATCTGTTATTGAAGTCTCTTCTTCATGTGTTTCTTGATTGAATATTTTAAGTGTATCTTTAGTAGAAGAAGTTTTATCAAAATATCTTTCAATTCTATATTCTTTATCGAAGGCATTAAGAATTAAATATCCGCCAAATTTTCCATTAGAAAAAGGATAATAATGAAGGCGATCCCCAAAATTTTTGTCTGTTTTTTTGGTGCTTTCAAGACCATAAAACATCGCTTTTATAAAAGCGGCTAGCGTTGTTTTTCCTGCACCATTATTTTCATAGATACAGGTTAAATTATCGTTGAACGCATAGTCTTTATTTTGTAATTGTCCAAAGTTTTCAATGTGACATGATATTAATTTCATATCAGTTTATCTCCTCACCATTAAAAAGGTTCATAGCTAAATTGTATATTTCTTCTTTGTCTTCTTTACTAGTATTTTTGTCTTCGTCGACTATTTTAAAAAATTCACTTTTTAAAGAGACACCTTTTTTAAGATTTTCAATATCTATTTTTTCATGAAGAAAAATTTTAGTTTCAAAGTAGAAGAATTTATTGCTATATAATGAGTGTAACCTCTCTTCAAGATTATCATAGTTATAATTGATATCTCCTTTTAGTATTAGGCGGAAAATGTTGTCTTTATCTATTAGGTTTATTTCATTTTCAATCTTTTTTAGAGCTGCAACTTCTGATGTTGTATCGCTTAAATTGATCTCTTGTTCGATAACTTCTCTATTTGTTAATTGATGAAAGTTATATTTTTTTGTTTCAGTATCTATAACTACAAAACCTTTAGGACCAAGTTCATCAAAACCTCTTCCTTCTAAACATCCAGGATAAATGGCTATTCCTTTTTCATCTAATGCCATTTCGCTATATTTATGTATATGTCCTAGTGCTAGATAATCGATATTTTTATCTTTTAATTTAGGCAAAGAAATTAATTTTTTGTTTGAACTAGCAGAATTTATAATTTGACCATGCATCATGACAATATTAAATTTATTAGCATTTAAAGTAAGAGATTTATAAATATAATCTTCTATATCGCCGTTAATTTCTATACCAGTTATAGTAACATTATCTATTTCATATGTTGTCCATATTTCTTTGAATGTTTTTAAATTGTTGAGTTCTACATTCAGCGAAGCTTCTATATCATGATTGCCTTTAAGATAATAAAAAGTAATAGAAGGATGAGCCTCTATTTGGTTATAGAAAAAAGACTTAATGTTTAATGAAGGTCTATTACTATCGAATATATCTCCTGATAGAATAATATGATTGATATTATTTTTTTTAGCGTATTTAATTAGATTTTCAAAATTTTGGCTTAAATAAACATTTTTTATTTTTCTTTTTTCTTTAGGCAAATAAGAAAAAGGAGAAGCAAGATGAAGATCGGCAGTGTGGATAATTTTCATAAATCCTCCTTGGATATTTTTATTTTAACAATTATTTTGTTGGTTTAGTAAAAAAATATAACAACTTTTTACAATTATGGAAAGTTGTTTTGTAAAAATATCTTATTTATATATGAATTTAAAATTAAAAAAACATAATTGCTTTTATTTTTTTAATTAGACTAAATGAATTTATTCTTGAATTATTAAGATTTATGAGTTATTATTTTTTTCGTTAAAGACAGTTCGTTGTTGCCATCCTGTCTATAAACAAAACCAGGAACAAAGATACTTGATTCGAATTCAGGTCCTTCTTTGTCTTGGGGCCTGTTTTTTATTTGTAAAGGAGAATCAAGAAATGAAAACAAACCTCAAAACACAGTGGAAAGAATTTGTACTTCTTACAAGAAGTATTCCCGCTGTAGTCGTCGCTCTATTTATCGTCTCAATTATTGCTATGAATTTATTAGCAAATAAAAGCATTAATATGCCAGTATCATGGTTAGCTTTAGATGCGGGAATCTTATTATCATGGGTTTCTTTTTTAACAATGGATATTGTTACTAAGCATTATGGTCCTAAAGCTTCTACTGAATTAGCTGTTTTAGGAATTGTTATAAATTTATTATTATGCTTTGTATTTTTTATAGCTAGTATTATTCCAGGTATGTGGGGCGAATCTTTTGTTGAAGGAAGTGAAGATATAATCAACGGAGCTTTAGATCATACCTTCGGTGGTACATGGTATGTTTTATTAGGATCTACTACGGCTTTTTTGGTATCAGCTATCGTCAATAATTTTTTGAATTTTGCTTTGGGAAAGTGTGTAAAAAAGGATAATTTCTTTTCCTTTATTTTTAGAACATATATTTCAACTGCTGTAGGTCAATTTGTCGATAATTTAACTTTTGCTTTTATTGTTTCATATGTATTCTTTGGCTGGTCTATCACACAATGTTTTATGTGTGCAGCAACAGGCGCAGTTGTTGAACTCTTATGTGAAGTTATTTTTTCCCCTTTAGGCTATCGGATAGTTCAAAAATGGAAAAAAGATGAAGTTGGAAAGAAATATTTTGCTTTTATCGAAGCAAATAAAAATAGTTAATGATGAAAAAATTGGTTATTGTTACCGGATCTAGTAATGGAATAGGTAGAGCTATCGCTGAAGAATTTTTGAAAAATGATTTTTCTGTTGTTGGTATAGATCGCTTGGATTCTACTATTGAAAATGTTAATTATCATCATTATAAAAAAGATATTTTTTATGATGAACTTCCAGATATTCCAAATTGTGAAATTCTTATTAATAATGCGGGAACTCAAAATGAAAATGATATTGATATCAATTTGAAAGGTACTATTAAAGTTACTGAAAAATATGCTTTTCAAGATAATATCAAATCTGTTCTTTTTGTATCCAGCGCTTCGGGTAATACTGGAGCAGAATTTCCAGAATATGCAGCTTCTAAAGGGGGAGTAATCGCCTACATGAAGAATGTTGCTTTAAGAATTGCTAAATATCATGCTACATCTAATTCTATTTCACCTGGGGGAGTAATAACGGATTTAAATGATCATATTTTAAAGAATGAAAATTTATATGAAGCTGTTTTGAATGAGACTTTATTACATCGATGGAGCGATGTAGAAGAAATGGCTAAATGGGCGTTTTTTTTGACAGTTATCAATAAATCGATGACTGCACAAGATATTTTAATCGATAATGGTGAAGCTGCTAAAAGTAATTTTATCTGGTAATTATAAAAGACATTTTGACGGAAGTATAATCGTTGTATGAAATGTCTTTTTTTGTTAATATAAATGACATATGTTTTAAGGAGAAAAAATGAAAAGAAATTATTTAATAACAATATTGTCCTTAGGTTTATTACTTACAAGTTGTGCGGGGAGTGTAACAAGTAGTTCTTCATCATCTTCTTCAACAAGCAATAATACTATAAGTTCAAATACAAGTTCTTCGTCTTCTTCATCATTATCTTCTTCCTCTTCTTCTAGTTCAACCACTTCTTCTATCAGTTCATCTTCTAGTTCTTCATCAAGTTTTGATGAACAAGGATTAAAAAATTTTGTTTTTAATTCTTTATCAACCATGAAATTAGGTAATTTCTCTATGACTTACGAACTAGATGGAAAAGATTATACGGATGTAGTAACAAAAGACTATTACTATACCGCTTATTTGAATCGCGGTGCTGTTTTATTGAACACTTATAATTTTCATCAAAAATATGCTTATAATTTTGAAATCAGCAATAACAAAGTTGAAATTAGGGGACAAGCTTATAGTGAAGATTATTCTTCTCAAGAATTAACTTCGCTTGATAGTGCCAATAAGTTTTTGAATTTTGATGAAAATGAAAATATTGATTTTGTTAGAGTTGGAGATACCATTTACACAACTGATGAAAATATAATTGGAATGTTTTCTAGTCAATTGGATTTCACTGGAATTAAAAGAGTGGGATTCTATAAGATAGAACATTATATGGTTGTTGTTTTACAAGGCTATGATAGTGTTAAGGATGAATATTATACTCCTAGTACTGGTGCTGTAATTTTTATCGATAATATTGGGACTTCAAAATTAGATGTTGTTGAGGATTATTTAAAACAATATGTCTCTACTACTGATACTTTAGAAAATAAAGCTGATAATCTTTTTGGAAATGTTTCTTTTGTTTCGGCAGTTTACGACAATATGTATTTGGAAGAATCTAATTATATTGAAAGACAAGGCTTTTCTAATTTAGATATTTATAATGATTATGTTCGCATAACTGATATAAATGAAGATAATGTTTCCACTTCATTAACCTATCAAAAATTAGCTGATGGCAATACATTAAATCTCATAGGTGTCAATGGAAAAAATGAAGTTGAAACCACAAAAACTAGCACAACCTATGAGGATTTTGGCTTTGTTGGACAAGATAAATTTAATTTAAATCAATTTATGAAATTGACTGCAGATGATGAATACTATACTTATTTAGGTACAGATGCATCTTCTTTGGCTTATGCTATAACTCAACATTTAAGATTTTTGCAATGGCCTGTAGAAGAGATTAAAGTTAAAGTTGAAAATGATAAAGTTACGCAAATGATTTTTTCTACTGGATTGATGCAGGATACTTTAAGTGGTAATTATTTTTATCGTTATGTTGATACTCGTGTTTTAGATACACCAAATGTCATTGAAGGTGCAGTAAAGAAAACTTCTTCTGTTCATGATGAAGAAATTAAAGGTTATCTTTCTTATTTGAACCAAGATAATTCTGTTTTCACCAGTATTGAAAAAGATTCCGCTTGGGATGGAAGCCGTTTTACTAAAGTTACAAAAGGAACAGATTTCCTTTTGAAAGGAACTTATATTGTTAATAGTGAAGATGGTTCAAGCAACAATATGGAATCTTTAGGATCGGGTTATTATTTAAAAGATGGTAAATTATATAGCTTTACTTTCGATGAAGAAAATAATATTACTTTAAATAAAATACCTGTAAATAAATCTTTAAAAGATGTAACAAATTTTTCTGTCTCCAGCGAAGTATTAAATTTGAAGGATAATGTTATTTCTACAACAGGTGATATTGTTAATATTGGACAATATCTTGGTAATATTTATAATCCTTTGACAGTTGATGCTCGTACTTTAAATATGACCGTTGAAAATGAAAAAATTTCTTCAATGAGTTTTGCCTATTTTGGCGGAACAGAAGAGATAACTTTTGATTATAGTGCTGTAACTTTAAATGAAACTATGCGCGCTAATCTTGATAAAGCTATTTCTGAAATTGATACTGATAAAAAGATGACTTGGGAAGATGATATGAGACCAGAAGTTTATGAAAATTTATTAGGTCAATATGGAAAAGAAATTGCTGATAAAGTTCCTTATTTATTTGATCAAGATTTTATTGATTCTGGCAATACTTTTGATGGCTTTTATGATAATTGGGATGATGAAGAAAATCCTTATTTTGTCATTATTATGAATACTGATATGGATTTATCCTATATTTCTAAATATAAAGCTCATCTTTTATCAGAAGGTTATGTTACAACTGATAATAAGACTTTCATTAAAGAAAGTGATAATTTAAAACTTTATGTTGATGAAGACAATGAAAGCAATGAATTTATTCATCTTTATGTTTTAGCTTAATTAATTAAAATTTTGTTTTTATAGAATAAAAAACCTTCTTATAATTTTCTTGAAATAAGATCATTAAAAGAAGGTTTATTTTTTAATATTGTTTTAAAAATTCAAAGATTTTATTATAGGTAATTACAACTTCTTTATAGGCTTCTTCGGAGTTTTCAAATGTTCTTTTTCTTAATATTTCTGTAAGAGTTGAAGCCTTTTTTCTAATTCTGTGAAACCAAGATTGGCGCAGATGCCTTTTAAAGTATGAACGGCTAGAAAAGCATTTTCGATGTTGTGATTTTCATAAGATGTACGAAGATTATTAAATGTTTGATCGTTTTTGAATTCTTTTATGAAATGAGAAACAATTTGTTCATTTCCTAATCTATTTAAAGTATTTAAATAATCGCCATTAATGGCTTTATAAAATTCTTCGCTATTCATTTTATTTCTCCTATTCTTATATTTTAGTTTTTTCTTTATACATTTCTCGGTCAGCTTTGGTAATTGCATTATCTAAAGAACATGATTTATATGCTCCTCCAATGCTGATATTTAATTTAATATCGGGATAATCTTTTAGTGAGATCGCATTAACGGCATTTTTAATTTTTATGAATTTATTATAGAAGTCTTCTTCTTCAATTTCTTGGAAAATTGCTAAAAATTCATCCCCTCCGTATCGTATTAAAACATTATTGCTGCCTATGGTATTCATTATGACTGAAGATATTTCTTTTAATGCAATATCGCCAACTTGATGTCCATAGGTGTCGTTTATGTTTTTGAAATCATCAACATCTAATAGTGCGATGGCATCAGCTTTTTCTAAATTATCTTTAAAATCTTCTAAGTATGTTCTGGTATAGGCTTTTGTTAAAGAATCCCTATAAAAATTTATGAATAATAAACTAGACATTAGGCGTGTTCTATTTTCTGGTTTAGTTTCTTCTTCATCTACTGGGAAGGCAATTTCTAAAACATAGTCTTTATTGTTCAAGGATAAATAACGTGATAAAACTGCAAATATTTTCCCTTCTTTTACTTCAAGCTTACTAACCCATTGTTTTTTCTTTAGAGCATTTTTTGAAGAACAATATTCACAAGGGCTATTTTTTCCCCATATTTCATAACAATGTTTTTTTGTATCTATTATTTTTCCATTTTTTGATATCGATAAAACATAACATTTTTTAGCATCAACTATACGAACAAATGGGAATGTTGTTTTTAAATTTAAAATCAATGATCGAACATCGTTGGAATTATTTATTTTTTCTAGACCGACATTTAACACATCATTGTGTATATCTATAAATTTTCCTATGACTTGAGCATATGATCCATTTTCTGGCCATAATGTTTCAACAATTAATTTATGCCAGCGATAACTATCGTTTATTTTAAGCAAAACTTCTTCTGTAAATGTATTTTTTTCTCTGGTTGTACTTCGAACTCTTTTTACTAATTTTTCCCAATCTTCATTGGATAGTAATTTCAATTCGTTTTTTAATGTATAAATTATTTGTTTTCTATAATCAGATGGAGCGTAATTGTTTATAACTTGTACTTTATGCAAGAGCATATCGAATTCAAAAGATATGCCACTTGTAGAATTTTCTTCAAAAAATTTTCTTTTTTCTTGTTCAAAGAATAAAAGATAGTGTGTATTATAAGAGAATTGGAGATTATTTGTAGTTAAAACTTCATCGACAATTTGTAGTGATTCGTCGTGATAATCGTATTTTTCTAATCCGATATTCAAAGATTCTTTGAGCCTATCTGAAATATTTTTTAGACATTGAATAAGTAAAGGATTAAATGCTCCACATTCTCCATTAATAATCATTTTTATAGCTTCATCGTGAGTATATGATCTTTTGTAGCAGTGTTCACTTGTAAGAGCGTCGTAAACATCAGCCATTGATACAACTTGAGCACAAATTGGAATGTTTTCTTCTTTTAATCCATCTGGATAACCATTTCCATCATATTTTTCATGATGCCAACGGCATATTGCTTTTGCTGTCTTCATGAAATTATTGTTTTGATCAATATTTGCATGTTGAAGAATTTCGTAGCCTTCAATTGTATGCATTTTCATAATTTTCCATTCTTCATCAGTCAATTGGCAAGGTTTATTTAAAATTGATTCTGGAATTTTAATTTTTCCAATATCGTGAAGAGCGGATAAAGAAGAAATTAAAGAAATATCAGCTTCAGAAAGCGGATATTTATCAGTTATTTTAACAAGTTCGTGAAGCAATAAATTTGTGATTGTTTGAACATGCAATGTATGGCTACCAGATTCATGATTTCTAAGTTCAATGATATTGCTAAAAATATTGATCATGGCGTTATTTGTTTTTTCACGTTCGTAGATTTGATTTTCTACTAATTTAACCAATTTTTTTTGGTTGGAATAAATCATCAATGTGTTTTTTACTCGATGTTGGATAACTATAGCATTGAATGGACGACTGATATAATCGGTTGCACCTAATTCATATGCTCTTCTTACGAAAGCAACATCATTTTCAGTCGATATGACAACAACGGGGATTTCTTTGATATATTGTTTTTCATTTAATGCTTGAAGAACTTCAAATCCATCCATTTGTGGCAAGTGTGATGGTCTATAAGTCTTTTCTTATAGACCATCATTTTTGCATTTTCAGGGGCATTATCGCCCATTTTTGAGCAATTTCATAGCAAATCATCAGACCAAGTAACGAAATAGCTGTTGCCCGGTCTGTTTATGTCCCCAAAAGTGTGATTTCTCACTTGATATCAGTTAAACGATAAGTACCTCCCAACAGGACTTGAATCTTAAATATAAGGAACAAAGAATGCGAAAAATACTCAAAATCGTGGTGTTGATTAATTTGGCACCCTATTCTTTACGTTAATTAGGAAATGCGATATAATTTATATTGAGAGATATTAGTTATGTCATAATAGAAGTGACAATAGTTATTTGGTTGGTTGTGTTTTTATAATTTTCATGTTATTATATTTATGTAAATTTAAGATAGAGGGTAAAAGAGATGAGTTCTGTAACAGGTCGTATTAGCGAAATTAAACAACCAAGAGGTGGGTACATCAAACCATCTCAATTCGAGGAAATTACTTTCAATGATGGTATTGAACTTGGAGAAGAAAATTTACATGGATCAATAATTGGTTTGGTTACAGATTATCTAACAAGATATTCGACTGGTGCTAGCGTGCAAGATGCATTTAAGATTAGTATTAGGGGTTATGAAGCTAGAATAATGCTTCTGGGAGAACAGATTATTCAAAAAGATAGACTAAAAAAGATAGACATTGAAACATTGTTAAAACAGATTAAGGGCTTAGATGATAAGTCAATTACAGCGGCTTGTAAAGCATGTACTTATGATGTTTGGTTTAGAAATCCTATGGATGCTTTCATGGCAAAAGGAGCAGATGAGACGGCACCAGACAAGACAACTATTGAAAATATTAAAACGATGATAAATCGTAGTGTCGCATTTTGGGAAAAGTATGGGCCAGTTACTGTTGACGGATTTACATTTGAAACTGCTGGATATACTGAAACTGTTAATTCTGGCGATGGCGATTATCTAACATCGGACACGATGTGGGATTTTAAGGTTTCAAAATCAAAGCCTACTAACAAGCATACTCTTCAATTGCTTATGTATTGGATAATGGGGCAACATTCTGGTAAAAGTGAGTTTACGACTATAAAACGACTAGGTATATTCAATCCAAGATTAAATACAGCATACCTACTTGATATGAGTGCTGTTTCAAATGAGATAATTAAGGAAGTTGAAACAAAAGTCATTTGTTATAAATAAAATTATCTAGGTATACTAGTTCAAAACTACTTATCGTTCGACGCACTCTCGAAAATCGCCCGAAAAACGAGATTTTGTCGTACACACACATGTTAATATCAAGTAAAATAATATCGATAGCTTCGTTTTTTTCAAGAGCTGAAATTACTTCTATTCCATTGTTTGCATATAAATAGTCATAGTCATTTCCGAGAATGGCACTCAGCAAGTCTTGATTTAATTTATTATCATCAGCAACTAATATACGATTTTTTGGCATATTATAATTCCCTTCATAAATAATCAATTTTAAAGTTATTTGATTATTAATTATTTGTGACTATTTGAAAAAGTGGTAATGAAAGACTTTATCGCTTCTTCTTTTGATAGTTTTTTAGTTGCAAAACTATTTATGCATGTATACCAGGCATCAAAATCTTTTTGTGTAACTTTTCCATCGTATATGCAATTTGTTTCTATAGCTTCTGGATTATCGATATATTTATAAATATCTGAGTTATATTTTTCTTTGGCAATTGATGGAACACCTTTTGTTGAAGCCATTTTATTCAATTCATCTTTTGTGGCATAAAAACGCATGAATTCTTTGGCGTATTCAATTGAAGGACTTCTTTTGGAAATACCTAAACCATACCAGGGTTCATGATAAACATAAGAGCCTTTATCTCCTAGTGGGGCATAAATATAGGTGTATTCAAAAGGATTGGCTTTAAATGTTTCGGATTTGGTTTCGCGTTTTTTCATTCCACTAACTTTTTCACTATTGCAAACCCAAAATGGAACATTTCCTTCAAAAAAACGTAATATAGCGTCATTGTAGTTATCGAAAGGATATAAATTATTTACTTCATCTAAACTATATTCATTATTTTGTATGTTGCTGACAATGTTGAATATGTTTTCAATTTTGCTATAAGATTTTAAGTTTCCGTTTATTAAATCATTATATAGTTCGTTATCTTCTTGGATGGTATTTACCATCATATTTATTGTTAATTCTGGATATATTTTTGTGGATGAACTTTGAAGTGGAACATATCCTTTAGTTTTCAAAGTATTTAATGTATTTATAAATTTGTCATAATTTTTCGGAATATCTAATCCTTCTTTTTTTAACAGTGTAACATTTGTAATAATTCCATAAATATTTTGACCAATAGGCAAAGAATGCAAAAAATTTCCTTTATAGCTTGTTGTTAACATCGTTTGATCAACATCATTTAAATTTAAATTTACTATTGAAAGATCCAAGCAATAATCAATTAAATTTGTTGAGCTTATGGTATCAGAAGAAGTCATGAAAATATCTGTTTGAAAGTTCGAATCAAGAAAAGCGACAAGATTGTTTCCGCTCACCTGCTGATAATTAAATGATATGTTTGGATAATATTTATTGAAATCGTTTGTTACAGCATCTAATGCTTCAAAATTGCCAAAGTATCCTAAGATATTCAGAGTTAGTTTTTCATCTGTATTAAGTTGAGGAGAAAATTTATAGTTATTATTTTTTTCACATCCTACTAATGAAATCAGCAATACAGAAGAAAAAGTAATAACTGATAATATGTTTTTGCTAATTTTTTTCATAGAAAACCTCTTTATTTATTTTCAGTTAAATTATATAGTAAATCAAGTAAAACTTTAACGTTTATCGGTTTTGCTAAGTGAGCATCCATACCTGCTTCTAAACAGTTATTTATATCTTCTTTAAAGGCATCGGCTGTCATAGCAATAATTGGAATTTCATCAAATTCTTTATGTCCTTTTCTTATTATTTTTGTCGCTGATATACCATCCATTATAGGCATATGAACATCCATAATTATAGCATTGTAAGTATTTGAAGGGCCATCAAGTAATTTATTGATGCATTCTAATCCATTTTCTGTTAATTCACATTCAATTTCATTATCTTGTAAAATTGTTTGTATAATTTCTCTATTTAATTTGTTATCTTCTGTAACTAAAATATGAAGTCCTTTTAATTTTTTGTAATCTATTTCTTTATCAGTATCTATATTTTCTGGAGTTTCAACTATTTTTAAATTGAGTTCTATTTTGAACTTTGTTCCAATATTGACCTTGCTATTACAGGATATTTTTCCTCCCATGGCGTCGACAATTAATTTGATAATATAAAGACCTAATCCGGTTCCTTGAGTTTTATTTACTTGTGTATTAATTTCTCTAGTAAATGATTGGTACATCGTTTTTTGAAATTCTTCACTCATACCAATTCCATTATCTTCGACGATGATTATCAGTAGAACTTCTTCGTCATTTAGCTTTTTTTCAGAAATATCTAAATTTATTTTTCCATGTTCATTGGTATATTTAACTGCATTGGAAAGCAAGTTTAAACAAATTTGTTCTAATCGAGACTTATCAGTAGAAACATAATTGTAGTCGATATTATGAAGATTATGGGTAAATGTAATTTTTTTATTTAATGCAAGAGGTTTAATTATTTCAGTTAAAGTATCGAAAACAGAAGAGATAGATGTTGTTTGATATGTTAGAAATAGTTTTCCACTTTCTATTTTAGAAATATCGAGAATATCGTTTATCAGAGTTAATAATTGTTGGCTAGCTGCAGATGATTTATCTAAACACTCTTTAGCATAATCGGGATTATCCAAATTATTTTTAGCGATATATGTCATTCCTAAAATCGCATTTAAAGGGGTTCGAATATCGTGTGACATAGCTGAAAGAAAATATGATTTTGCTTTATTAGCTTGTTTAGCTTCTTCGGCTGATTCCTTGAGCTTTTTATTTATATTTTTAAGATAGATTCCATCTACGATGCCTAAAAGTAAAATTGTTCCGCAGATAATTAATACGATAAGCCAATCTTTATTGGTAGTTTGAAGCTCATCATATCTGATGCATCCAAGAATATCTAGTTTTGAATTTTCATCGAAAGAAGAATAGTACCATACACATTTTTCACTTTTTGAATTGTTGTAATATAAAGTTCCACTATCGGTACTTTCTATTAAATTTCCTAGTTCATAAACTTTATTATAATCATCTTGAAAATTATATCCTCTGATGAACTCTAAAAAGGACATTGATTTCATTGAAGAAGATTGGATAACATAATCTCCTTTTCTTGTTATAATTCCAACTTCGGCTGATTTATATGCGGTAGGAAAAATCCAGTTTTTTTGAATTTCATCAATAGGGATAACTCTTAATAAAAGATAATCTTTATTGCCATTATCTGTTTTTATAGTAACTCTTTTCCCAACGCTTAATGCTTGTCCACCACTTGTTTCTGGAATAGCATATTTTCCTAAAACAGTAAGCGATGACTGTTCGTTGAAAATTTTTAACATGTTGTTTTTAAAACTATGTTCATATTCTGTTATATTGTCATAGAAATATTTTTCATAAATTGTTATTTTTTCTTCCCCTTTTGGATAGAAAGAAGAATAAGCTTCAAAATTGTCCATATCGATAATATGGGCATAACGTTTTTTATTTGTATTAATTTTCCTTAAATAATCTAAGGCATTATCTAAATTTTTATTTTCGATAGAAATATAATTTGACCAATTGTTTACTGAATTTATTTCATTATTTATATAGTTTTAAGAAACTTGTTTTAGAGATTCAATATTGGTAATAAAGTTGGTTAAATTATTGTTTTGTTGATTATCCTGAACATTTTTTGAATAAATAATTGATGTTGAAATAGAAGCCGTAATAAACCCAACATTGAAAACAGCTAAAATTGCCCATTTTCTATTTATTTTTTTAATTTTTTTCAATTTTATTTCCTTATAAAACAATTAATAAAGCTGTTGAGTATGATTGAAATTTGCTTTTTTATCGTTTTTTCAATTATAAAATAATAAAAGAAATAAGTCAATTTATCACCTTATATCTTTGAAAATCTTTCTTTTGAACGATATTAAAAATTTAATTTTTAGTATTCTTTTTTTAAAAAAATAACAATAAATAAAAAAAATAATTGAATATTTAATTTTTTTCTTTATACTATTAATTAAGGAAAGAAATAAAAAAATGAGAGATAATAGTAAGAATCTTTTTACCTTAAGCATTATAGTTCTTGTTGTAACAGCACTTGCATTTTTGACAAATACTTTTACAATAATTCTTTTGCTCGAAAGTTTAAAGGATTTAAAAGTTGAAGGGAATGTTGATCAGAATCAAGTAAGAGCAATTTTAAAAACGGTTTTCATTATCGCATATGTAGTAGAAAGCCTTATTAATTCTGGTGAAGTTTTCTTAGGAGTTCAAGGTATTCGTCAATCAAATGGTAAAGATGTTGGAAAAGCACATATTGTTATTTCTATAGTTCTTATGGTTCTCCAGGGATTAGGCGTTCTTGGAGTATTGTATAATATGATTACTTCTTTCAGTCCTATTTATATTTTATCGTTGATTATGAGTGTTGGCATGATGGTATTGCTCTTCTTCTATCATAAATTTGCTAACGATCTTTATTACGAATTTGATTATTAATATCAATAAAAAAGTTGCTGATAGAATCTGATTAGTCAGCAACTTTTTTTGTGAGTTATTTGTTTTAATTTATTCTTCCTCTGGATATTTTAAATTCCATGTTTCACGGAATTTTGTCATTAATTCCATGACATCTTTTGTATAATTTAAATGCATATTATCTTCTTTTTTATTTATAGCTTTTTCCATATCTAATATTTCATATAGCAAAGCTTTCTGTGTATTTCCTTCGATTATTTTCTCTACTTTTCCTGTATCTAAATAGGTTATTGTAGCTTCATTAGCACGAGGATATTCCATAATTTCAATAAAACCATTTTCGCATGATATCATTCCTCTTTTGGGCTGTTTAGAATGTAAAGATAGCATGACTGTTGCCATTTGTCCTTCTTTATTTTTCAATAAGAGACTAGCTTGTTCATCGACTCCGGTTGGAGCTAGTTTAACTTGAGATAATAATTCGTTTGGATTTGAATCCATGAACCATCTTATAAATGACAAGGCATATACTCCAATATCGAGCATTGCTCCTCCGGCAAGATTTTTATTAAAGAATCTGTTGGTCATGTCATAATCTTTGTAGCTACCAAAGTTCATGGTTATCAAATTAACTTTTCCTAATTTTTTTGACTTTAAAATTTCTATTATTTTTTTATAAATTGGCATATGATAAATGGTCATTGCTTCTGCAATGATCACATTATTTTCCCTTGCTTTTTTTATAGCAAGATTTAATTGATTGCTATTAAGAGTTATTGATTTTTCAACAAGGATATGTTTTTTGCTCTCTATTGCTTTTAGCATAAAATCTATATGTGTATTATGTGGAGTTGTTATATAAATTACATCAACATCTGGATCTTTGAAAACGTCATCAATTTGGTCATATACTTTTTCTATATTATATTTTTTTGCAAAATCAATTCCTTTTTGATGTGTTCTATTTGCTACAGAATAGATATTCTTTTGAACTGAGTTTAATGCTTGTGCCATTTCATTAGCTATTACTCCTGTTCCTATTACAGCCCATTTAATCTTTTTCATTTTTATTTCCTCTCAATTAAGAACTTCTCATAATAAATTGTTTTTGTCAATATTGTTTATATAGACTTTTTTCTTTTGTTCAATTATTATTTAAGCGATGATCATCTTTTGATTGAGGAGATATTATGGATAAGAAATTGGAATTGAATTTAAATCATAAAAATGATTTAGCTAGGGTTACTAAAGCTTTATCTAATACTTCACGTTTAGATATTTTGATTCTTTTATCTCAGGAAAGTCTTTCTGTTGATGAAATATCTAAAAGACTTAATTCTCCTTTGACAACGGTAGCTTCAAATATTCAGATATTAGAAAATACCGGTCTTGTCAGGACAAAATTACAAGCTGGGAAACATGGAACTATGAAATTATGTTCCATTGTCTATGAAAATATGAATATCGATTTTATGACAAATATTCATAGTGATGTTCAAAAGAATAAAACCATAGAAATTCCTATTGGTTCTTATTGGTCTTTTGATGTTAAACCTACTTGTGGTTTAGTTTCAGAAAAAGAATATATTGGAAAAGATGATGATGAAAATACCTTTTATTTGCCGGAAAGAATCAATGCTCAACTTTTATGGTTTAGGGAAGGATATGTTGAATATTTGATTCCAATAGAAGAAGATGTAAAGAAGATTAAAGCAGTTTCATTAAGTTTTGAAGCCTGTTCAGAAGCTCCAAATTATCGCAACATTTTCCCTAGTGATATTACTTTGGCTTTGAATGATGTTGAAGTAGGAACTTGGAAATGTCCAGGAGATTTCGGTGGAAGAAGAGGAAAAGTTTCACCAACTTGGTGGCCAATAAATTCGACACAATTTGGTTTATGGAAAACGTGGAATGTTTCTGATAAAGGTACTTTTATTGACTATGAAAGATTATCTGATGTTACTCTGAAAGAAATTTTCAATGGAAATAAAAATATTTTGTCGATAAAAATTATGGTAAAACACGATGCGCAAAATGTTGGTGGAATCAACATTTTCGGTGAAAAATTTGGCGATATTCCTTCGGGAATTCGTCTTACTTATACGTTAGAAGATTAAAAATAAAATATTTAGTAGCAAATGCTTTTGCTACGATTTTTTTAGTAATAAACAATATAAAACAAACTATAGATATTGAAATCGCTTACATTTATACTTTAATTGTTGGAGGATTTCTATATGATAAAATCTTTTTTTAAAAAAGCCGTATTGGCATTATCAATTTTACCTTTAGTCTCTTGTGGTGGAAATAATTCTTCAAGCAATGTTTCTAGCAGTGGATCTAATACTGGTACTACATCTTCTTCAAGTACTGTCATCGATGATTCACCGGTTACTTTGAAATTTTGGAATGGTTTTACTGGAAAAGATGGCGATGGTATGAATGATATTGTCAAAGCTTTCAATAAAGCCTATGAAGGCAAAATTACGATTCAGGTTGATACGATTAACTGGGACTCTTTATTCTTGAAGTTGATTCAAAATAAAGGTAAGGAAAAATATTCCCCACATATTGTGGCGATGGGTGCTAATCGTTTAGCTCAGATGAAAAGTAAGAATATCATCCGTGAAATTGATGATATTGTTGAATATACAGAAGCAAAGGAAGAGGATTATCTTTCTGTTAGCTGGAATGCAGGTTTATTAGGAGATTCCGGTCATCGTTATTCTTTTCCTCTCGATGTTCATCCAACAGCGATGTTTTACAATAAGGATTTGATCAGTGAAGATGAAATTCCAACAACCTGGGAAGAATTTGAAAAGGTTTGCAAAGAAAAAACCAATATAGATACCGGT